>Ga0180431_10002757_pt1 | contig 23175 bp, 9 predicted proteins | sample SS_ome_11_FD_132459 | JGI IMG/M metagenome (GOLD analysis project Ga0180431, IMG submission 132459) | Hypersaline lake sediment archaeal communities from the Salton Sea, California, USA - SS_1_MS_1 metaG | ecosystem: Environmental > Aquatic > Non-marine Saline and Alkaline > Hypersaline >...
GGAGTAAATCTTCCAGCAATAATTGTAACGCTTATAATAATATAATGTTACGTCATTAGATTATGTTTTCTGAACTTCTTTTCAAGCCGTTTGGCTAGGAAAACCATAAACAAGAACGTATACGGGACATTTCTTTTGTTCAAATGTTGAAAATTGAGTGCCGACCGCTCAATTTTCAACGTAAGATTCCTGATTGGCAATAACTATTACTCCTTGCCTGCCGCATTCATCCAGCATACAATTAGCCCGTTGGGGGGGCTTGGGCGCCGAGAGGACTCCCATCATGGTCAGGCTCACCGACCGGTTCATCACCTCTATAATCCCGCCACAGCAAGGCTGCTGCATCCACCGCGACGATGCCCTCAAGGGCTTCGGCGTCAGGGTGAGTACGGGTGGTTCCAAGACCTTCATCGTAAACTACAGCACAATTACAGGCCGGCGAAGGAGCATGTCGATAGGTCGCTGCACGGTTCTTTCAACGAAGCGGGCACGGCAGCGGGCAAGGGAGATCCTCGCTGAAGCGGCGCTCGGCGGCGATCCTGCCAGAGAGCGACAGCAACTAAGGGAGGAGCCGACATTCGAACAGCTGGCCGCTGAGTACATAGACCGCCACGCCAGGGGAAAAAGGAGCTCCGCAGAGGATATCCACATAATACACAAAGACATCCTGAACGCGCTCGGACACTTTCGTATAAGCGAGATCGGCCGCAGGGATATCATAGAAATAGTAAACTCCATCGTAGACCGCGGCGCCCCGGTCATGGCTAACCGCACACTCGCTCTAATCCGCAAGATGTTCAATTTCGGTATCGAGCAGGCGCTCGCCATATCCAATCCCTGCGCTAGCATCAGGATGCCCGGCAGGGAAAGAAGGTGCAACCGTGTGCTCTCAGAGCCGGAAATCGCCGCCCTCCTGCATAACCTGCCCCGTTCTAGAATAAGCGAGCCGGTGCAGAAGATCTTGAAGCTCATACTCGTAACCGCCCAGCGCCCGGGTGAGGTCGCCGGAGCTGAATGGACTGAGTTTCATCTCCTAAGCCGTAAACAGGCACACCCACAAGAGTGCTCCCCCGTCACTTCCATATGGACGATCCCTGCGGAACGTTCCAAGAACGGATTGTCTCATCGCGTGCCGATTTCCCGCCCGGCAAAGCGAATTATCGAATCGTGCCCCGGCGACAGCCGATACGTGTTTCCATCTCCGAGGGACCGCACGAAACACATCGGTGTATGCTCCTTGAGCCATGCGGTGAGAAAGAACACCGGTGCTCTAGGCGTGCAGCACTTCACACCGCACGACCTTCGCCGCACCGCCGCTTCGCTTATGGCGGGCATGGGGATCCCCAGGATCGTTATAGCCAGAATCCTCAACCACTCGGAGATCGGTGTCACTGCGATATACGACCGATACGGGTATGACCGCGAGAAGCGGGAGGCACTGGACGCGTGGGCCCGCAGACTCGAGGAGATCGTATAGACTTTATAATTACGCCACTATCTATGCCGGTGTGCACCCGGGCATTTAGTTAACTGAATAATGAGCCTATTGTATTCTCTCGCACGTATGATATAGTTTGCTTGGCGTATCCGGAGAACTCTCATGATCGGTATAACCATATCTAATTACATGAACCTAAAGATGATGACTGTAAGCATTTGGACACTGCTCTCATAGATGTTCATCGCAAATATTGACAGAGCTGTTTTGTGCGCTGTGGTTATAAAACCGACCGTGTTTAAACATACTTGATATGGAGGTCATTTAGTGAGAAGGTCATTTCAGGTTACAATTTCTATTCTAGTAATGTTCCTAATTTGCTCCCACACATCCGCAAGATCCGAAGCTCAGAAAAGGGCGATGACATTTCTGGATATAATCGAGATGCGTCAATGTTGGGGCGGCGATATCTCTCCTGACGGAAAATGGTTCATCTATTCCATCATAACACCTGTTTGGAGTGAAAATAAAAGCGGTTCCGATATATATGCCACTCCGATAGGCGGCAAGCCCAGGCAGGTTACATTCACCAAAGATAGAGGTGAATATTCATTAAACTGGTATAAGGATAGCTCGTTTTTCGCATTTCTGTCCGAAAGCCCTGAAAATAAGCCCCAGATATTTTTAATGCACCCGGATTCAGGCGAAACACGGCAGACAACCGACGATGAATATGGCGTAGGCAGTTACGGGTGGAGCAAAGATTACAAATATCTGGCATACCTGGGCGGCGATCCTGGTAAAAGGCAGATCTGGATTATGCCCGGCAAGGGAGGAAGAGCGGGAAAAATCACCGCCCATAAGACCTTTATTAACTCATTTATTTGGAGCCCGGACAGCAAGAAGATCTATTTTACGGCTATAGACTACGTTGATTCGATCGATGAGGAAAGAAAGGTTAAAGGATTCGACGTAATAATAAAAAATGCGGCAAAGATTCCATCTCATATTTGGGAGATCGACATAGATTCGGGAGAAGAAAGACGGGTGACGGGTGGACGTGAATATTCGATTATAGAATTCATTGTTTCAGACGATGGAACAAAGCTCGCCTTTATCGGCGCACCTACCGGGAGATACTCAACGTGGTTCGATAACGAAATATATATGCTTGATCTGAGCACCAACAATATATCGCGAATCACCGACAATTCGACATGGGAGGGTAACCTCAGTTTTTCGCCGGATAGCAGATGGCTGGCCTTTACCATCGAGGAAAATGAGATTTACATGAACCTGGATAAAATTTACATCGCTCCTACGGACGGCGGAAAAACGAAAAAATTGCTCGGCAATTTTGATTATGACGGTTGGATTTCTCACTGGAATGCCGAGAGCAGCGCAATCTATTTTACGGCCGCAGTGGGAGTGAACTATCACCTTTATAGGGTATCCATAGAAAATGATGAGATAGAGCAGATCACAAACTTCGGAAACTGTGTTTGGTTCTTCAAAGACGAAGATTCCGGGAAATTCATAATCGCGTATTCGGATCCCGAGAATCCTGAGGACTATTACTGCAGTGAGCCTGAGAATTTCAACGCCAGAAATAATTGGATCAGATTGACAGATATTAATCCTCAGGTAAAAGATCTATCGCTTGGCGCATACGAGACCATTAGATGGAAGAGTATCGACGGCACAACCGTGGAGGGTATTCTCGTAAAGCCCACAACCTATCAGGAAGGCAAAAGATACCCGCTGATAGTTCAGGTGCATTCAGGTCCAGCTATCTCGTATATCAACTATTTCGAGGCTTCATCGGCCAACTATGTCCACGTATTCGCTGCGAACGACTATGCCGTGTTCCAACCCAATTATCGCGGGTCAACCGGATACGGGGATAGATTCATGAAAGGGGCTCTAGGAAATTATTTCAGGCTGGGCTTTGAAGATATAATGACAGGCGTTGATCACTTGATCGAGAGCGGAATAGCCCATCCTGATAGTATGGGAATCATGGGTTGGAGCGCCGGAGGGATGTTCTCCAACTGGGCCTTGGTATCAACCGATCGCTTCAAAGCGATCTCTTCAGGTGCCGGCGTAGCTAACTGGATCTCCCTTTATGCGCAAACCCGCTTCGCCTGTGAATATTACCTGCAGGGCAATCCCTATGATAATTGGGAACATTACATTGATCTATCTCCATTGAAGCACATAAAGAATGCCAGGACGCCGACACTGATCCACTTCGGTGAAAACGACAGTGTAATACCAATATCACAAGGTGATGAATTGTACATGGCTTTGAGAAAAATGGGAGTTCCGACTGAATTTATCGTCTACCCGAATACTGGGCATAATGTCTCCGATATGAGATATCAAATGGTTAAGATGCAGGCGGAGTTCAACTGGTTCGAGAGATGGATCAGAGGCAAGGAAGGCTGGATCGACTGGGAGGATCTGATAGATACTCTGGAACAGGACTGAAGTGAATTTTCTTCTGTGATTTGTGTTTTTATGTGTGGAATGCGGCATTCACGTGATCCTCGCCCGTCACTTGCACCGATTAGAATTGAGATATTCCCCGCGCTGTGGTATAATACGGCCCTCCATCACGGGACTTTTTGAATGGGATAAAGCCTCACAACTCCATAAAACATCAAAGTCCCATTCTTCCTCATAGACCCTGACATACTCGATCTCTAAATCCGCCAAATACGAACGTGAATATGATTCTAATACTCTATTCTCCAATCTCAAACAGGAGGTACATGAAAATGCTTATAAAGAAAACGGCCTCCTTCCTCCTCTGCTGCTTCTTTATCCTGGGAGGGGCCACCGCCCTCCATGCGGAGTGGGTCGAGGACGGCAACGCCGTGCGTATCGGCACGGGCACGCAGTACAGCCCTGATATGGCTTCCGACGGTGCAGGGGGAGTTATCGTCACCTGGTACGAGAACCGAACCGCGAACTGGGACATTTACGCTCAGTTGATGGACGCCTGGGGGAGAAGGATCTGGGTACCCGATGGGATCCGGCTTTGCTCGGAGGCTCATGAGCAGAAAGATCCCGTGATCGCATCGGACGGAGCGGGTGGTGCTATCATCGCATGGCTGGATCTGCGCAACGGCACGGACTACGACGTATACGCCCAGCTGGTCGATGCCGGCGGGGCAGCTCAGTGGACGGCGAACGGAGTCGCCGTATGCACGGCCACTGAGTGCCAGTACACTCCGGCGATCACATCAGACGGCGCGGGGGGTGCTGTTATCACATGGGAAGACCGCCGCAACGGCGCTGCAAACAGCGATATCTACGCCCAACGTATAGACGCAAGCGGGGCCGTCCTATGGGGTACCGATGGAGTCGCGGTTTGCACTGACCTAGCGGGCCAAGTTACACCTCAGCTGGTTAGCGACGGATCAGGCGGCGCGATCATCACATGGGCGGATCTCAGGAGCGCATTCTGGGACATCTACGCACAGAGGATCGACAGCAATGGAAACGCGGTTTGGTCTATTGACGGAGATCCGATCTGCACGGCCGTCAACAGCCAGACATCCTGTCAGATAGTGCCGGATGGATCCGGAGGAGCAGTAATAACGTGGAGGGATTTCCGCAACTTCACCAACATGGATATCTACGTCCAGCGGGTCGATGGAGGTGGAAGTATTTTTTGGACGGTTGACGGCAATGCTGTGTGCACCGACGCCAGCATCCAGAGCGAACCTCAAATCATGGAAAACGGTGCCGGATATTGGATCATCACCTGGCATGATGATCGCGGCGCGGACAACGACATCTACGCCCAACGGGTAGATGGTTCGGGAACCATGCTGTGGACAACAGATGGCATCGCTGTGTGCACGGCATCATACGACCAGACTTCACCTTGTATCGTGCATGACGGTTTGGGCGGCGCTGTCATCACATGGGTCGATTTACGATGCGGCACGGGCACCTCAGATATCTACACGCAGCAGATCGATGCCAGCGGTGCCGCACAGTGGACGGTGGATGGCATAGCCCTCTGCACGGAAGTGGAAGATCAATTCGATCTCTGCATGGCGACGGATGGTGCCGGAGGGGCGATCGCGGCGTGGACTGATCAGCGCACCGGATCTCCCGATATCTATGCCCAGCGCATCGAGCGAAACGGTTATTGGGGATGCCCCTCACCTTATATCTACGCGGCACGAGACATCCCAGGTGACCAGGGCGGCAGCGTAAACCTCTCCTGGAACGCCAGCCGCCTGGACCCGTGGCCCTATGAATCGATATCCCATTACACGGTATGGCGGGCTATAGATCCCGACGGCGCCGCACTCGAGATGAATAGGGGCGCAAGGCTGCTCACCTCGGCCGCCGATATCGTAAAGGAAGCGGACGTGTTCACAATCTTGGAGCAGCAGATCCTCGGGGAGACATACTTCTGGTATCTGATAGGGACCATCGACGCATACTACCTGCCGACTTACTCGATGCCGGCACCAACCCTGTTCGACTCGACCGCATCGAGCACGGAGTACCACTACTTCCAGGTGATAGCCCATACGAGCTTACCCAGCGAGTACTGGATATCGCCTCCCGACAGCGGCTACTCGGTGGACAACCTCTCACCCTGCGCGCCTCTGGGGCTTGCGGGTCTTCAGAGCTACGTGCCCGAGGGGCTCACGCTCACCTGGGATCCGAGCATCGAGACAGATCTCGACTGCTACCGCGTCTATCGCGGCGCCAGCGAGGGCTTCACGCCAGACCAGGGGAACCTCATAGCCTCGCCGTGCGATACTACGACCTTCGACGACGTGTGGCGGTGGGACGGCGGCTACCACTACAAGGTGGCGGCGGTGGATATACACGGCAACGAGAGCGGGTACGCCCTGCTCGGGCCGGAGGGAGTGACAGGCGAGGATACGCCCGATGCGCCGCGCAGGGATTTTCTAGCGCAGAACTATCCCAATCCGTTCAACCCGGTCACATCGATCAGGTTTGGGCTTAAGAGACCCGCACACGTGAGAATTGCTATCTATGACACGGCGGGGCGGCTCGTGAGGACACTACTAGACGAACGTCGCAGCATCGGCCCTCACACGGTCGAATGGAACGGCACCGATGCGTTCGGACGCGAAGCGGCGAGTGGAGTTTATTTCTACAGCATCAAAGCCGGTCCGTTCAAAGAGACGAAGAAAATGCTGGTGCTCAGATAAATGATGCCTTTATATGTGCCGGAGACATAGTGGGCGCGCCATCCGGGCATCTCATGTCGCTTGCGGTGGCTTTCCCATGCGTACGAGGATCCGGTGCTTGACCAGATCCCGGTGCAACGGGATCACGCCATCGGGCACATGCCGACCATCCATTTCCACTCGTGATACGCCTCGTTCGCAGCCTTCCGGATTCTCGACCCGAATTTCATATATCGCCTCGCCATGACGATATCTCAGATGGAAATCCTTCCACCACCCGGGGACGACCGGATTCATCTGCATGTGATCCCCTCGCACCTTCAAACCCAGAACCTCTTCAACCCAGGTCCGGTACATCAACGCCGCCGAACCCGTATACCAGGACCAACCACCGCAACCGTTTCTTCCCGGCAATCGGTACACATCAGCTGCAACCACATATGGTTCGACGCCGTAGCGCCAGACCGTTTCCGGATCGCGAGCACGCCCAATCGGGTTGAGCATGTGCAAAATTTTCGCTGCACGCGTACCATCCCCCCGGCGTGCCATTGCCATGGCAAGCCACAGGGCGGCGTGGGTGTACTGGCCTCCGTTCTCACGTACTCCCGGAGGATACCCCTTGATGTATCCGGGTGACGGCTCCGATTTGTCAAAGGGAGGTGTGAGGAGTAACGTCAGACCTTCGTCCTCACGAACAAGATGTGTCCATGCCGATTCCAAGGCTTTATCGGCACGATCCGGATCAGCGGCGCCGCTCAGCCACGCCCAAGATTGAGGCAGGGAATCGATCTTCGCCTCATCATTAGCCGATGAGCCAAGGGGCGTTCCATCGTCGAAAATTGCCCGAAGATACCATTCCCCATCCCATGCCCCCACCTCGACACGCTGAATCAGCGCTTCCCTCTTACTCCGATAGGTCCGGCTAAGATCCGGCCGATCGAGCAGGTCAGACAGCTCGGCCATACCCTTGAGTACATCCACGATGAACCACGCCAGCCAAACGCTTTCCCCCTTACCCCCGGCCCCCACAAGGTTCATACCATCGTTCCAATCCCCCGTCCCCATCAGCGGCAGGCCATTGGGCCCGGCAGTCAGACCTCGTGCGACTGCGCGTCGGCAGTGCTCGAACAGCGTGACGCGTTTGAACGCGACCTCCGGTGTGGATAAGACCTCGTGCTGATCGTCTTCCAGCACGGGAGCGTTGAGGAGGGGGACCTCCTCGAGCAGAATGTCCACATCGCCGGTTGTCCGGATGTAGTGGGCGACGGCGTATGGCAGCCATAGAAGGTCATCGGAAATGCGCGAACGGATACCTGCACCGCCCGGCGGGTGCCACCAATGCTGCACATCGCCTTCCTCGAACTGACGGCTTGCCGCACGCAGGATATGCTCTCGCGCCAACCCGGGATGTGCGAGCGGGAAGGCCATAACATCCTGCAATTGATCCCGGAAGCCGAATGCGCCGCTGGGCTGGTAAAAGGCCGAACGCCCCCAGATCCGGCAGCTGAGGCTTTGGTACAGAAGCCAGCGGTTTATCAGGAAGTCCACTGCGAGCTCGGGGGTGCGCACTTCGATCGTGCCCAGCAGATCGTCCCACCACGTTCTCGTTCGGTTTAACGCGTTCTCGAACGCCGTGCTTTCCCGGTAAGTTTGGATCAGCGTCTGTATCTCCTCCACCGACCCGGCCTGGCCCAACATGCATATGATCTCGGATCTCTCGCCGGGAGCCAGTTCAACGGTGACTTGCAGCGCGGCGCACGGATCGAATCCAACTCCCGTCTGTTGCGAAAGGCTGGCGCGCTCCATCGCCGCCGGTTCCCCCATCGGGCGATTGCGTCCCAGGAAGGACGTTCGGTCACCGCTGTACGACTCCGCCGGGGGACTCACTGCCGCGAAGGCCACCCGGTCCCCATAATCCGGATGGTAGCGATTCCGTGCGAGCAAGGCACCGATTTCGTCATCCCATGAGGTCGTGACGTGCATCTGGGAAGTTTCACGGTGCTCACCCAGTGTCCATTCAACATAATACGTAACCGACAGCTTGCGGAGCCGGATTGTGTCGTTCCGCAGCAGGAGCCTTTGCAGCTTGATCGGCTCACCGCCGTCCTCATCCACCGGAACGAAGACCGTCAGTTCCTGCTCGATCCCATGGCTGTTATGCTCGAATACCGAGTACCCCGCCCCGTGCCGTGCCCTATAGGCGGTCCCCTCACGGATCGGCGACGGGGTCGGCGCCCAGCAGACACCGTTTTCCTCGTCACGGACGTACAATGCCTCTGACGGCGTATCCATCACGGGGTCATTTGACCAGTGCGTCAGACGATTTCGCTGGCTGTTGCCATACCAGGTAAACCCGGCCCCCGTTTCGCTTATCAATGTTCCGAATGTCGGGTTGGCGATGACGTTGACCCAGGGCGTAGGCGTGTTGATGCCGGGACCGAGATAGATCGCGTATTCACGCCCGTCCGGGGTAAAGCCGCCCAGGCTGTTGAAGTATGGCAGCTCCATGAAGGGAAGAGAAGCCGAAGGCTCCCGGGGAGGACGTTTCCTGGCAATTGATTCCGGCAGATCGGGAACTTCCATTGGTACACCCAATTGCTGGGGCAATGTGCCCCGGGCCGCCACCAGAACCACACCCGCAGCCGCTCTAAGTAGCATAAGGTCTTCCTCCGGAATTAGATCCGCGTTGCGCAAATGGATCCCCCCCGGCCGGTCGATCCCCGTATAGATCGAGTGCGCCTGGATCAGGCTCTCGATCCGTTCACGCAGCGGCTGTTCATAGCCGCTCGCCTCCTCATTGAGGATCACGAGGTCCGCCGTCAATCCGTGCATTCGCCAATGGGCATGCGCCTGTAGTATTTGTCGGACCAGGCTGATATCCCGCGCCTGGCCGATGACGATCAGGGCGATCGGCAAATCACCCGAGATCCCGTAGGGCCACAGTCCGGCCTGACCCTTGCAGTTTTTTTCTATGTATTCGGCGGGTGAGCGCAGGAGAGGATTAGGGAACAGCAGGTGGCTTGCCAACTGCTGGAAGCGGCGGGCTTCGTCCGGTTGAATGCGAAGCAATCTCAACTCGAGCTGGGCGGAGGCCCAAGCGATATCCATAGCCCGATCGATCGCATGGAGATCGCTGTATTTACTCATCAGCCTCAAGACCTGCTGGCGTGTCTCGCCGGCAGCGAGAACCATGGAAAACTGGACGCGCTTACCCGGACCGATGGTCACGCTGCGCCGCAGGCTTAGGATCGGGTCGAGGACAAAACCCTGGCTGTCGCCGGGCTCTTGGAAGATACCCATCGGGCTTGCCAGTGTCCGTCCGCGTCCGATGAACGGGCGCCGGTCGGTCTCGAACTTCAAGGCTTCATCCCCTGTACTTTCGAGGGTAAGGCGGTGCGCAATATAGATGGGCGGGTCATCCTCACTGCGGGATCTGCGGTACGCGAGGAGCGCTTCATGTTCCGGCACTGCCTCGGTTTGGATGAACAGCTTATTGAAGGCCGGATGCTGCCGGTCCGCATTATGCGGTGCCATCGAGATTTCAACGTAGCTCGTCAGATCGAGGCGGCGGGTTCGAACGGACCTGTTGAATAAAGTGACCCGCCGAATCTCGACGTCGTCTTCAGGAGAGACGATGACTTCTGTTTCGGTTTGAATACCGTTATCTTCGCGCCGGAAAACGGCCCGGTCCAGCGCGAAGTTGGCGGAATACGCCTCGACCTTTCCACAGGTCGGATGATACGTATTGGACCATAATCGATTCGAATCGGCTTCATATATGTAACAGAAGGTTCCCCAAGGGTCCCTGGTGCGATCCGACCGCCAGCGGGTAATCTCGAAGTCGCCCCACCGGCTGTATCCACCGCCGGCGTTCGTGAGCATCAAACAATAACGGCCGTTGGAGAGCAGTTGTGTTTTTGGTGTTGCGGTATGGGGCGTATCGAATTTACTCACCGATGGCGCCACCTCGCCGACGCTCATCACCGACGGCATGCTCTCCCGCGTGGGAATGTGGTGCAGCGGAGGAAAGAGGGGGATGCGTTCATGGAGCAATGGCTCTACCGCACGCACGCGTGGGTCGGCATGGAAACGGCGCTGGATGGGATTGCCGTGAATGAAGTTGGTCAGCGACAAGAAACCCATACCCTGATGATGGGCCATATAAGCCCGTACAATCACCCCGCGCTCGCCCTTACGACGTGGTTGTCGGCCGAAATCCATCGCTTCATAATAGCCGTAATCATTCAGTAGCCCCAATTTGGCCAATCGTCTCAGATTCTGCACGGTCTCTCTCGGCGCTGCATTCACCGCCAGAAGGGTGGCATAGGGCGCTACGACGACCTCTTCCCGGACATTACGTTTTAGCCCGAGCTCCGGCACGCCGAATGCCTTGTATTGGTAAGTCTTATTGACGTCCAAATCTCCAAAAGCAGACTCCGAGATCCCCCACGGCACACGGCGCTTGCGGCCGTATGCGATGTGGATCGCCACGGTTTCCCTGATCGCTTTATCCAGGAGTGAGTTCCCGTAGGAGCGCTGGAAAATCAGCGGCATCATATATTCGAAAATGCTCCCCGTCCAGCTGAGCAGCGCTCGGTGCCGGCCGATCGAGCCGTAGGGCCGACTCATGGAGAACCAATGCTCAATTGGTATGTCCCCCCGGGCAATGGCGATGAAACTTCCAAGTCGCGCCTCACTCGCCAGGAGATCGTAGTAGGAGCTATCCAGGCGACCTTCGGAGACGTTGTAGCCAATCGAAAACAGACGCCGTTCGGTGTCATACAGGAAGCGTACGTTGATCGATTCGGATAACTCGCGTCCATCCCGGATGAGCTGCTTGCTCAACGACAGCATTTCGCTGGCCAGCCATTTCGACTTTGCGAAGGCTTGCATGAGGCGGTCGATCCATTCGAAGAGGGGATCTTCGTCTGCGGGAGCCTTCTCCCGGATCGACCGGAGTAACTTAATACAGGTGATGTTTCCGTTGGTGAGATCTAGAAGCGAAGGTGTATGTTGCAGATTTTCTCTGTACGCGGGAAGCACATCCTGACCCAGCCGGGCTATCTCCTCTTCCGTCTTCTCACCGAGGATTTCGATCCAGGCAAGGTAGCGATCCGCGATCCCGAGCCAGGCCGATGCCTGACTTCGCATCTGCCTCGCCCAATGGACCGTGCTCGCTGCGGCGTCATCGGACTCATGAGCCTCGTCGGCCAGAGCCCGCGCACAGCCTTCCACCCGCCGCAGTAGGTGAACGGCGTCTGCGATCCTCTCCGGCGGGTTTTTCAACATGTGCATCACTTCGTCGAGGCCATGGGCGTCGAAAACGGAAACGCACTCCTCTTCGACGGCCTGTTTCAGGATTTCCCCGGTGTCCCGCAGGCCTTCAAAGGCGTTCGCAGCCAGAACAGGCGCCTGAATCAGCTCGTCGAGTCCTTTCTCCAGGGCCCACAAGCAACCGAGGAGATTTCCGCTGTCCACCATGGACACGTAGCGGGGCTCTAATGGGGTCAGGGTTTGAATATCGTACCAATTCAGCAGATGGCCCTCATAGCGCTCCAGTTTGCCGATCGTCTCGACAGTACGCGTCAATCCTTCGACGACCTGATCCACCGTCAGGTATCCGAAATCATGCGCGCCGAGTGCGCTGAGCATCCAGAAACCGATATTCGTCGGACTTGTACGCATCGACAGTTTATTTGTATGAGAGACCTGGTAATTGTCGGGCGGCAGCCACGAAGTCTCATCACCGACAAACTCCGAGAAATAGTTCCACGTTCGTCGGGCAACCCTCCTCAGGAACCGGAGCTCCTTTTCAAGAAGGTTGGATTGTCGCGGCCTTGCAACCGGTCGAGTGGCCAGAAGCCAGCCGGCCAGAGGAGATACAAACCACAACACGAGCCAGGGAGCGGCTACAGGAAGGTTCGATGGCGCCCAGCGCTGCACCGCCCATCCCGTTATCCCGCTGAAGATGCTCGACAAACCCAGTGAAATTACGAATGTTCGCACTTTCCCGGGAGTGTTCCAGTGCAGTACCTGGGTGGATGTCCACTCGAGCAATCCCCGATGTGAAATGAAACGGCGAAACCAAACCCGTAAAACGGCATCCAAAACCAGCCAGGCCTGGTGCGGAAGCAGCGCAGCCTCGGCAATCGCGCGCAGCAGGTCGTGCGTTACTTTTGATAACGAAAAGCCATTCAGCGATCGACCTGTGGTCGCCCATGTGAAGGGTTGCACCAAAGGGTGGAAGAGCAGTTGCATGGCGACCAGGAAGGTGGATATCAATCCCATCCGAGAGGAGATCAGCCAGGAGACCATGAGCAAGCCCAGGCTGGTTGGGGGAACCAGGCTTCGGCGCAGGTTATCGAAGATCTTCCAGCGGTCGAACCAGGAAAGCTTATTTTGCCCTCGTCGCCCCGCAGGCTGGGGTACACGCGGCAAGATCCACTCCGCGATCTGCCAATCACCACGAATCCATCGGTGCTGCCGGCCTGAGTAGCTGAGGTAATCCTGCGGGAATTCATCATAGAGCTCGATATCGCTGGCCAGGCCAACTCGAACGTGAGCGCCTTCGATCAAATCGTGGCTCAGCAAACATTCTTCAGGGAACCTTCCGGAAAGCACTCGACTGAAGGCGCGCACATCGTAGATGCCTTTGCCATGGTAGGAACCTTCTCCGGTGAGATCCTGATTGACATCGGAAACGGCTCTCGTATACGGATCGATTCCGACCGGGTCCGAGAATAGCCGGCTGAAAAGCGAGGCATTCGTGCTCGGCAGTGAGGGGCTCACGCGTGGCTGGATTATGGTATAGGAGCCGGCCTTGATAGTGTCTCCGGCATCAAAGCGCGACTGGTTGAGAGGGTGCGCCAGTGTTTCGATCATCCTGCGGGCTGTGCCGTGAGGCAGTTGTGTATCGCTGTCCAGGGTGATGATAAACCGGACATCAGACAGATCATCCGTATCGCCGACGTATACCAAACGACCGGCATCCTCTGTCCGCGTTCCATCGATCAGACGATTGAGCTCTTCCAGCTTCCCGCGTTTACGCTCCCAACCTATGAATTTATTCTCGGATTCACTCCATCTTCGCTCCCGGTGGAAAAGGAAGAAACGTTCACCACCATACCGATTATTGAGGGCTTCGATACCTCCGGTTACCGCCCGGAGCAGGAGTTCGTCCTCCTCGCCGTGTTCCTGATTCGAATCCGTATAATCCGAGTATAGCCCGAAGAGAATATTGGACTCTTTATTGGCCAGGTACCGGATCTCGAGATTGTCAGCAGCGGTCCGGATAGTGTCCGCATCCACCAGCATCATGGGCACGACTACGAGCGTGCGAAATTCATCGGGGATCCCCGAATCCTCGAAATCCATCTTCGGTAATGTTCGCGGTGGAAGCAGTCGTGTGATTACGTAATTTATAATCTCGAGCGAGAGCTGGCTGGCGGGAATCAACAATAGGACGGCTATCAGAAGCCGGCCCCCAAGTGTCTGTCCGCGCATGCCAAGCAGTACGATCAGTATAATGAACGCGGCGGAGAAAAAACCGAGCCCTAAAAAGTATGCTACGGAGTGATGGCGGTAGATCCAATGCAGGGCGCGAAAACGTGGCGTTTCACGGCATCTTACGAGCCGCGCCAGTTCTTGTCTTCCTTCACCGATCAGATACATTCCGACATGGATCCACCGTTCATCCGCTGCCGCCTCACGGGAGGCACGCGCCGCCAGATCGATGGCTCGTCGGGCTACCTGGTCTTCCGCCTGACCGGACCTTCGGGCTAGTTCTTCGATCATCCGGCGATACCTGTCGCGCGTGTCGAAATCCATCCGTGGATAGATGCCCGAAGGATCCTGGCGGAGCAGCCGCTCCACATGGCTGAGCTTTTCGAATATTTTTCTCCAATCCAGAAGGGCGAGTTGACGCAAGCTGGTGAAAGCATTCCCGATCGATATCTGATCTTTCATCTGACGGTTGTGCTCGCGAGGACTGAGATCGCTCAGAGATTTCCGGAACGTGCGCTCGAGCCATCCCTGGATCGGCACGAGCGCGGCTTCCTGGTCGTAGAGGTTCTCGATGAGCTGAGAAGCGAAATAGGGGCTCGGGCGCGGCTGCATTTCTGCGAGTTCTGCAAGAATCGAGAAAAGCTGATTGGGATCGCGCCGGTTGGTGGTAATCAGCCTGTTCGCCCAGAAATCGGCGATTTCACGCTCCCGCAGCTCTGTCAGTGCTTTCTCCGCGAGATTCGAGACGCTCTCTATTAACGCCGCGCGCAGCATCTGGGGAACGGCCCAGAGCTCACCGATCGACAGTGCGCTGACGGATTGATATGACTCGATAAACGCGAGGATGTTCTCCCGATCCAGACGCAGGTCTGTACAGGAGACGAGATCCCTCGCCAGGCCGTATATACGCGGCAGACCGCGGTAGGGCTCATCGGCTAGTGACGGCAGCTCCTGGTAATAGCGCCGGGGAAGGTTCATCTGAATTTCGCGTATGTTGCTCTCGACGATGTACTCGTTGTCCAAGAGCCATTCGGCGGTCGGGGGCGTACTCTGTCCCAGCCGACTCGCTTCGGCGAGATCCATGCATGCCCGATGAATCCATTGCCTGGTCTGCTTGAGACGCTTGAGCAGTCCGATGTCCCGGCGGGCATCCGGATCCACCCGTTGGTCCCCGGCGAGTCGCTCTGCGTATTCCGGGATCTGCACCTCCGGGAGCGGACTTCCGAGTTTCTCCGCCTCTCCGATGAGGCCCTCCCGCCTCGGATGCAGGACAAATATGGCAGGAGAGATCTCACCGCTCTCCCGCAGCACCGCCACCGGGGTTTGCAGCGTTTCGATAGGCGTCCGGAGAATCAGAACGGTCTCCTCGGAAACCAACCAGCGTGTGTGATCCTCGAGCAGTCTTCGTTCCAGGCCGAACCTCGATCGCCGTATCCATGCTGCGCTGAGGAGGATTCCCGCAAATCCGCCCGCGAGGCTCGGAATCAGGGCAGAAAGAACTCCGTTCAGAATCGGCTCCGGCCACTGAAGGCTTATGTAGGCAAACCCGGTGAGGATCCCGAACAGTATGAAAGCAATGGCCGCGCCGAAAATCCTGCGCCATTGGAAGGGATCCCATGTATGTACCCTTCCGTCCGCGTTCTTGCTCACCAAAGCAGCTCGGCGGAAACCTCTCCTCTGCAACTTCTTGAAGACTCCACGGGCTTCATCCCGCTTTGTGAAGTATGCTGTGAGGATGCCTGTTTCCATTCTCTATCCTTGTATCACCACATGTTCTAAGCTTCTAGGCATTGCGCTGGATTTCACAGGGCGGGAATCTGCAATGCGACTTAGGAGCGTCCATCGGGTTGCATCTCTGATTGAGAGCAACTGGGTGCGACATATTTCATTGTAGCCGCGACACGAGAATTAAGTCCACATGTATCAGTGGGAATCGGCAGTGTCATCACCGCCATTCGCAAACAGCCTTGGAGGCGAATTCGGACCCGGAATATAGGAAATGAAAATATATCGCTTGCGTTTGGCGTGGATTGTGCTATATTCAGCCGTGAAACAGATAGATTTAGGAGTGAATATAGCTAGTTATCCGGATAAAGACGATAAACGAAACCTGCCTTGTTGATCATCTCTATTGGGGAACTCACTTACATTTCTCCCAAAAAAACTGTTCGATGTAGTTAAGTGATGTCATTTGAGACCAATAGGAGGTCACAATGAAGATTTATGTAGGCAACATGTCTTACGATACGAGTGAAGACGACCTGCGGAAAGCATTCGAAGCTCACGGTCAGGTAGACTCCGTAACAATCATTACGGACAGGGACACCGGCCGTGCGAAAGGCTTCGGATTCGTCGAGATGTCCAGTGACACCGAGGCCAAGGCGGCGATGGACAATCTGAACGAGAAGGATTTCCAGGGCCGCAGCCTCAAGGTCAACGAGGCTCGTCCTCGTAACGAAGGACAGCGCAGCGGAGGCAGAAGAGACTTCGGGCGCAGTTACTAGAGGCCGGTGATCGGGCCTAATTGAAAGGCATCAGCAACTTAGAGGCAGGTTCATAGATTCGTTTTGATGTTTTCAGTTTACGATCTGAAGGGAAGCCGGACAACCGGCTTCCCTAATTTTTAAGCAAAAAAATTGTTGAACTATAGAAAAGCAATTTCAGTCTATACTTTATGCCTCGCGTTATTTGCTTGATAAAGCAATTCGTTATATATGCGTTAGACGGCAACTGGCCGTGTTATTAAAACATAGATTAAAACATAGAATACAAGTGACTTATCAGAATAAGTATGGTATAATGAAGCGTTATATCAGCTTTGCAACAATCACCTTTTAGTAGCGGCTGTAAATTGATTAAATCTTAGATTCCTCGTAATCAGGGAGGCAGAACCATGAGATGTTTTCTTATATTAGTTGTACTTCTCTGCATGCCCCTGCTTCTCGCTACACCTGCAGCTCTGCAGGCGCAGTGGGAGGAAGACGGCACCGGGATATGCAGGGAGATCAACTATCAGACGGGCTGTCGCATCGCGCCCGACGGCTCGGGCGGCTCGATCATCGTCTGGAGGGACTTAAGGAACGCTACCCATTACAAAGTATACGCCCAGAAGATCGACGCTTACGGCAACATTCAGTGGGCGGCAGGCGGAATACCCGTCTGTTCGGCCATATACACACAGCATGATCCTATGGTCGTCACGGACGGCTCGGGCGGAGCGATCATCGCCTGGGAGGACTATCGGTCCGGATCGAGTTATGATATATACACACAAAGGGTAGATTCAGACGGCAACCTTCTTTGGGGCTCAGCCGGTGTTGCTATCAGCACGGCCAGCTACGATCAGGACAATCCCTCGATAATACCAGACGGCTCGGGGGGCGCTATCATAACCTGGCGTGATATACGTAACGGATTCGACTATGATATCTACGCTCAAAGGGTCAATGCCAGCGGCGTAGTTCAATGGATGGTGGACGGTGATACCATCTGCGGAGCTTCCGGCTCTCAGCAATACCCCGAACTTACATCCGACGGATCGGGCGGCGCTATCATTACCTGGCAGGACGGCCGGAGCGGAGCTAGCGATATTTATGCTCAGAGGATCGACGCGTCCGGCATCACACAGTGGTCATTGGACGGTGTCGCAATCTGCACAATGACTGATTTCCAGTACCAGCCCCAGATTATCCCCGAGGCCTCGGGCGGGGCGATCATTGTATGGTACGACTACAGGGGATCTGATGCCGACATCTACGCACAGAAGATCAACACCGCCGGGGCCGTTCAATGGGCGGCAAACGGCATTTCTGTCTGCTCTCTGTCCCAAGATCAGACTACCCCGCGGCTTGTTCCAATCAGCACGGGGGGCGCTTTCATCGCCTGGAGCGACCGCAGAAGCACCACATACTATGATATCTACGCTCAGAGACTGGACACATACGGTAACAATCAGTGGACTGCAAACGGGATCGCTATCTGCACGGCATCAAACCACCAGTATCTCGAGGTGGCAGTATCCGGAGGTGATGATAATGCGGTCTTCGTCTGGAAGGATTACCGCTCCACGTCGAGCTATGATGTCTATAGCCAGAAGATCGATCTATACGGCGATGTCCAATGGGCAACAGACGGCATAGCCGTAACGACCGCCTCCGATGACCAGGTATCGATAAAGGCTGCCGCCTGCGGCGTCGGCGATGGAAGTTCCATCATCGCCTGGGATGATGAAAGAGGTGGAGTGTACTACGACATCTTCGCCCAGAGGATAGACACCGACGGCTACTGGGGTTACCCGAATCCGAGGATAACGTCGGTGCTCGACGTCCCGCAGGATCAGGGGGGATACATCAACGTCGCCTGGGACGCGAGCCAGTACGATCCCCTGGGCCAGATCACGGAGTACTCGATCTGGAGGGCACTGGACATCTCACAGGCTGCGGTCATGATGGCCGGACATGCGCATATCCTGACCAGCGCAGCAGAGATCCCCGAGATAATAACCGGCCCAGTTATTAGAACAGAGCTCCGCGCCGGCCTTCAGTTCTACTGGGAGCTCATCGACTTTCATACGGCCTACTACATAGAAAACTACTCGAAGATCGTCCCGACCGCCTTCGACTCGACGGCGACATCCAACGAGCACCATTACTTCCAGATAATAGCGCACACGGCCGTGCCCACTACATTCTGGATCTCGCAGCCCGATTCCGGCTACTCGGTGGACAACCTGTCACCATGCATCCCCCTCGGGCTCGCCGGCATGCAGAGCTACACCCCCGAGGGGCTCACGCTGGCCTGGGATCCGAACACCGAGACAGACCTAGACTGCTACCGAGTCTACCGCGGCACGAGCGAGGGCTTCACACCCGACCCGGGCAACCTCATAGCCTCGCCATGCGACACGACTACCTTCGACGACGAGTGGCGGTGGGACACCGGCTACTACTACAAGGTGGCGGCGGTGGACATACACGGCAACGAGAGCGGGTACGCCCTTCTGGGGCCGGACGGAGTGACGGGTGAGGATACACCCGATGCGCCGCGCAGGGATTTTCTCGCGCAGAACTACCCGAATCCGTTCAACCCTGTTACATCGATCAGGTTCGGGCTGAGCGCACCCTCTCACGTGATGCTCGCCATCTACGATGCAGCGGGCCGGCTGGTGAGGGTGCTAGTGGATGAGAGGCGCAGCGCCGAGCACTACGATGAGAGATGGGACGGCAGGGACCGCTCGGGCAGGGAGGCAGCAAGCGGCGTCTACTTCTACAAGCTCGAGACAGAGAGGTTCAAAGAGACCAAAAAGATGATACTGCTGAAGTAGTACCGAATGAAAACAGGGGCAGGTTCCTTCAAACCTGCCCCTTACTCTATTCCCACCGGGGTATTTTCTGATCAGTATTGAAGAAACGGCCGAGATTTATGACCGGCCGGCTTCGATCGTAAGATCAGAACGGCAGATCGTCGTCATCGTCGCCGACCGCCTGGCTGCTCTCCGCGGCCGTGGGCGCGGCCTGCGCCTCGTCCGTATCCATCTCGTAAGAGACGTCCCCCGCCCTACCCAGCATCACCATCTGGTTGCATATGACCTCAGTCGTGAACCGCCTGTTCCCGGACTGGTCCTCCCAGTCCCTCGTCCTGAGCCTCCCCTCGACGTAGACCTGCTTGCCCTTCTTCAGGTACTGCCCGCAGACCTCCGCCAGCTTGCCGAAGGCGACCACACGGTGCCACTCGGTCCGCTGGTCGCGCGTACCCTCACGGTTTGTGAAGACCTCGTTCGTTGCCATGCGGAAATTGGCGACCGGCGTCCCGCCGGTTGTATGGCGAAGCTCCGGATCGGAGCCTAGATTCCCCACGAGTATGACCTTGTTTACACCACTCATCACCACACCTCCTGTTCTAAAACAAAGATAGAACCTTCCGCCCTCTATCACCCCCACCTCCCCAGCAGGTTCGGATACCATTTTAACGTGAATACGCCCGTGGTCAAGGAAAATCCATGGTGTTCACAAGTCCGGCAGTGAGTTAAAACGCTGGAAGCCGCATCTATCCGGCCTCAGTTACATGCTGTTGACTGATGCCGGATCTCCCCGTATAATACCCGTGATATCAAAAAGAAGGCGAAGTGAACAGGTTCGATGGCCGGTGCCCGCCGGCCGAACACGGTCATCAGCATATTCAACCGCTCAAAGGAGGTCGATATGCCGGATCTAAGCATCGGCGACAGCGCCCCAGATTTCGAGCTGCCAATCACGATGGAGAAGATGTGGAAGCTATCCGAGAACATTGGAGACAAGAACATCATACTGGCATTCTTCCCGATGGCCTACAGCTCCACATGCCAGGAGGAGATGTGCTCGCTTCGTGACGGCATCAGCGAGTTCCAGACACTCGACGCGAAGGTTGTCGGTATCAGCGTGGACAATCCATTCGTGCTCAAAAAGTGGAAGGATGAGTTGGGGCTCCCGTTCGAGCTTCTAAGCGATTTCAACAAGACGGCCTCACAGGCCTACGGTGCATTCCACTACGAGCTCGGCCCCCTGCTGGGTGTGGCCAAGAGATCGGTCTTCGTGGTGGACAAGGAGGGCATTATCCGTTACAGATGGGTCTCCGAAGACCCCGGCACCCTGCCCGACCTGGATGAGATAAAGAAGGCGCTGGACGAGATCAAATAACCACACCTGATGCAATGTCCCGTTCCTTGGCCTGTATGGCAACGCCGGGCCGCGTGGCTCATTCGTAATTCGAGGGATAAAAATGGGGTGGACGACGGGACTTGAACCCGTGACAACTGGAACCACAATCCAGGGCTCTACCACCTGAGCTACGCCCACCACAGGTATCCATTAATTCTATCCGGCGAACTCCCTTTCCGCAAGCGAAAAGGAAAGATGCGCTGGTTTGCAATGTGCTATCTCATATTTATCTATACCCGTAGCACATAATTGTGGTATATTCTATTCGTGGATCGAATTTAATGAATTATCTGCATACAGATAATTGATACTCTGCCTGGGTTGATCTTCCTTATAGCGGAATTCACTAAATTTCCTTCCATATAATCAGCCGGTTGCCGCATGTATCGACGGATTGATCCGCGAAATGCGGTGTCCGGGCATGTCCGGGAATTCTTGTAGGAAGTAAGAGCATGAAAATTCTACTGACCAATCCGCCGGTGGGTTTCTCCTATTACAACATCGGGCTGCGCAGGCCGCCGCTGAGCCTCGCATACCTCGCATCGATGCTAGTCGATGCACATGACGTCTCGATCGTCGATTTCAGCACTGGCAAGGACAACTGGAAGAAATACCGCTATAACAAGTACGACGTAGTCGGCATATCGGTTGATACGGTCCGCTACCCGATCGCGAAGATGATAGCTCAGCGCGCAAGAGAGGCGGGTGCGAAGATCGTGATGGGCGGACCGCACGTGAGCTTCCTCGACGGGGAGACGCTCGAAGACGGTATCGTCAACTATGTGGTTCGAAACGAAGGGGAGCATTCGTTCCGGTCGCTGATCGATTATCTATCCGGCGACACGGATATTGACGCGGTTCGGGGCGTCAGCTACCGCCGTCCCGACGGAACGATTGCAAGAACCCCCGATAACCCGTTCATAACCGACCTGGATTCATTGCCTTTCCCCGCGCGCGAACTTCTCAAGCTCGATCATTACAATGAGAAGTTGAGCGGGCGCCCGATGACCACGCTTGTTACATCGAGGGGGTGTCCCTTCAACTGCGATTTCTGCGCATCTTCGGAATTCTTCGGCATCCGCTGGAGGGCGCGGTCGGTGGACAACATTATGGAAGAGATCGAATTACTCTATGAAAAATACGGATATCGGGCAATCTGTTTCGTAGAGGATAATTTCACCATGGATCCGCAGCGCGCGATCGAGCTGTCCGAGCGCATAATGGCGAAGAACTGGGATCTGATCTGGGAGGCCTGGTCGCGTGTGGATACGATCGTAAAAAATCCCGAGATGATAAGGACAATGGCACGCTCCGGGTTCAAATGGACATTTATCGGATTCGAGAGCGGCAGCCAGGAAGTGCTCGACGGCTATGGCAAGAAGGCACTCGCTCAGGATGCGGTGCGGGCGATGGAGATACTCCGAGCGAACGACGTGCAGGCGATAGGAGCCTTCATCCTCGGCGCGTTGAACGATACCATCAAAACCATTGATGAGACGATCAACTTTGCCAAACGACTCAATCCAAGAAAGGTGCAGTTCTCGATCCTTACCCCCTATCCTGGCACGAAGCTCTACGAACGCGTGCACGACCGGCTGTTGACCGACAATTGGGGGAAATTCACCGCCCTTGCGCCGGTTATCAAACTCGACCATCTATCATCGAGGCAATTGAACGGCCGTCTCCTAAAAGCGTATACGTCCTTTTACCTGCGCCCCCGAAAGGGGCTCGAAAATATTCGCCACATCACCAAGACGTTACCCGGGCTGTCTAAATGGTTCGCCACATGGTTCGGATCGAAGTGTGTGGAGATCTCCCACGTGTTGACTCTGTACCGGAGATTGTTCGCCTCGGGCAAGATGGGGTGAGAATATTTATCACTCCTGGGATCGCAAAACCCAATGTCGTGCAAGATCCACGAATATTATACGATTACGTGCTTCTTAGTGCTGCAGCATCTCGCCCCGCAGTCTGGTCTATAATAATAAATACGCCCGGCAGGATTCGAACCTGCGACCTACGGATTAGAAATCCGTTGCTCTATCCAGCTGAGCTACGGGCGCAGTATCACCATAATTGCTGACAGTTCGGCACTTAATATAATCGTGATATAAGGATGCGTCAACAGGCCAGTTATTGTAAAGAGAAATAGACATAGTTGCAACGTATCCGCGGCTTTATCTTAATCGCCATTGTAAAATATTAATTATTTATGATATAATAATAGAATACGATCAAGCAACCTCTTTTCTGTAAATTGATGTAGCGGGTCGCTCGTTTTTCATGTTCAAGTACACTTTTCCGGTCTCCCACTCCTCGCTGATCTCCGACAACACGGCGCTGATCAAAC
>Ga0180431_10002758_pt1 | contig 23174 bp, 22 predicted proteins | sample SS_ome_11_FD_132459 | JGI IMG/M metagenome (GOLD analysis project Ga0180431, IMG submission 132459) | Hypersaline lake sediment archaeal communities from the Salton Sea, California, USA - SS_1_MS_1 metaG | ecosystem: Environmental > Aquatic > Non-marine Saline and Alkaline > Hypersaline >...
ATTGTGATCGTTGCCGGCTTTCAGGGACTCACCAAAGATATGGACGTGACCACACTGGGACGCGGCGGCTCCGATACCACGGCAGTCGCTCTGGCAATAGCACTGAATGCTGACAGATGTGAAATCTATACTGATGTAGAAGGCGTGTATACCGCTGATCCCCGGATAATGCCCAAAGCACGCAAGCTGGATGACATCGGCTACGAGGATATGCTGGAAATGGCTTCCAGCGGATCAAAAGTTATGCATTCTCGGGCTGTGGAACTGGGCTGGGTTTACAACATGCCCATCATGGTAGCATCATCACTCAATGATAACCCCGGCACTCTCATTCATGGAGGCGCTTCTATGGAGATCAGAAATAAAGTCAGCGGCATTGCCCACGACTCAAACATAGCCAAGATTACCGTTGTCGGTGTGCCTGATAAGCCCGGAATTGCCAGCAGCGTTTTCGAACCGTTGGCCAGTGCTGGTATCAGTGTTGACAGTATTGTTCAGAACGCCAGTGTTAAAAGGATCACTGACCTGACTTTCACGGTAGCCGGCAGCGATGAAAAAGCCACCATGGAAGTAGTCGAGCCAATAGCTGAAGCCATCGGGGCCAAAAAGTGTGTGAGCGATTCCACTCTCGGTAAGGTGAGCGTCATCGGGGCGGGGATGCAGAGCGGACCGGGATATGCTTCCCGCATGTTCAAAGCGCTGGCGGATGAGAAAATCAATGTCGAACTGATCTCAACCTCGGAGATCAGGATCACCTGCATTATCGATAAAGAGCAGGTACCTCAGGCAGTACAGGCACTCCACAAGGCTTTTGAACTGGAAGGGAATTAGCGAATCCCCCTTTCATCCCCCTTTCACAAAGGGAGAAAGAGGGGGATTTCCCACGCTTTCTATTTGGATAATACCATCTTTTCAAAATCCATCGGGAAGTAGGTGCCATCATAGACTGCCCTTACCCCATCGGCAAGCTGGGTGCTGGCAGCTTTTTTGGGTATGAAGCCTAAAGCACCTGCATCCGCACAAACCTGCATATTCTCCTCTTCATCGTATTGTGTCAGAATTAGGACCCTGGTTTGCGGATACTGTTTGATAATCTCTTTGGTTGCCTGAACCCCACTCATAACCGGCATCATGATATCGAGCAGCGCCACATCAGGCAAGAGGCGAGGCAACTTATCGAGCGCTTCTTTGCCATCGCCGGCTTCACCGACTACTGACATATCTTTTTGCAATGCCAGAACGGCGCATATTCCATCGCGGACCATAGTGTGGTCATCCGCTACCAGCACCTTGATGATCCTTTCGATCTGTTCCAGCAGATTCTGAATATGTGGCACCATCAGGGAAGGCTCAATAGGTTTGGTCAGGAAGTCATCTGCTTCCAGTTGCATTCCCTCGAATTTTCGCCACCCCTTCTCATATCGATCCTCGTGTTTGGCATCCAGCACCAGCAGGGGAATATCCTTATATTTGGGATGTTCTTTGAGCCATTTGTGGAGAGAGAAAGCCTCTCCTGCCGGAGCGATGGTTCCCACCACCACAACATCGGGGTTTTCGCTCATCTTCTCTTGAGCCTCTGCCCGGCTGGAAGTGGGTATTACTTCATTGGAATGGGCCTTCATGGTCATCTGGAACGCATCAACAAAATCAGATTCATCATCCACAATCAGGATTTTCTTGTTTTCGGTTTTGCTGGCTTTCCTGGTCATTTTATTTTCCTCCTTTTATCTAAAGTGATTTTCCCTCATTGAAGGGTGATTAAGGGGATTTTCTATGTTTCAACTTTTTCCATCAGTGCTGCTTCGATAATCTCGGGCACAATCCCCTCATTTCCCACCGCCATGATATGAACCCCGTCACACAGGTTGTTTTCCTCTATTTCCCTTATCATTCTCACCGCAATTTCGATCCCTTTCTGAAGGCCTTTCCCCTTTTCGGCTGTGGCAAGTTCGTCGATAACTTCCTGGGGTATGATGATGCCCGGGACGCTCTTATTCATGTAGCGGGCCATTCCTGCTGACGACATGACGATGATGCCTGCCAGAATCTTCACATTGTACTGGGAAGCGTACTGCATAAACCGGCGGAAGCTGGCCAGCTCAAATATCCCCTGTGTCTGAAAAAACGTGGCTCCGGCAGCGACCTTTTTATCGAACTTGATTAATTGCGGTTCGATAAAATCCGCTGACGGGTGAACCGATGCCCCGATGCAGAATTCGGGGGCTCCTTTCAGTTCGTTCCCGGCTGCGTCTTTCCCGGATTCCAGGGTACGGATCATTGTCAACAACTGAGCCGATTCCATATCGAAGACCGGTTTCACTTCCGGGTGATCTCCGACATCTATCGAATCACCGGTAAGGGCCAGCACATTGTTGACGCCTCTTGAATGCGCGAACAGCAGGTCCGCCTGGAGCGCCATCCGATTGCGGTCGCGGCAGGTCATTTGTAAAATGGGCTCTCCGCCCCGTTCCTTTACCAGCAGGCATCCTCCAAGCGAAGGGTAGCGCATGATCGAACTCTGGTGATCGGTAACATTTATAGCATCGACATTGTCTTTGAGCAGATCGATGTGATGCTCTAACTCCGAGATATCGGTTCCTTTTGGCGGGCCCACTTCGGTGGTTATGAGAAACTTGCCGGAGTTGAGTTTTTCTTCAAATAGCGATTTAGCCATTGTTGCCTCCCACTGCAGCGACGCTCGGGCTGGCTACGATTCGTCTCGGCCTGGGAATGGGTCGGAAGTTCCTTGGAGGATAGTAACGGCGCATCTTGTCCAGTTGTCCCAGCCTTTCGAGTCGCTGGTAGATCAATATCCAGGCACAATCCATCTCCGGGCTTACTTCACATTTCCCGTTCTTGGTTCCCGCGCATGGGCCATTTAGAATCCCCTTGGTGCAGCGGGTTATCGGGCAGATTCCGGCTGTCTCGTCCAGGCGGCAATCACCACAAGCCGCACATCGTTCATCCCAGACACCGAAATCCTTGGCCATACCCAGAAATGAGGTGTTCACTCCGGGAAGAACTACCGTATCGGGGAAATACCCGGCCAGAGTCTGGACTCCGATACCGCAGGCCAGCGAAAGGATAGCGTCTATATCTTTGACCTGATCGGTAATAAGTTCCATGAATTCTTCATCGCATTGCCTTTTCAGAGTGTGCTCTGTGAATATGTGGCCTTGCCCCCCGTTCTTTGACTCGGCAAATTGCAGGGCTTCCCGAAGGAAAGACACCTCCCGTTCGCCGCCGGCATTGCACACCGTCACGCAGGTGCCGCAACCTAGAATCATTACTTTCTCATAAGGAGCAATCATGCGCTGGATTTTGTCCACCGGTTTTTGTTCGACGACTATCAACTTTTCACCTCCTTACTTAAGATTGAATCGAGATACAATTCACCAATTTTCTTGGTGAACTGGTCAAGAGCGGCTACGGGTTCCTCTTCCATAGTGGAAGGTTCGAAAAGTTGAAGGCGCTCCGTCTCCAATCCCAGTTGTTCAAGCACTTTTCTGACTTTTTCCGCTTGCTGGTTTAGCCAGTAGGCGGTCTTTTCCCGAGCGCACATTTCCCCACACCCGGCAACGAAAACACCTTCAGCTCCAGCCTCAAACGCCCGCAGGATGTGCTTTGCCTCAACTTTGGCTACACAGAGAACAGGCACTATATGCAAGCCGGTCCTGTCCCGCCGCCAGAAATCCGAAAGAGATCCGGTCCCGTGCAGCCCATACTGGCAACAGAAGCCAATGATAAGCGGCTTGCTTTTCATCTCCGAAGCTGACTTTATAGCGTGCTCCAGTTCTTCCGCTAAATGATTGCGATCATAAGGCCGGCGCAGCACGATTGCTCCTGCCGGACACTCGGTGACGCATATTCCGCAAGCCTGACACTGGTCAGCCGGAATCTGGATGGTGCCCGTTTCATCCAGATAGGGTACATGATAGGGACAAACCCTCAGGCAGGTAAGGCAAGTGGCACATTTGTCCTGGAAGAGTATCTCTGCTCCCATACCGCAACGCAGGCATCTCCTGGCCTCTGTCACGGCGGCTGTCCAGTTGTAGACCATCTCCACCGGACGAAAATCCTTTGTCCTTGCCTTGGGTGGAATAATCTCCGGTTCCAGACGATCGGCCTTTTTGATCATGTCAGCGGTTTGTGAAAGAAGATCACCTGATAGAACATTTTTTTCATTTTCCTCTGGAAGGGGATAATTATGCCTGACATAATCATGCATTCGGTGAGCAGCTTGCCTGCCGGTGGCCAGAGCCTCGGTCACGGTTGCCGGTCCGGTGACAGCGTCACCTCCGGCAAAAACTCCGGCCCGTGTGGTGGTAAGGGTAACCGGATCGACCTGAATGGTGCTGCCTCTGCCGATGCGAAGTTTGAAATCCTCGGGGACCTGAGGTGCCTGCCCGATTGCAGTGATTAGAGTATCAAATTCTTCAGTGATTTCACTGCCCTCGATGGGCACCGGGCGGCGTCGGCCACTGGCATCCGGTTCTCCCAGTTTCATCTTCACGCAGGTGACCTCCAGATGCCCGTCCAGACTTTTGATTCCGGTTGGCGCTGTCAGATATGAAATTTCTATTTCTTCCTGCAGGGCCTGTTCTATTTCTTCGGGATCTGCGGGCATCTCTTCCCGGCTGCGTCGGTAAAGAATGGAAACTTCTTTCGCTCCTAAACGCACCGCCGTGCGGGCGGCGTCGATAGCAACGTTCCCTCCCCCTACCACCGCCACTTTCTTCCCGAGTCTAGGCTTGAGTCCCAAGTTCACTTCGCGCAAGAAAGTGGCTCCGTCGATAACTCCTGCGTTATCTTCCCCTTCGATTCCCAGCCTGAGGCTCTGGTGAGCACCAATGGTCAGGAAGATGGCCTTGTAACCCATTTCGGAAAGGAGATCAATCGATACCACACGTGTGTTCGTTCTGATCTCAACTCCCATCTGGATCAGGCGTTGAATCTCGGTATCGAGCACTTCCCGGGGAAGTCGATACTGCGGAATCCCGACCCGCAGCATCCCTCCCATTTCCAGATATGCTTCAAAGATGGTCACCGGGTATCCCAGCTTGCGAAGGTAGTAAGCGCAGCCCAGCCCCGCCGGACCCGAACCCACTACCCCCATCTTTTCATCGTAAATAGTCTCTGCTTCGAGTTCGATCATGCGATCCCCCCCGAAATCAACAGCGAATCGCTTCAGCGCCCGGATAGCCAGCGGATTGTCAACCTGCGCCCGGCGGCAGTTATTCTCACAGGGATGGGTACAAACAAAGGCGCAGATCGAAGGAAAAGGATTGCCATCCCTGATTACTTTGAGCGCTTCCATCACTTTCCCCTGGGCGATCAGGTCAATGTATTCCCTGATTTCCATGTGCAATGGGCAGGCGGCCTGGCATGGAGGCATAAGGCTATGGTCGAAAGTCGATTCCTTTGCCTGAGCCTGTGAGGATTTGGGAATTACTTTGCTATCGATCCCGGATGCCAGCATAGTCCCCTCCTTAGTGTAACGTGGAAAATTTAAGTAAGGGGAATAATACCATGCCCGGGACTTTGGTACCATAGAGAGATACCGGGGATGGGAAGCCAGTATTTTACGGCAATTTTCAGCGTTTTATGCCGTAATTTACGGGGGAAAATACGGGGGTGAAAATTTCGCTCACAAAGTAATGATCCCCCGGCGCAGGGCAAACTTGATGAGATCGGTTCTATTGTGGATATCCAGTTTTTGCATCATGCTGGTCTTGTAGGATTCGGCGGTTCGTACGCTAATTACAAGCATATCTGATATCTCTTTTGCCGTATATCCTTCTGCCACCAGCTTAAGCACTTCCCGTTCCCTGTCAGTTAATTGCTCGTAAGGATCCTTTTCATGCCCGTTGAGGGAGTATTGCTGTCGCTCTTCAATAAGCACTGAAGCTGCCGTAGGTGAAAGGTAGGAACCACCATTAGCTACAGTATTAATTGCAGAACTCAGCTCCGAAAATGCCGCCATTTTGCTGATAAATCCGCGCGCCCCTGCCTCTATAATGGGAACAATATAGTCCCTGTCATCATATTGAGTAAGAGCCAGCACATTCACGTCCGGGAATTCCTTGCGTATGCGACGGGTAGCTTCAAGTCCGCCCATGATGGGCATAGCCAGGTCCATCAGGACCAGGTTCGGGCCAAATTCCCTGACTTTGTCGATGGCTTCCATTCCGTTTGAAGCTTCCCCAATCACCTCGATGTTGGTTGCCAGAGCCAGCAAAGCACGGACCCCATCCCTTACCAGGGTATGGTCATCAACTATCAGAACTTTCGTCGTGACCATAAACCATATCCTCCTGACGAAGCGGAACACTGACTACAACCTCGGTTCCTTTTCCGGGACTGGAATTGACACTGCCTGTGCCTCCGACCAGCTGCGCTCTCTCCCTCATGATAAAAAGTCCCGCTCCCCGACCGCTTTTATCCACTTTGGTGATTTTGGATGGGTCGAACCCCTTTCCATCATCCCTGATGCTCATGGTACAATCGTCTTTGGTAATTTCCAGTTTAATGTAAACGCGCTTTGCTTGAGAATGCTCCCGGATGTTTCCTATAATCCCCTGAGAGATGCGAAAAAGGGTTACTTCAATTTCTGAAGGTGCGGGATACTCTTCTAGACCAATGAATTCCGTTTCCACTTTGATGTCCAACGGTTCAAGGGTATCCCTGGCATAGCGATTAATCGCTGCGGCCATACCAAGCTCATCCAGCAGGGTGGGCCGCAACTCTTTCATCATTCTCACGATCTCCTGACCGGCATAGGTGGCCATTCGCTGGGTCTTGTCGAACATATTCACTAATTCATCATCAAGAGTTCCTCGCACCTCTAACATCGATCGCAATGCCTGAATATTCAGTGTGAGACTGGTGATAACCTGGCTGGTTTCATCATGCAATTCCCGGGCGATCCTTTTGCGAGCTTCTTCCTGAGATGTCAGGGAATGTTGCAGGAGCGCCTTGTATCGCTCTCTGGCCAGATCCAGCCTCTGGTATAATTTCGCCTGCTCGATGGCAGTACCAACCTGGCAACCGATTGAATCCAGAAGATAAAGATCGTCAGCGCCGAACTGCCCCGGTTCATGGCTGGCTACATTCATTACTCCTACTACCTCTTCCTTGGACTTGAGCGGAACGCTGGCAAATCCCTTCAATCCTTCGGTGCTGATCAAGTCTGAATAAGCGGTTCGGGGATCCCTGGAAACGTCATCTACCAGAGTCGGGGTGCCGCTTTCTGCCACCCTTCCGGCAATGCCTTCCCCGAGGTTCAACTTCACTTGCTCCACATACGCTGCCGATAAACCTCTGTGTACCTGATAACGAAGCGTTTGAGACCCTTTCTCAAGGAGAAGTATCCCTCCGATTGTTCCATCAATGATTTCCAGAACCCCATCGAGGGATACTTTCAATATAGCATCGAGATCCCATAACCCGCTCACCGCACTGGAAATCCGGTTCAGGGCTTGCAGGTGATGGTGCTGGCGGAGGATATAGCTTTCCAGCCCCCTTTCCGCGGTGACATCCCGTCTTGTTTCCGTGAAACCATTGATGTTTCCTTCGCTGTCCCGGAGGGGATACATGACGATTTCCACGTATCGTTTTGGGGCCGTATAGGCTCCGGGTGAGTAATCGAGGTGAATAATCCTGGCCGGATTGCCCCTCTGCAAAACCTTGTTCAAGGGACATTTCCACAAGGGATAGGCACAAGGGGTATCGCGGTTTTCGAAGGTTTCGTAACAGCGCTTTCCCAGAAAATCCCGGGGCTCAAGGCCCCGCCTTTGCCGCATTACCAGATTGGCAAAATGGATCCGGTAGTCTTTGTCGATAACCAGCAGACCATCTTCCCCGAAGTCGGCTATCCGCTCCAGGTTTATCTTAAGAGTACCGGGTTCATTATCTTTCAGCGCTGCCTTTCCCTCGTGACCCATTTTCGGCTCCTTGTATTAGGGGATCCTCCTGGTATGTCAGCAGGTTCAACCGAGCTGTGACTCACGTATTTTGCGTAATGGGAATATGATTATACCGCAGATTTACGGCATGTCAATGGGTAAAAATACGGGGATAAAGATATGGGAACTACGATAGGCTTAAATCACTCGCTTGAGCCTTGGGTTGGGAGTGATACCCGGAGTTCTGCCTCTTTTGGCAATGGGTTTCCCTTCGATTTCGTGGATATCGGCAGTGAAATCGATTGGTCTGGCTCCGCTGATGTAACTACCGACAGCGAAGGTATCAACAGGCGCATTGCTTTCCACAAAATGCCCGATGCGTTCCGGATTCATGCCGCCACTGACGTAGATTTCGACATCTTTGAACCCGGCCTCATCCAGTTTTGTCTGTGTTTCTTTTACCAGTTCAACGGTAACTCCACCAAGTTCTGATGGGGTATCCAGCCGTACAGCCCGGAGTTTGCTACCCATTTCTCGTGCTACGATGACGCTTTCTTCGGGTTCGTCGCGGAAGGTATCCACCAAGGCTACGCGAGGTATTTCGCCGGGCATGTGTTTATCGAATGCGAGGGTGGCCTTTGCAGTATCGCCCATTACCAGAATCAGAGCGTGAGGGATGGTGCCGATGGGATCGGTTCCGGCAAGTTTGGCCCCGACGGTGCTGGCACAACCCATACAGCCCCCAATAGTAGCAGCATATTCCATCGCTCCAGCTGATGCAGGATGAATATGGCGAGCGCCGAAGCTAAGTACTGGAATACCCTGCGCTGCATCAACACATTCGCGAGCGGCGGTGGCCCAGGCGCTGCAACTGGCAAGCATGCCCAGATAAGCAGTCTCGTAGATTACAAAACTCTGGAGCGGGGCGGTTATGCGCATTACCACTTCTTTGCGCTGGAATGTATCCCCTTCGTAGAGTGCCCAAACCTCACTGTTGTCCGTTGGGAGCACTTTTTTCAGCAGGGTCATGACCTCATTAATGCCGCAGAGAATGCCCTCTCCTCTGGAGAATATCTCCATTGTGGCAACCGGATTGAAGCCCTCTTTGGCCAGAATCTCATGAGTGCGCACGAAGTAAATATCGGCTGTCTCGCCGGAGAGAACGGATTCGGGAATTTCGAATCTGGAATCAGATACTTCTGATGATGACCTGATTAACGTGACTCCAAGAACACTTTCCATGTGATTTAAGGCAAATCTATGGGCATCCTCATCGAAAGAGGCTACGCAATCGACGGGCACTTCAACAACGTAGCCTCGATTTCTGGCATCGGCAACGGTATGCATCACACAAATATCGGTGCAGACGCCGCACACGATGATTTTTTGGGGAGAGATTTCAGCCAGTTTTTCATCCAGCGTACTATCGTAAAAACCGCTGTAATGGCTTGTGGGGACGATCGCGCCTTCAAACTCGGCAAGCTCAGGAGTTATCTCGGTCTCTTCGGTTCCGATGATACAGTGAGGAGGAAACATCTCGAATTCCGGATCATCGGGCGTGTGATTATCGCAACTGAAGATGATCACGCTGCCTCTGTCTGTTTCCTCTTGCAGAAGCCTGCGGACATTGGGAATGATGTTGCGTGCCGACTGGCCGCAGTAGAGAGGGAATCGCTCATCGAGGAATCCCCGGAGCATATCGATCACCAGAACCGCGTTGGCCATTTTGCCCTCTCAGGAGGTAATACCCGGGGTCGGGAACCAGTTGTTCATCTCGGATACCTCATCACGGACTTGCTGATAAACGCTTTCACTGTCAATATGATTGAGAACTTTAGCTATAAGTTGAGCGATCTTCCGGATTTCTTCGGGCCCGAATCCACGGGAGGTCACTGCCGCGGTCCCCAGCCTGATTCCACTGGTAACGGCGGCAGGTTCGGGATCAAAAGGAATCGCGTTTTTGTTTACGGTGATACTAACCTCGCTCAGAGCCGCTTCCGCTGCCTTACCCGTTATTCCGGTTGAGGTAAGGTCCACAACTGCAAGGTGTTTATCGGTGCCTCCGGTAAGCACCTTCAGCCCTTGTGATATCAATTCTTCAGCCATAACCCTGGCATTTTCCAGCACGGCGCGCTGGTAGTCTGCAAATCCCGGCTGGATGGCTTCCTGAAAAGCTGCCGCCTTGGCAGCAATGGTATGCATCATTGGCCCACCCTGAAGTCCGGGGAAGACGCATTTGTCAATTGAGGCACTATATTCCGCTTTGCATAATACAAATCCACTTCTGGGTCCGCGCATAGTTTTATGAGTGGTGGAAGTGACTACATCGGCATAAGGTATCGGCGAGGGATACACCTTTGCAGCAATCAGGCCAGCTACGTGAGCCATATCCACTACCAGTTTGGCACCTATTTTATCGGCGATCTGGCGAAACCGTTGGTAATCAAGGATTCGAGGATAAGAACTCGAACCTGCGACGATCAGTTTGGGATTGTTCTCAACAGCAATCTTCTCCACTTCATCATAGTCGATCCATCCCGTCTCCCGGTTGACACCATAGAAAACAGGCTGGTAGAGCTTGCTGGAAAAGCTTACCGGGCTGCCATGAGTAAGGTGCCCTCCATGAGCCAGATTCATCCCCATAAAAGTATCGCCGTAATTAATCAGGGCCATGTAGGCAGCCATGTTGGCTGTGGAACCACTGTTGACCTGAACATTGGCATGCTCTGCACCGAAGATTTCTTTCACCCTGGCAATAGCAGCGGTCTCTACTCTATCTAAATGTTCGCAGCCACCGTAATAGCGCCTGCCGGGATACCCCTCGGCGTATTTATTGGTAAGAACGGAACCCTGGGCTTCCAGCACATCCTTGCTGATATAATTTTCCGAGGCGATGAGATTGATGTTGTTGCACTGCCGGTTTTCCTCGTCTTTGATGATTGAGGCAATTTCGGGGTCAATTTCACGTAGAGACATCGGATAATTCTCCTCAATTGGATAAAAAGCAATATTGTTTGAGATGGAACCAATGACACTATACCGCTGTGATATTTGGCATGTCAATAATACAAAGTCTTAAGAGCGAATCGGACGAATTGTTCATTTCCGGGCCAGGTATTGATTTATCCGAGCGCGCAGTTTTGAGGCTGCCAGCCTTGCCGCTGAAGGGAAGTCCTTTCCCCTGGCAGCATAAATTACCTGGCGAGAACTGGTTATGATGGCCTTTTCGTTGTTGATATCTACTCCAAAACGCACCGCTGAAGCCAGCCCTCCTTTCTGTGCCCCGATACCGGGAATCAGCAGTGGCATATCCGGGCACAACTCCCGAATCCGCTTGAGGGGAGTGGGTCTGGTAGCTCCCACAACCAGACCAATGTTTTGATTGATATTCCACTCTGAGGCCTTCATGGCTACTATCTCGAATAGCGTATGTCTTTTGCTGGCAGAATTTGCCTGACAGGCAATATCCTGGAAATCTAGAGCGCTGGGATTTGAGGTATGACAGAGAATAAAAATACCCTTGTCTGCATAATCCGTAAACGGCTCGACTGAATCGAGCCCGAGATAGGGATTGACGGTAGCAGCATCAAAACCAAAAACATCAAATATGGCGTGAGCGTACTTGCGGGCTGTGTTGCCGATATCCCCCCGTTTGGCATCACCGATAACCGGAATGACAGACGGTATATGATGCAAAGTCTGCTCCAGCTTGAGAAGCCCATCTGTCCCCAGAGCTTCATAAAAAGCAAAATTTGGTTTGTAAGCACACACCAGATCTTTGGTTGCTCCGATGATCTGGCGTCCCCATTCGACTACATCCACATCTGGCATGAGCGCGGGATCGGGGTCCAAGCCTACGCAGAGAAGACTTTTGTTCTTCCGGGAGGCGGTCAGCAGTTTTTCGGTGAAGTCCATTTTTGATATGCCTGAATTAAAACATAACTCTAAGCATTTGCCAACCTGTTAATTGCAATCTCAATCCGATTGAGACACTTCTCCTTGCCCAGCACAGTCATTGTCTCAAATAACCCGGGAGAAGCGGTTCGCCCGGTGCAGGCTACCCGGAGCGGACTGAACATCTGCCCGGTCTTGAGACCCAGTTCTTCAGCTAGCAGCCGAAGCAGCCCTTCAAGAGAATCGTGATCCCAAGCCTCCAGAGAAGGGAGCCTTTCCTGAGCCGCTCTCAAAGCTTTGAGTGTTGAACCGGCATCCATCTTTTTGGGAATCAGCAGAGAGGTATCATATTCAAGCTCATCGCCAATAAAGAAGAAATCGGCATAGAGAGCAACTTCTTTGAGAGTGCTGATTCGTTCCTGAATCAAGGGAATAATCTGCTTCACATATTCTTCTGAAACAGGCCGTGGCACCGAAACCGGCAATTCGCTTTCCAGCACCGGCATGATTTTCTTCGACAACTCCTCGTGGCCCAGTTCCCGCAGGTAGGTCCCGTTCATCCAGTGGAGTTTCTCGTGATTGAAAACAGCGGCGGTTTTGCTAATGCGCTCGATAGAAAAAAGTTTGATGAGGTCTTCCCGGGTGAATAACTCGGTTTTGTCGTCCAGCGACCAGCCCAATAATGCCATGAAATTCAGCATGGTTTCAGGCAGGTATCCCTGCTCCTGGAACTCAGTGATCGCCGTGGCACCGTGGCGTTTAGAGAGTTTCGATTTATCCGGGCCCAGTATCATGGGAAGATGAACATAGAGCGGTGGCTCCCACCCAAAAGCCTGATACAGCAAAACATGCCGGGGAGTGCTGGAAAGCCACTCGTCCGCCCGCATGATATGCGATATTTCCATGAAATGGTCATCGACGATGTTGGCCAGATGATATGTCGGGTATCCATCCGATTTGAGCAGCACCAGATCATCCAGTTCCCTGTGATCAAAAGTGATATCGCCGCGGATGAGATCGTGAAAGGTTGTCTGACCTTCCAGTGGAATCTTGAAGCGAATAACCGGCGTAATATCCTGTGCCTCGTATTTTGCCTGTTCCTCCAAACTCAAATCGCGGCAGTGCCGATCGTAACTGCGCATCGCTTCTTTGCGCTCTGCCATCCCTTTGCGCATTTGCTCCAGTCGCTCCGAGGAGCAGTAGCACTTGTAGGCATATCCACTATTGATCAACTGTTGAGCATATTTCTGGTACAGATCGAGGCGTTCCGACTGGAAATACGGGCCGTAATCGCCACCGACTTCCGGACCCTCATCCCAGTCCATATCCAGCCATTTAAGACTGTTAAGAATGACTTCCAGCGCCCCTTCCACTTTCCGAGACTGATCCGTATCCTCGATGCGCAAAATGAAGGTTCCGCCGCTGTGCCGGGCAAAAAGCCAGTTGAACAGGGCGGTCCTGATGTTTCCTATATGGGGATATCCGGTTGGGCTGGGCGCAAATCTAACTCTGACAGTCATATTTCTCCATCAATCAATTGATTACCGAGGTAATTTTATCACATAAGTATCAGCGAATTTATCGGGTATCCCCTGTTTGCGGGAATCGATAGCTGTCCACAGGAAGGGAATCAGGCAAAGTATACTGCAAACAATGTATCCCAGATATCGTAGCAAAGCCTTTTCCGCAGTAAGTTCTGATCCAGTAATTGGAACCACTTTGATTTTCATGGCCATCTTGCCGGGGGTTTGCCCTTTCCAGACCCAGAAACCCACGAAGTAGGCGCCTGCGATGAGAACCAGAAGCAGGCCTCCCGTACCCACAAACCACAGACCTACTACGTCGGGTTCATTGGAAAAGGAGTTGACCCACCAGTACCATGGCTGAATAAGCCCAAACGCTATAACCGGAGCAAACCCCGATTGTATTATGGCCACGATCAGGGCATCGATGAGCCAGGCTGCAAAGCGAGACCAGAAACCAGCGTATTTCATAAGCGTTCACTATTCTAGCATTATCGGGAAGGAGAGTCTATTCGGGTAGCTTTCCATATCCTTGACAAAGGAGTAAGCAAATTGTAAGTTTAGGAGGAGACCAAACCTTCAAATAGGTGGTCCAATTTCTGGAGGATTTAATATGGCGGAATCCGTAGTGACTGAAGAGATGAAAGGCTGGCTGAATAAAGAACTTAACCGAGTCGAATTCGATGTGGAAAAGGCATTGTTGCGCCGATATGCCGAAGCAATTGAAGACCCCAACCCGCGCTGGAAAGAGATCATGCCCCCAAATATGTTCACGGCCATTTTTACCGAGGGTGGACTGGTTCAGTATCCCTTCGAGACTCCCCCCAAGCTTCTCGATGGCGGTGGAGAATGGGAGTTTTTTCATGAAGCTCGTCTTGGCGATACACTGACCAGTGTTCGGAAAATAGTGGAATATAAGGAAAAAGAGGGAAAGCTGGGCCATATGCTGTTTGTTATCCGGCAGACTGAATGGACCAATCAGCGGGGAGAGCTGGTGGCCCGCAATCGGTCAACCTCTATTTTGTATTAACCCGGAGGAAAACTCATGAGTGACCAACTGTATTTTGAAGACCTTGAAGAGGGAGCCGAAATCCCGACACTGATAAAGAATCCTACCACAATGCAGCTTGTTAAATTTGCTGGCGCTTCCGAGGATTTCAACCCTATTCATTACGATAAAGATAAAGCTCTGGCCGATGGTTTGCCGGGAGTTATAGTACATGGACGCTTGAAGAATGCCTTTCTGATGCAGGTGCTGACCGACTGGATAGGCAATGGTGGCTGGTTGAAGAAGATAGCTATCCAGCATCGGGGAATGGATCAACCCTGGCATCCGATCATCTGTAAAGGGGTAGTGACTAAGAAATACACCGAGGGTAATGAGCATCTCGTCGATTGCGAAGTCTGGACGGAAAACGAAAAAGGGGAGAAAACCGCACCAGCTACAGCTACTGTGAGATTGCCTTCCCGAAACTGATATCCCTCTCCCTCGAGGGAGAGGTTAGGTGAGGATGAAAAGCATGACCGATATTGAATCCGGCACCCCAACCGATTTCATTCGGAATATCATCAACGAGGATATTGCCAATAACAAAAACGATGGCCGGGTTCACACGCGTTTCCCGCCGGAACCGAATGGATATCTGCACATCGGGCATGCCAAGGCAATTTGTCTGAGCTTTGGGATCGCAGAGCAGTACGGCGGATTGTGCAATTTGCGCTTCGATGATACCAATCCTTCCAAAGAAGAAGAGGAATATGTCCAATCAATCATCGAAGACGTGCGCTGGCTGGGGTTCGACTGGGAGGACCGTCTGTACTATGCTTCTGATTATTTTGAGCAGATGTATGAATATGCGGTTCAATTAATCAAGGCCGGGAAGGCTTACGTTGATGATTCGAGCGCCGAGGCTGTCCGCGAAAGCCGGGGCACTTTAAAAACACCCGGTAAAGAGAGTCCTCATCGTAACCGTTCTATTGAGGAGAATCTGAACCTGTTTGAGCGGATGCGCTCCGGGGAGTTCCCGGATGGCTCACGTGTTCTCCGGGCCAAAATCGATATGGCCTCTCAGAATATGAATATGCGCGATCCGACCATATACCGAATCCTCCATGCCTCCCATCCTCACACCGGCGATAAATGGTGCATCTATCCCATGTATGACTGGGCTCACGGACTGGAGGATTCTATCGAAGGGATCACACATTCCCTCTGCACCCTGGAGTTTGAGGATCATCGCCCGTTATATGACTGGTTCCTCGATCAACTGGGAATATATCATCCCCAGCAGATTGAATTCGCCCGGCTCAATCTCACCTACACCGTGATGAGCAAGCGAAAGCTGCTGCAACTGGTAAACGATGGAGATGTCACCGGCTGGGACGATCCCCGTATGCCCACGGTTTCAGGATTGCGCAGACGTGGCTATACTGCGGAGTCCATTCGTAATTTCTGCGAGCGCATTGGCGTGGCCAAGACCGACAGCACCATCGATATCGCCCTGCTGGAGCACTGCATCCGGGAAGATTTGAACAAACGGGCTCCGCGTGTCATGGGCGTGCTGCGTCCGTTAAGGGTTACTATCACCAACTACCCGGAAGGCCGGGAGGAAGAACTGGACGCTGTCAACAATCCGGAAGCCCCTGATGCAGGAACCCGCAAAGTGCCATTCTCTCGGGTGCTGTACATCGAGCAGGATGATTTCCGCGAAGACCCTCCCAAGAAGTTCTTCCGGCTGGCTCCGGGTCGCGAGGTGAGGCTGCGATATGCCTATTTCATAACGTGCACCGATGTAATCAAGGATGAAAATGGCGAGGTCATTGAATTGCTTTGTACCTATGATCCGGCATCCCGTGGAGGGAATTCCCCCGACGGTCGCAAGGTAAAAGGGACTATTCACTGGGTTTCCGCTTCGCACGCGCTTGAAGTGGAAGTGCGCCTGTATGACCGACTTCTTTCTGTAGACAGCCCGGAGGGCGATTTCAAGGATTGCCTGAATCCGGATTCTCTAAATATATTGACCTCATGCAAAGTTGAACCGAGCCTGGCAGGGGCAGCGCCGGAGAGTCGGTACCAGTTTGAAAGGCTGGGCTATTTCTGCGTCGATTCCGAAGATTCCTCACCCGAAAAACTGGTTTTCAACCGAACGATATCCCTCCGGGATTCCTGGGCAAAGATTGAGAAGAAGCTCTGAGGAGCTAAGCATGACGCAAATACTCAAGAGCAAAAACCTGGCAACCCGATTCCAGATACTGGTGGAGATCGCGGCAAATCAGCCGACCGTTCACCAGAAAAGCATCGCCGCCAAACTCAATGTGACTCCGCAGGCCATCTCTGAGTATATGATCAAACTGGAACAGGATGGCTGGGTAGCCTCTGACGGGCGGTCCAAATATCGCGTGACGCAGGAGGGGATCAACTGGGTTTTACAGATGCTGCGTGAGATAAGCACCTATTCCGATTATGTGCAGCGAGCCATCACCAACGTGACCATATGCGCCGCTGTAGCGGACAGCAATTTGACGGCCGGGCAAAAGGTGCGGCTCCAAATGAAAAACGGTGTGCTTGTGGCTACTGAAAAGGCTAGAACCGGCGCCAGCGGAACGGTCGTTTACAATGCAAAGAAAGGCGAGGACGTAGGGATTTCCGGGATCGAAGGCATCGTCAGTTTCAAAAAGGGTAAAATCACCATTTTAAAGGTGCCTGATATTCAGGGCGGCGGTTCGGCGAAGATCGATCCCAAGCAACTCAAAAAGGAAATCGGCAAACAACAAATGGTCGGCACGATTGGGATTGAAGCGCTGGTAGCCATGCAACGCGCCGAAATCGAACCGCGATACACCTGCGGCGTCACCGAAGCCGCAATCGAAGCAACCCACATCGGACAATCATTTATCATCGTCTGCTCCGAAGACGCTATTCCGAACCTCATCGGCAAGCTACGAGAAGAGAATTTGAGCTATCAGATGGTTGATTTGGGTATCCAATCCAAATGAGCAACCATAAAATAAGCGGAATACATATGTTGCGCCAAGCGTACTATCTTCGAGAAGTTATCTATCCCACAATGTAAGTACCCGTGCCTACCGCAATCAGTTTTTGTTCCTCATTACGCAACTCGGTTCTCACCACCGCAACTTTCTTGCCGGTCCGAAGTATATAACCCGAAGCAACAAATTCTTTACCTATCCCCGGGCGCAGATAATCGACCCGCATATCGACAGTAGCAATGCGGGTAAATTGCTCCAATTGCTTTTCGGTCAGCGGTGGCTTGATTCGTTTGAATAAGTCCAGAAAGACCACAAAGCCGCCGGTGATATCCAGAATAGCGGATACCACTCCGCCATGAAGCGTGCCATAGACCGAATTACCGCTTAAATCTTCTTTCATTGGAAATCTCACGCAAGCGTTTTCAATATCCATAGAATCAATCGTTAACCCCAGTAGCTTGTTAAAAGGTCTTATTTCATTGAAATGCTGAACGAGCGACCGAATATCATGCTTTTCTTCGGCAGATTCCATAATGCCCCCTAGTAGTCCATTTTCACTTTTAGCTAATCTCATTGTGGTAACAAAACGAGGTGTTTGTCAATCTGCAACGATGATACTCTTGACAACCCCTCTTATCCCTTGCTAAAATAAAGTATGCCTGTTTTATAGCAAATATAGTTGTGTTATTTGTATGAGCCAGCAATTAATACCGATGGAATTCTCCGTCATTGCGGTTACACCGTCGGGGTGGCGAGTTGAGGAGCTTTCATCAGCCAATTCTAATGTTACTGCCCTGCTTACAATTGGTGTCAGCAGGGCGGACCGGGCTCACTTGTTTCGGGACTTGATCACCGGAACCTCTCTATGGATCTACTCAAACAGCACGTTTCAATTGAGTGATCCGGACGGATACAGTTCCGGCACGATATGGGCCCAGCAGATGGTTTTCACCCAAAACGATGTTAGTGTCTGGCACCAGGACTGGCGATTCTCCTTTACCTGCAACGCCAACTTTAAAACCGGTTTCTGTTTCGGCTGGCTGATTGACCGGAGATACAATAAGTCATATCGCATCCTTGATCCGGGCAGAGTTGACTAGCTTGACTTTGCCGGTCGATGAGGCACAATAGGAGCATGGACCTCTTCGACCTGAGCCGCGAGCAACAACTCCAAAAGGAAGCTCCGCTTCCCGCCCGCATGCGTCCCCGCAATTTCGCCGAGTTCGTCGGGCAGGAGCACATCTTAGGAGAAGGACGGGTACTGCGCCGGGCCATCGATCAGGATCAGCTTCCTTCTATTATTTTATGGGGTCCGCCGGGCAGCGGCAAAACCACTCTTGCATTTGTAATTGCTTCTGTAACTCAATCCCATTTCAGCCCAGTGAGCGCGGTCAATGCTGGTGTGGCTGACCTCCGCAAAGTCGTGGAAGAAGCCAAAAATCGTCGTGGGATGCAGGCACAGCGCACCATCCTTTTCATCGATGAGATACACCGATTCAACAAGGCCCAGCAGGATGCTATTCTGCCACATGTCGAAAACGGCACCGTTACCCTGATCGGGGCCACTACCGAAAATCCGTCATTTGAAGTTATTTCGGCGCTCCTCTCCCGCTGCCGGGTCTTCACCCTGAACATGCTCACCGATGAGCAGATCGAAACTATCGTTCGGCGTGCGCTGGCGGATTCCGATCGGGGCCTGGGGGAACAGAAGAGCGATCTTTCCGAAGATGCTTTACGGCATCTGGTCAATATGGCCAACGGTGATGCGCGGATTGCACTGGGAGCACTGGAAGTTGCTGCTCTGGCCACTGCGCCGGATGAGGAGGGCACACGTCACATAAAACTGGAAGACCTTGAGGATGCCTTCCAGCACCGGGCGTTGATGTACGACAAATCCGGAGAGGAACACTACAACCTTATTTCAGCGTTCCACAAATCGATGAGAGGTTCCGATCCTGATGCATCACTGTACTGGCTGGGTCGAATGCTCGAAGCCGGAGAAGACCCGCTCTACATTGCTCGAAGACTGGTTCGCTTCGCTTCCGAAGATGTGGGACTGGCTGATCCGCAGGCGCTGGTACAAGCCAATGCCGCTCAAGCTGCAATACACTTCATCGGGCTGCCGGAAGGGAAACTGGCTCTGGCGCAAGCAACGGTCTACCTGGCAGCCGCACCCAAGAGCAATTCTCTCGACCGTGCCTACGGCAAAGTGCAGGAGGATGTTTCCAAAACCGGCAACCAGCCAGTGCCACTGCATTTGCGCAATCCGGAAACCGGGCTGATGCGTCAAATGGATTACGGGAAGGGATACAAGTACGCTCACTATTTTCCCGTACATTTTGTGCAACAGGAATACCTGCCTGATGAATTGAAAGGGCGCAAGTATTACCGGCCGGGGAAAATGGGGTTCGAGAAGGAAATTGAAAAGAGGCTGAACTACTGGTGGAAGGAGAGGAGAAATCCTCCTCCTCACGAGGAAATGTAAGGGCCTCATCGAGCCTTTTGGCAGTACGGTTGCTATCGGGCAGTATCAGGGCGTATAATCCATTCAAACATGAGGTGAATTATGAAGAGAGCATTACTGGCTTTAATTGTGTTCAGCTTGTTTGCTGTGGCTTGCGGTGGGGGGGACAGCACATCCGAGCCATTGGCACAACCAACCGCGACGGTTGAGCCGGAAACGACTTCGGATACCCCTCAGGAGACTGTTGCTCCTGCGCAGCTTGATGACCTGACGGGCAAAATATGGATCCTCACCGATATCGGTGAGGAAAGCGGCGAATGGGAATTCAATGAGGATATCAGGGTTGATCTGCAATTCGTGGCCAGTGGCGGCCGAAATATCATTAAAGGAAACTCGGGCTGCAATACCTACAGAGGCGTTTTCGGAATTGATGGATATACACTGTTCATCGATAACCTTACCAATACGGAAATGGCCTGCATGAAGGAAGGTGCCATGGAGCAAGAGGCTGGATATCTGGCCGCGCTTCGAATTGCACACAGTTTCCAGTTTGCTGATAACGGCGATTCCCTGATGATAATGTACGGAATGACAGTTCCAAACTATCTGGTCTTTAAACCTCAGTCTATAGTGTCACCAACGCCAACGCCCACTCCAGCGCCTTCACCCACGGCAAAACCGACCCCTGAACCAACACCGGTGGTCATTCCCACGCCTATCGGGGTTGCCGATATTACGGTGAATGTTTTTATCAGTTTCCAGAAACCGGAAGATGAAGAAGCGGAGTCTCAATCTGAGCGATGCGAATCTCCCGTTAACGTCGGTTTCTATCCTGAAGGCAGCCCGAATGAGTGGCTGAAAGACCCGGAATTTGCCATGTACTATTTCAGCGGCACGACGAATTGCGTGAGTACGGAAAGCGGCACCAGAGTAATGGTTGCAGTAGGACCGGTGAGCTCCGGCACTTACGATATCACGGCAGACACCCCAACCACGCTGATGAACGTGAACAGGGGAGTTCACATTGAGTAGCATTCAATGAGCAGGGTAATTCAATGTCACTGAACTGTGGGCTTGTTGGCCTCCCCGGCTGCGGAAAAACCACTATCTACAATGCCATCACGGCCGCCGGTGCGGCCAGTCACGATGGATCGGAGATGAACCGGGCCGTTGTGAATGTGCCCGATGAGCGCATCCAGCCACTGGTGGATATGTACAAACCAGCCAAAACCGTACCTGCTACACTGGAAGTGGTGGATATCCCCGGACTCAAGGCAGGCTCAACTGCTGGTGCAGGGCGCGGAACCCGGCTTCTCGGGCATATCAAAGATGTGGATGCCATCCTGCATGTGGTGAGGTGCTTTGAGGATGAATCGGTGCCGTTTGAATACGATACTATCGATCCGGTGCGTGATGTGGAGACAGTTGAGATTGAAATGATGGTGGCTGATAGCCAGACATTGCAGAATAAAATCGACCGACTCACGAAGAAAGCCAAAACTGGCGACCCTGCTGTCATCAAGGAAAAAGATGATTGCCGGAAGGTCAAAAACGGGCTGGATGATGGCATTCCCGCGCGCAAGCAAAACCTGAACGAAAAAGAGATGGCCAGCGTTCGAGAGTGCAATCTGCTTTCGCTCAAATCGGCCCTTTATGTTGCTAATATCAAAACGCCGGATGATGCTGCCAATAATCACGTTCACGCACTTAAAGCAATAGCGGATGCCGAGGGTTCGGAGATGATCACTGTGTGCGGTTGTGACGAAGCTGATATTTGCCAGCTTCCCCCGGAAGAGCAGCAGGAATTTTTGCGCGAGTTGGGACTGGAGGAATCTTCGATGCAGCGGCTGATCCGGGCCGCATATCGGTTGCTTGGCCTGGTAAACTTTTTCACCAAGGGTGAAGATGAGGTAAGGGCCTGGACTTGCCGTAAAGGTGATTTGGCGCCTGTCGCTGCCGGCAAAATCCACACCGATATGGAAAAAGGCTTTATTCGTATGGAAGTGATACGTTACGATGACCTGATGGAGCTTGGCAGCGAGGCGGCGGTGGCCAAAGCTGGCAAGCAGAGGCTCGAAGGAAAAACCTACGAAGTGCAGGATGGAGATCTTGTAGTAGTCAGATTCAGTCCGCCAAAATGAAATGAGCACAAAGATCATGAAGAGCGCAGAGATATTTCTCTGCCTGGGTTTTGCGAGGATGTTCCCCGCTCTTCTTCTTTCCCCCAAGATTTGGGGAGTTAAGGGTTGCAACAAATCTCAACTTTGAGAGAAAAGGAAGAAATCATGGCATCAGATGTGAACGAACTGACTGTAAATTATGAAGAGGATGGAGTCGTAACCACAAAAGAACTGGATAAGATGATCCTTTCAAAGGGAACCTGGACGACGATCATTTTCAAATATCAGGATTGGAATCGCCAAAAAAAGGAATACGGGCCGGACAAGTTCACAATTCGTCGCTACCAGAAACGGGATGGCGATTACCGGCAGCAATCGAAATTCAACATATCCAGCGCAGAACAGGCAGAGAAGATTATCAAAGCACTCCAAACGTGGATTAAATAAAAAAAGCCCGAAATACCGGGCTTTTTCAACCACTATTCACAGAGATGTGTGGTCCTTTTCTACGATCAATGGATATCTGGACGTGCAATGATTCCAAAGTATGAACTGTTATTGCACCCGGTTTACCCCTGCTGATATACTCAATTTGTGCCTGAAGCTACTATCCCCGTCATTTTCACAACTGCCTTTTTGATCGCTCTCTCCGGGGCAATGATGCCCGGTCCTTTGCTGGCATATACAATAAGTGCTTCCGCCCGGTACGGTTTCTGGGCTGGCCCGTTGCTCATTCTCGGGCACGCCATTCTGGAACTGGCACTAATTATTGTGCTTGTCCTGGGGCTTGATCGTTTTATATCAAGTGACCGGGTAACAAGCATTATCGGGATGGTGGGAGGAGTTGTGCTGATTGGAATGGGCCTGATCATGTTCCGGCAGGGATGGCACAAAGTGACTTTGCCTCTAGAAAACTCGGCGAGTATAGCTGAAAACAGAAAACTAATTATTGCCGGGATACTGGTCAGCATGTCCAATCCCTACTGGTTCCTTTGGTGGGCTACTGTCGGCGTGGCTTACCTGGCATGGGCACTGAAGTTGGGATCTGCCGGGATAGCTTCCTTTTTTGCCGGTCACATTCTGGCGGATCTGGGATGGTATGCACTGGTAGCTTTGATTGTGGCTACTGGAAGAAAAGCAATAAACGATACCGTGTATTCCCGTCTCTTGCTGGTATGCGGTCTGGCCCTTGTGGGATTGGGTGGATACTTTCTGGTCTCAGGTATCAGTGTCCTCGCAGACTGATTCTAACGCCGACAGTAGCCCACCAAAGGAACCA
>Ga0180431_10002760_pt1 | contig 23148 bp, 22 predicted proteins | sample SS_ome_11_FD_132459 | JGI IMG/M metagenome (GOLD analysis project Ga0180431, IMG submission 132459) | Hypersaline lake sediment archaeal communities from the Salton Sea, California, USA - SS_1_MS_1 metaG | ecosystem: Environmental > Aquatic > Non-marine Saline and Alkaline > Hypersaline >...
CCGGCCCGCGCGCCGGCTTCGATGCTCATATTGCAGATCGTCATCCGGCCTTCCATCGACAGCGATTCGATTGCGCTGCCGCGGTACTCGATCACATGACCCTGCCCGCCGCCGGTTCCGATCTTGGCGATGACCGCGAGGATGATGTCCTTGGCGGTCACCCCCGGGGGCAGTTGGCCCTCGACGTTGACCGCCATGGTTTTGAACGGACGCAGTGGCAGCGTCTGGGTGGCCAGCACGTGCTCTACTTCAGAGGTTCCGATTCCCATCGCGAGCGCGCCGAAGGCTCCGTGGGTCGAGGTGTGGCTGTCGCCGCAGACGATCGTCATACCGGGCTGGGTGAGTCCGAGTTGGGGACCGACAACATGAACGATGCCCTGTTCGGCATCGCCCATCGGATAGAGCCGGATGCCGAATTCGGCGCAGTTGCGCCGCAGTGTCTCCACCTGAATCCGGGACACCGGGTCGGCGATCGGTTTGTCGATGTCGACCGTCGGGACGTTGTGGTCCTCCGTGGCCAGGGTGAGATCCGGCCGGCGGACGCCTCGCCCGGCCAGTCGCAACCCTTCGAAGGCCTGCGGGCTGGTCACCTCATGGACGAGGTGCAGATCGATATAGATCAGGTCAGGTTCGCTAGCCCCACCTGCGAACACGACATGTTCGGCCCAGACCTTGTCGGCGAGGGTGCGCGGGCGTTCACGCTCTGCCATCAACTCATCTCCCTCTCGGCGGTGCCACCAGCGCGATTAGTACTGAATCCCACATGGTGGAACGGTAGTATCTGTATATGGGACAGAATAGCGGTATCGGCGTGCTCGACAAAGCCGTCGATGTTCTGCATGCGATCGCCGAGTCGCCCTGTGGGCTGGCGGAACTCTGCCGGCGGACCAGCCTCGCCCGGGCCACCGCGCACCGGCTGGCCAGTGGGCTGGAGACCCATCGCCTCCTCGCCCGCGACGAAACCGGACGTTGGGAGCTGGGCCCAGCCCTGAGTGAACTGTCGGCCGGCGTCAGCGATCCGCTGCTAACCGCCGCGGAGGCGGTGCTGCCGCAACTGCGCGAGATCACCGGGGAGAGCGTCCAGTTGTACCGCCGCGAAGGTGTCACGCGGGTCTGCATCGCCGCACTGGAACCGCCTGCGGGCCTTCGCGATACGGTGCCGGTTGGGGCCAGGCTGCCGATGACGGCGGGGTCTGCAGCGAGGGCGCTGCTGGCCTACGCCGACCCCGCAACCCAGCGGTCACTACTTCCCGAAGCCCGGTTCAGCGCGCGCACCCTGGCCGAGGTGCGCCGTCGCGGCTGGGCACAGAGCGCCGCCGAGCGCGAGCCCGGGGTGGCCAGCGTCTCGGCACCGGTGCGCGATGGGACCGGCGCTGTCGTCGCCGCGGTTTCGGTCTCCGGGCCCATTGACCGGATGGGCCGCCAACCGGGAGCACGGTGGGCGGCCGAGCTGCTCGCCGCCGCCGCCGAACTCACCCGGCGGTTATAGCTCGCCCACGCCGGCGGAACTCGACTGACAGACTGATGACCATGGGAACCAACAGGCGCGGTCAGATCGTCATGACCGAACAGGAAATCACCGACTTCGTGACCCGCAGCCGGACCGGCACCCTGGCCACCGTCGGCCCCGGCGGTCAGCCGCATCTGGTGGCGATGTGGTTCGGGGTTCTCGACGGCGATATCTGGCTGGAGACCAAGGTGAAGTCGCAGAAAGTGGTCAACATTCGGCGCGACCCCAGGGTCACCTTCATGATCGAGGCAGGCCTGACCTATGACTCCCTGATGGGGGTGTCATTCGAGGGGACAGCCGAGATTCACGACGATCCGGACATCACTTTTGCCGTCGGCGTCAGTGTATGGGAACGCTATAACGGGCCCTACACCGAGGACCTCCGCCCCGCCGTGGACATGATGATGAATAAGCGCGTCGCCGTTCGCATCGCCGCCAGCCGGATCCGGTCCTGGGACCACAACAAGCTGGGCCTGCCCGCGATGCCGGTCGGCGGGTCGACCGCGCCCTGACCCCCACTCGCGAGCAGACGCAAAAGTCCCCGACACGCCGGACGGTCAGGAACTTTTGTGTCTGCTCGCGGAAGAAAAAGTACCCCCGATGGGATTCGAACCCACGCTACCGCCGTGAGAGGGCGGCGTCCTAGGCCGCTAGACGACGGGGGCTAGAACGACAGCCAGCATAACCGACCGAACAGTGCCGACATAATTGCTGGGGTACCAGGACTCGAACCTAGAATGGCTGTACCAGAAACAGCTGTGTTGCCAATTACACCATACCCCATCGCGACCTAAAACAGCTGGTCAGAACCAACTATTCAGGGCCGCGGATATAACGCAGTGCAGACTACCAAAGATTGCGGTCGGCTCCGTCGCGGGCCTCGCGCAGCCGCAGCAGGCTGCGATCACAGCCCAGCAGTTCCAGCGACTCGAACAGCGGCGGGCTGATCGTCGCGCCCGTCACGGCCACCCGGATCGGTCCGAACGCCTTACGCGGTTTGAGCCCCAGGCCGTCGATCAGGGCGGCCTTGAGCGCCGACTCGATTCCGGCGGTATTCCACTCCGTCACCGCGTCCAGTGCCGCGCAGGCCGCATCAAGCACCGCCACCGATCCGGGGCCGAGTTCCTTGGCCCCGGCGACCGGGTCGACACCATACGAGGCGTCGTCGAAGAATTTCAGCAGCTGCCAGGCCTCGGAGAGTACGACGATGCGGGTCTGCACCAACTCCGCCGCCGTCGCGAACTCCGCCTCATCCAATCCGGTTGTGTGCCCGTGTGCCTCGAAGAATGCGCGCAACCGGGTGGTGAACTCCGCCGGACTCAGCCGGCGGATGTGCTCGGCGTTGATGGCCCCGGCTTTTTTCTCGTCGAAGCGCGCCGGGTTGGAGTTCACATCGATGACGTCGAAGGCCTGCACCATCTCGTCGAGGGAGAAGACATCGTGGTCATCGGCGATACCCCAACCCAGCAACGCGAGGTAGTTCATCAGGCCTTCGGGCAGGAATCCACGGTCGCGGTGCAGGAACAGATTGGACTGCGGATCGCGCTTGGAGAGCTTCTTGGTGCCCTCCCCCAAAACCGTTGGTAGGTGGGCGTACTCCGGGATGCCGTCGGCCACACCGATCCGGTTCAGGGCGCGGTGCAACGCCATCTGTCGCGGCGTCGACGACATCAGATCTTCGCCGCGCAGCACATGGGTGATCTTCATCAGCGCGTCGTCGACCGGGTTGACCAAGGTGTACAGCGGCTCTCCGGTGGCCCGGGTCAACGCGAAGTCGGGCACCGTTCCGGCGGCGAAGGTGGTTTCCCCGCGCACCAGATCATGCCAGCTGAGGTCCTCATCGGGCATCCGCAACCGCAAGACCGGCTTGCGGCCCTCCGCATCGAGGGCCGCCCGCTCGGTCGCGGTCAGGTCGCGGTCGAAGTTGTCGTAGCCCAGCTTCGGGTTTCGGCCGGCCGCGAGATGACGGGCCTCGACTTCCGCAGGGGTGGAGTACGCCGGATAGGCCTCGCCGGACTCCACCAGTCGGGAGATGACGTCGCGGTAGATCTCACCGCGCTGCGATTGCCGGTAGGGCCCGTGCGGCCCACCGACTTCCGGGCCCTCGTCCCAGTCCAGGTTCAGCCACCGCAACGCGTCGAGGATGGCTGCGTAGCTTTCCTCGGAGTCTCGTGCGGCGTCGGTATCCTCGATCCGGAATACGAAGGTACCGCCGGTGTGCCGGGCGTAGGCCCAGTTGAACAGCGCCGTTCTCACCAGGCCGACATGGGGCGTTCCGGTCGGCGAGGGGCAGAACCGCACGCGCACGGGCTTGGTCATCGGGCGCCTTTCCGAACGACGGGGTTGGTCAGTGTTCCGATGTTCTCGACGGTGATGCTGACGGTGTCGCCGTTCTCAAGGGGCCCAACCCCTTCCGGCGTACCGGTGAGGATGAGGTCGCCCGGCAGCAGGGTCATCACCGCGCTCATCCATTCGATGATCTCGCCGATGTCATGGATCATCAGCGAAGTCCGACTACGCTGTCGCACTTCGCCGTTAACCTCAGTGCGAATCTCAAGGTCCGCTGGATCGAGGTCGGTGACGATCCAGGGGCCGACCGGGCAGAAAGTGTCGTGGCCCTTGGCTCTGGTCCACTGACCATCGGCCTGCTGCTGGTCGCGAGCGGACACGTCATTGGCGATCGTGTAGCCGAGGATCACATCGGCGGCCCGCGCCGCGGGCACGTCCTTGCACGGACGGCCGATCACCACCGCCAGTTCGCCCTCGTGGTGCACCGGAGAGGCGTTGGCGGGCAATTGGATCGGCAGGCCGGGTCCGATGATCGAGGTGTTCGGCTTGAGGAAGATGACCGGATCGTCGGGAGCCGGACCGGTGGCGGCGCCCATCTCCTCGATGTGCGCCAGGTAGTTCTTGCCCATACAGACCACCTTGCTGGCCAGGATCGGTGCCAGCAATCGGACGTCGGCCAGTGGCCAGGACCGGCCGGTGAAGGTCGGTGCGCCGAAGGGATGTTCGGCGATCTCCCGGGCGGCGGCCTCGGGGCCCTCTCCCTCGATACTGACGAAGGCGACCCCGTCGGGGCTGGCGATTCGACCCAGGCGCATTCGTGACAGCCTAAGGCCCGTGGATACCGCCCCAGCCAGCACCCTCCGGCGCTGGTCGATGCTGGGCATCGGGCTGTTCGCGACGTTATGCGCCAACCTCTTCATCCACAGCGGGGCTTTCCTGATCCCCGCACTGCAGGCTGGCTTCGGCATGGACTTGGCCGGCGCCGGTCTGATCGCGGCGATGCCGGCCTTCGGGATGGTGCTCACGCTCATTGCCTGGGGCTACATCGTGGACCGCGTGGGCGAGCGGGTCGTGCTGGCTTCGGGTTCGGCGCTCACCGCTGCGGCCGCCGGTGCCGCCGCGTTCACCCACTCCCCGACGATGCTGGGTTTATTCCTTTTTCTTGGTGGAATGGCCGCGGCGAGTAGCAATTCAGCCAGCGGTCGACTGGTGGTGGGCTGGTTTCCGGCCGAACAGCGGGGCCTGGCGATGGGCATCCGTCAGACCGCCCAGCCGTTGGGTGTCGGCCTCGGGGCCCTGGTGATTCCGCGACTGGCGGACACCCAGGGGATCGGGGCCGCCTTGGTCTTCGCGGCGGCGGTGTGTGTGGTGGCAGCGGCGGTGTGTGGGGTGGGAGTGCGCGACCCGGCTCGGGTGGCGCGGGATCAGGCCGGCGCGACGCAGTTGGCTAATCCCTACCGCGGCTCGGCCATGTTGTGGCGCATCCACGCGGTATCGGTGCTGCTGGTCATCCCGCAGTCGGTCGTGTGGACGTTCACCCTGGTGTGGCTGATGGCCGAGCGGGGATGGTCGGCGGCTGCGGCCGGCACATTGGTGATGGCCGGGCAGATCGTCGGCGCGCTGGGCCGGATCGCTGCCGGGCAGTGGTCGGACCGGGTGGAATCGCGGTTGCGGCCCATCAGAACCATCGCCTTCGCGGCGGCCGCGTCCATGGCGGTGCTGGCACTGACCGATGCGGTCGGCTCCAATTGGAGCGTGGCCGCCCTGGTCGTGGCGTCGGTCGTCACCGTCAGCGACAACGGCCTGGCGTTCACCGCGATCGCCGAGTTCGCCGGGCCGTTCTGGAGTGGGCGCGCGCTGGGCACCCAGAACACCAGCCAGTTACTGACCGCGGGCCTGACGCCACCGCTGTTCGGGGCGCTGATCGGCGCGGCAAGCTTCCCGGTGGCGTTCGCAGTGTGCGCGCTGTTCCCGCTGCTGGCAGTGCCACTGGTGCCGGCCGACCCGGACTGACCCCCGCGCTCACCCCGGGCAGCCCCGGGCTCACCCCGGTGGCCCGCGCTCACCCGGGCGACCGTGCACAAAATGGCCGCGCGCGCGGCGTGTCGCAGTACCGACACGCACGCTCGCGCCGGGGGCGGGGCCGGGGGCGGGGCGGCCGGCCGGGAGTGGGGCGGGGCGGGGCGGGGGGATTACAGCCGGGCGAGAATGCGGGAGCCCACCTCGCTGGTGGAGTAGCCGGTGGAGTCACCTGCTTCAGCGCGGGTGGCGAGGTGCTCGGCGACGGCGTTGTCGACCCGTGCCGCCGCGGCATCCTCGCCAAGGTGGAACAACAGCAGAGCCACGCTCATCACCGCTGCGGTCGGGTCGGCGATACCCCGGCCGGCGATATCGGGTGCGCTGCCGTGCACCGGCTCGAACATCGACGGGCTGGTGCCGGTGGCGTCGATATTGCCGCTGGCAGCCAACCCGATTCCGCCGGACACCGCCGCGGCGAGGTCGGTGATGATATCGCCGAACAGGTTGTCGGTGACGATGACATCGAAGCGGCCCGGGTCGGTCACCAGGTAAATGGTGGCCGCGTCGATGTGCTGATAGGCCACCTCGACATCGGGGTACTGCGCACCCACCTCGGCCACGACCCGCGACCAGAGACCGCCGGCGAAGCTCAGTACGTTGGTCTTGTGCACCAGGGTCAGATGCTTGCGCCGGGTCCGGGCCTTCTCGAAGGCGTAGCGAACCACCCGCTGCACCCCGAAGGCGGTGTTGAGGCTCACCTCAGTGGCCACCTCGTGCGCGGTCCCGGTCCGGATCGAACCGCCGGTCCCGGTGTAGGGACCCTCGGTGCCCTCACGAACAACGACGAAGTCGATGGACGGCTCGCCGGCAAGCGGGCTGCACACCCCGTCGTAGAGCCGGCTGGGGCGCAGGTTGACGTGGTGGTCGAGTTCGAAACGGATCTTCAGCAGCAGCCCACGCTCGAGCACACCGGGGGGCACCGACGGGTCACCGATCGCGCCCAGCAGGATGGCGTCGTGGCCGCGCAGTGCGTCCAGGACGCCGTCCGGCAAAACCTCGCCGGTTGCATGGAAGTGGCGTGCACCTAGGTCGTAGTCGGTCGTCTCGACACCGGGCAGCACCGCCTTCAGAACCCGCAGAGCCTCACCGGTGACTTCCGGGCCGATTCCGTCGCCCGCGATCACGGCCAGTTTCACCGGGCGTGTCACGACAGGTCAACCACTTCCAGCGTTCCGGCGTCGACCGCTTCCCGGATAGCAGCCCGCACCTCGGCGGGAACGTCACGGTCCAGCCTCAACATCACCGTGGCGCCGCCACCGCTGGCGTCCTGACTCATCTGGGCGGCCTCGATGTTCACCCCGGCCCCACCGAGCAGGGTTCCGATCTTGCCCAGCGCGCCGGCTTCGTCGCAGTAGTGCAGAATCAGGTTCACTCCCTCAGCCCGCAGATCGAAGCTTCGGCCGTTGATCGACACCACCTTCTGCACCTGTTGCGGCCCGGTGAGCGTGCCCGAGACGTTGACCGCCGAGCCGTCCGGGAACACCACCCGAACGTCAACGAGGCTGCGGTGGTTGGGGCTCTCGGTCGCCGAGCTCAGTTCGGTGTCCAGCCCGCGCGCGGCGGCCATTCCCGGGGCGTTGACGAAGGTCACCGGCTGGTCGGTCATGGTGGAGAACAGTCCACGCAGTGCCGACAGCTTCAGCACCTCCACATCCTCAGCGGCCAGTTCGCCACTCACCCGCACCGACAGGCTGTCCGGCGGCTCGGTGGCAAGCACCCCAACCAGCACCCCTAGCTTGCGCACCAGTTCCAGCCACGGTGCCACCTCCTCGCTGACCGCGCCCGCACCGACGTTCACCGCGTCGGGAACGAACTCCCCGGCTAGGGCGAGTTTGACGCTCTCGGCGACATCGGTACCGGCCCGGTCCTGCGCTTCGCTGGTCGAGGCGCCCAGATGCGGGGTGACGACCACCTGCGGCAGGCCGAAAAGGGGGCTGTCAGTGCACGGTTCGGTGGCGTAGACGTCCATGCCGGCGGCGCGGACGTGGCCGGACCGGATCGCGTCGGCCAGCGCCTGCTCATCGATCAGCCCACCCCGGGCGGCGTTGACGATGATCACCCCGGGCTTGGTCCTGGCCAGCGCGTCGGCACCCAGCAGACCGGCGGTTTCCTTGGTCTTGGGCAGATGCACCGAGATGAAGTCAGCCCGGGCCAGTACATCATCCAGCGGCAGCAGTTCGATACCGAGCTGGGCGGCGCGGGCCGGTGGAACATAGGGGTCGTAGGCGATGACATGAGTGCCGAAGGCGGCCATCCGTGCAGCCACCAGTTGACCGATGCGCCCCAGGCCCACTACGCCGACGGTCTTACCGAAAATCTCGGTGCCGTTGAACGAAGACCGCTTCCAGGTGTGTTCGCGCAGGGTGGCGTCAGCGGCGGGGATCTGACGGGCCGCCGACAGCAGAAGTGCCATCGCGTGTTCGGCGGCGCTGTGGATATTCGACGTCGGCGCGTTGACCACCAGGACACCCGCCGCCGTGGCGGCATCGACGTCCACGTTGTCCAGGCCCACTCCGGCGCGGGCGATGATCTTCAGCCTGGGTGCGGCGGCGATCACCTCGGCATCGACGGTCGTGGCCGAGCGCACCAGCAGTGCGTCGGCATCGGCGACGGCGTCGAGCAATTTGGGGCGGTCGGGGCCGTCGACCCAGCGGACCTCGACCTGCTCACCGAGGGCGGCGACGGTCGATTGGGCGAGTTTGTCGGCGATCAAAACAACGGGCGCAGTCACCGGGACAGCGTAATGGGCTGTAATGAGTGGTATGGACGTGACCGTGGTCGGCAGCGGGCCCAACGGCTTGTCCGCGGCGGTCACCTGCGCACGCGCCGGGCTGAAAGTCCAGGTCCTGGAGGCCCAGGCCACCCTCGGCGGGGGTTCCCGCACGCTCGCCGATCCCGAGTACCCGGACGTCGGCCACGACATCTGTTCGGCAATCCACCCCCTGGCCCTGGCGTCGCCGTTCTTCGCCGAGTTCGACCTGCGTGCCCGGGGCGTGGGTTTGGCGGTGCCGGAGATCTCCTACGCCAACCCGCTGCCGGGCCGGCCGGCCGCGATCGGCTGGCGCGACCTGGAGCGCACCTGCGCGGGCCTGCAACACGGCGACACGTGGTGGCATCTGCTGGGACCGCTGGCTGCCCGCGGCGAGGAGGTGGTGTCGTTCCTGATCGGCGACAAACGGTCCCTGCCGCCCGATCTCCCGGCGGCGGTGCTGCTCGGGCAGCGGATGCTCGAGCAGGGCACCCCCGCCTGGGGACGGCTTCGCGGCGAGGACGCGCGCGCACTGTTCACCGGTGTCGCCGCACACACCATCGCGCGAATGCCGTCCCCGGTAGCCGCCGGCGCCGGACTGCTGCTGGCGACGCTGGCCCACACCGTCGGCTGGCCGGTGCCGGTGGGCGGCAGCCAGGCCATCGCCGATGCGCTGATCGACGATCTGCGCGCGCACGGCGGCGAACTGCATGCCGGAGTCACCGTCACCTCTCCCCCGCCCGGCGTGGTGCTCTATGACACCGCACCGACGGCCCTGTTGGACATCTACGGCGACGCCCTACCGTCCCGCTACGCCGGGGCGCTGCGCAATTATCGGTTCGGGCCCGGTGTTGCAAAAGTGGATTTTGTTCTCTCCCAATATGTTCCGTGGTCGGATCCGCGGCTGGCGCAGGCGCCGACGCTGCACCTGGGTGGCTCCCGGACCCAGATGGCCCACGCGGAGAGGGAGATCGCGGCTGGCCGCCATGCCGACTGGCCGATGGTGTTGGCCGCGCAGTCCTACACCGCCGACCCGAGTCGGATCGACGCCGGGGGCCGTCGCCCGTTCTGGACCTACGCGCACGTGCCGGCCGGATCCACCGTCGACCAGACCGGCACCATCACCGCCGTCATGGAACGCTTCGCGCCGGGCTTCTCCGACTGCGTGCTGGCCGCGCGCGGCATCCCGGCCTCTCGGCTCGCCGAGCATGACGCCAACTACGTCGGAGGCGATATCGGGGTGGGCGGCAACTCGGTATTGCGTGCCCTGCTCGGCCCCACCCCGCGGGTCAACCCGTGGAGCACGCCCGTTCCCGGCGCCTACCTGTGCTCGTCGGCCACCCCGCCGGGCGGAGGCGTGCACGGGATGAGCGGCTACTACGCCGCGCGCATGGTACTGAAGCGGCAGTTCGGGCTGCCGCTGCCGCCGCTGCGGCCCTGACGCGGCACTCATCGTCAGAACGTGCTGAGGGACAGGCAAACTCAAGTTCCCGAATTAGCCTCGCGGCAGGACGGGATCAGCCCGTGAAGATCTCGATCCGGCAGGTCGGTCCGTGCGCGCGAGCCAGCCGTTGGTCCATCGTCAGCAATGTCGCGCCAAAAGCCTCAGCGACCGCAACGTAGAACGCGTCCCAGCCGCGCACGGATGCCCGCAATTCCCAGGCCCGATCAAGCAGCAACCGGTGCCCGACCCGCTCACCCGGCCAGTCGCGGAGGTCGGCAACCGCCTGTCCGGCCGCGGTCCCGTCCAGTTGGCCGCGGAGGAACTGCGCACGGATCACACCCATGACCTCGACGTCGATGACATGCGGCGCCGCCTGGTCCGGGTCACGTGCGAGCCGGGCGGCGAGGGCCGGCGCCCTTGCGGTATCCGCGACGACTTCGAACAGGCACGACGCATCAACGACCAGCACCCGGCCACTCTCCGCGCCACTCGTCGAGACTGGCCAGCACCTCAGCGGTGGACACCGCCGAGGGCCGGCGGCCGGTCCGCGCCAGCCAGGACGCCATCGACGGCCGGGCGGCCAGTCGGGCGGCCTCGCGCCGAAGCAGTTCCGGGACGGTGATCCCTTCCTCGCCCGCCCGACGAAGCAACCCGGCATAGACCTCGTCGTCGATGTCGCGGATTTGCACCGTCTTAGGCATATATACACCATAACATGCAGAATCGCATGACATGATGCCCGCCGCATGCACAAAGCCCCCGGGGCGGCCGGACAACGGCTGCCCCGGGGGCCTTTGCGACAGGTGCTACGCGGTTTCGGTGATCGGCCGGTCCACCCAGCTCATCAGGTCGCGCAGCTTCTTGCCGGTGACCTCGATGGGGTGCTCGGCGTTGCTCCTACGCAGACCCTCGAGCTCCTTATTGCCGCCTTCGACGTTAGCCACCAACCGTTTGACGAAGGTGCCGTCCTGGATCTCGGTGAGGATGGCGCGCATCCGGTCCTTGGCGCCGGCGTCGATCACCCGCGGACCGGACAGGTAGCCGCCGTACTCGGCGGTATCCGACACCGAGTAGTTCATCCGGGCAATCCCGCCCTCGTACATCAGGTCCACGATCAGCTTGAGCTCGTGTAGCACCTCGAAGTAGGCCAACTCAGGCGCGTAGCCCGCCTCCACCATGACCTCGAAGCCGGTCTTGACCAGTTCCTCGGTGCCGCCGCACAGCACGGCCTGCTCACCGAACAGGTCGGTTTCGGTCTCGTCCTTGAACGTGGTCTTGATGACACCGGCCCGGGTGCCGCCGATGGCTTTGGCATAGGACAGCGCCAGCGCCAGGCCGTCACCGGTCGGATCCTGCTCGATGGCCACCAGACACGGCACACCCTTACCGTCGACGAACTGCCGACGCACCAGATGGCCGGGCCCTTTGGGGGCGACCATCCCGACCGTGACATCGGCCGGGGGCTTGATCAGGCCGAAGTGGATGTTGAGGCCGTGGCCGAAGAACAGCGCGTCGCCGGCCTTCAGGTTGGGTTCGATGTCGTTCGCGAATATCGTGGCCTGCGCGGTATCCGGCGCCAGCAGCATGATCACGTCGGCCCACGCGGCCACCTCGGCCGGGGTGCCGACCTCCAGGCCCTGCTCGGTGACCTTCTCCCGGGACTTCGAGCCCTCCTTCAGGCCCACCTTCACCTGAACACCGGAATCACGCAGGCTCAGCGAGTGCGCGTGGCCCTGGCTACCGTAGCCGATCACACCGACCTTGCGGCCCTGGATGATCGACAGGTCGGCGTCGTCGTCGTAGAACATCTCGATTGCCCCGGAATTAGACACAGTGAAATTTTCCTTCTGTTGTTTCGTTTTATTTCGAGTTCGTCATGCCGCGCGGTCCGCGCGACAGTGCTACCACACCTGACTGAACCGTCTCGCGAATCCCGTACGGCTCCAGCACCCGCAGCAGGGCATCGAGTTTCTCCCGCGTGCCGGTGGCCTCGATGGTGAGCGACTCGTTGGACACGTCGATGATCTTGGCGCGGAACAGGTTTGCCGCTTCGATCACCTGGCTGCGGGTGGCGGTGTCGGTGCGCACCTTGATCAGCACCAACTCGCGCGCCACCATGTCGTCGTCCTCGTGCTCGTAAATCTTGATGACGTTGATGAGCTTGTTGAGTTGTTTGGTGATCTGCTCGAGCGGGGTCTCCTCAGCGGTGACCACGATGGTCATCCGCGACATGTTCTTGTGTTCGGTGGCACCGACGGCCAGCGACTCGATATTGAACCCCCGGCGGGAGAACAGCGCGGCGACGCGGGCCAGAACGCCGGGCTTGTCCTCGACGAGGACCGAAAGTGTATGTGTGACGGCATTGGAAACGCTGGCGCCCATCAGGCCCGCCCCTCTTCGTTGTCCTCGTCGAACAGTGGACGGATATTGCGCGCCGCCATGATCTCGTCGTTGCCGGTGCCGGCGGCCACCATCGGCCACACCTGCGCGTCGGCGCCGACGATGAAGTCGATCACCACCGGCCGGTCGTTGATCGCCCGCGCCTGGTTGATGACGTCGGCGACGTCCTCCTCGCGCTCGCAGCGCAATCCGACGCACCCCAGTGCCTCGGCCAGTTTGACGAAGTCGGGGATGCGGCGACTGTGGGTGGCCAGGTCGGTCTGGCTGTAGCGCTCGCCGTAGAACAGCGTCTGCCACTGCCGCACCATGCCCAGGTTGCCGTTGTTGATCAGCGCAACCTTGATCGGCACCCCCTCGACCGCGCAGGTCGCCAGTTCCTGGTTGGTCATCTGGAAACAGCCGTCGCCGTCGATAGCCCACACCTCGGTATCCGGGCAGGCCATCTTGGCGCCCATCGCCGCTGGGACGGCGTATCCCATGGTGCCGAGCCCGCCGGAGTTGAGCCAGGTGCGCGGCTTCTCGTACGAGATGAACTGCGCCGCCCACATCTGGTGCTGGCCGACCCCGGCAACGTAGATGGCGTCCGGTCCGGCGATCTTTCCCAACTCGGAGATGACGTATTCGGGGCTGAGGCTGCCGTCGTGTTGCGGTGCCCAACTCAGCGGGTAGGTCTCCCGCAGGCCGTTGAGATAGGACCACCAGCCGGCCAGATCGGTGTCACCGATGCCCTCGTTGCCGATCCGCTCCGGGCCGGCCGGTTTGCGTCGCAGCGCGTCGATCAGATCACGGATGACGGCCTTTATATCGCCGACGATCGGCACGTCGGGGTGCCGGTTCTTGCCGATCTCGGCCGGGTCGATATCGGCGTGGATCACCTTTGCCTCCGGGGCGAAGGAGTCCAGCTTTCCGGTCACCCGGTCGTCGAAGCGGGCACCCAGGGTGATCAGCAGATCGCTCTTCTGCAGGGCCGCCACCGCGGCCACCGTGCCGTGCATCCCGGGCATCCGGAGGTTCTGGATGTGGCTGTCGGGGAAGGCCCCTCGCGCCATCAGGGTGGTGACCACCGGAATACCGGTCAGTTCGGCCAGTTCCTGCAGTTCCTCGCAGGCGTCGCCGCGGATCACCCCGCCGCCGACATAGAGCACCGGTTTACGCGCCGTGGTGATCAACTTCGCGGCTTCTTTGATCTGACGGCCATGCGGCCTGGTATTCGGCTTGTAGCCGGGCAGTTCCAGTTGCGGCGGCCAGGAGAACGTGCACTGGGCCTGCAGCACATCCTTGGGAAGGTCCACCAGAACCGCGCCAGGGCGTCCGCTGGCGGCGATGTGGAACGCCTCGGCGATTGACCGCGCGATATCGTCACCGTCTCTGACCAGGATGTTGTGCTTGGTGATCGGCATGGTCATGCCGGTGATGTCCGCCTCCTGGAAGGCGTCGGTGCCGATCAGGCTGCGCCCGACCTGCCCGGTGATGGCGACCACCGGGATGGAGTCCATCTGGGCGTCGGCCAGCGGGGTCACCAGGTTCGTCGCACCCGGGCCGGAGGTGGCCATCATGACCCCAACCCGACCGGTCGCGTGCGCATAGCCGCTGGCCGCGTGGCCGGCGCCCTGCTCGTGGCGCACCAGGACGTGCCGCAGTTGCTGCGAGTCGAACAACGGGTCGTAGACCGGCAGCACGGCCCCGCCGGGGATGCCGAAGATCACCTCGACGCCGAGTTCCTCCAGCGAGCGCACCACGGCCTCGGCGCCGGTGAGCTGCTGCGGCGCGACCCGCTTGTCTGCGGGGACGGCCGGGACGGCGGGCCTGTGCTGGGCGCCGTTGGTCGGGGCGGGATCGGCCGGGGGCTGAGTTGCCCGGGTGGCGGGTGCGCTCACTGTGTCCTCGATCTTTCGGGCTCTGGTCGTGGGTTTGACAAGAAAAAACCCCCGTCAGCGTCGATTGCTGTACGAGGGTGGCGCGCTGGTGCGTGTGGCTAAACCCGGCGGAGGGTTAGCGCGGCACCAACGCGCTGCCCTACTACAAGCATTTCTCCCGCCGACATACCTGCGAAGGTTAGTCGCGGCACAGGTCAGGCGTCAAATTACGAGCAGTGCCATGATGGTGGTCATGGCGCGAGAAGCCGGCAGCACACCGACGGTGATCCGGATTTCCCCGATGGCGCACTTCGCCTCCGCCTTCCTGGCGCTGGCGCTGCTGGTGCTGGTCCCGGCTCTCGGCACGGCAAGCCTGGCTCTGATGGTCATCCCGGTGCTGATCTCGGTGGCGGTCGAACGGTTGCGCACCACCGCCGACCAGGACACCGTGACCGCCCGCACGCTGACCGGCAGCCACACGCTGGCATGGTCTGACATCGACGGTCTCAAGTTCACCCGCGGCGGTTGGGCGCGGGCCTGCCGGGATGACCCGCCGGGTGATCAGAGCGAGGACGGCGGCAAGAACAGGGATGTGCTGCTGCCGGCGGTGACCTTCGCCACGCTGCCGGTGCTGACCGCCGCGAGCGACGGCAAAGTGCCGAATCCCTACCGGCGCTGAATCAGCGCGCTGGCCGGACTCGAAACGATCAACCGAACGGATTATTGCCGCGGAGTAGGAACCAGGCCGCGACGCCCACGCCGATACCGAGCACCAGCGCGAGGAACGAGCCGATGAAGGGCCGGCGGGCCCAGCCGCGGCTGCCGTCGAAGCCGTACCGTCCCGGCCCCACCAGGATGACCGCCGCGGCGGCCGCGGCGAGCACCAGCAGATATTCCGCAGCCGAGCCGAAGACGACCAGCGCGCCTTCCTCCCGTTGGGCGGTGTAGGTGGCCAGCACGCTGTTGACCAGGAAAGCCAGGGCAGCCGAGGCGGCCAACGGGGTGAACAGGCCGAGTACCAGCAGCACACCGGCAGCGATCTGCGTGCCCGCGGCGACGTAGGTCAGCACGCCGGAGTTCTGGAAGCCGGCCTCGGCCAGGGTGGTCGAGAAACCGTCCGGCCCCGACCCGCCCCACCAGCCGAAGGCGTTCCGAAGACCGTGGGCGATGAAGACCATACCGAGTGAGACCCGCAGCAGCAGCAGGCCCAGATCCTGGGTGCCGCGCCGCCCGGCGGCTCTGGCGCGTTCCTCCGCGTCGATTGGCGTGATCTGCGCGGGCGCGGCCATCGGCGACGCCGTTTCATCGTGCGGTTGTTGGTACGGCAGTGGTTCGGGGTCGTGCAGCAGGCCGTATCCGGTGGCCGGGGCGGGTGCTGGGGCCTGCGCCGGGAGCCCGTGCGGGGAGGAGATACGGGTGGTCTCCGAGTCGCCACCGTAGGTGGCTGAGCCGAGATCGTCTTCAGGATCGACCAGCCGGGCCGAAGCCGGGCGATCCGCGGGGTCCGCGGGCCGCTGCCAGCCGTGATCGGGTTTCGGGCTTGTCACAAGTCCAGCGTAAGTGCTCTACGGCCCAAATCGGGGATTTGACCGGCACTCCGACCGCATGAATCGCCCCGCACCCCCGTTCGGGGACGGGCACCGTGGCGAACAGCGTCCGACGATCCGTAACCTGGCGGGCATGCGTACAGGCACCCCGGCCCGGGCGATGGCCGTGCTGTGTGCGGTAACAGTCCTGGCAACCGGGTGTGCACGGTTCGACAACGCGGTCTCCCAGCCGTTCACCACGGCTCCGGAGATGGCGCCCGGTCCGCCGTCGACTCCCCCACCCCCGCCGCCGCTACCTCCCAAACCGTTCCCGAAGGTGTGTCCGGCACCCGGGGTGATGCAGGGCTGCCTGGAGAGCACCAGCGGGCTGATCATGGGGTCGGACGCCAAGACCGCCCTGGTCGCCGAACGGACCACCGGCGCGGTTAAGGAGGTTGCGATCAACGCCGAACCGAGGGTTCGGATGGTCATCCCGGTCGATGGCAGCGGTGACGGCGGCCTGATGTCGATCGTCAAGTCGCCGACCTACGCCCAGGACCGGTTGATGTACGCCTATATCAGCACCCCCACCGATAACCGGGTGATCCGCATCGCGGACAACGATGTGCCCAAGGACCTGCTGACGGGCATCCCCAAGGGGGGCACGGGCAACACCGGATCGCTGATCTTCACCAGCCCGACCACGCTGGTCGTGCAGACCGGCGACGCGGACAGTCCGGAACTGGCCAATGATCCGAAGTCGCTGGCGGGCAAGGTGATCCGGATCGAGCAGCCCACCACAGTGGACCAGGCCCCGCCGACCACCGCGTTGAGCGGGATGGGCTCCGGCGGCGGCATGTGCCTGGACCCGGCCGACAAGTCGCTCTACATCACCGACCGCACCCCGGCCGGCGACCGGCTGCAGCGCATCGACGCGGACTCGAAGATCACCACGGTCTGGACCTGGCCGGACCGCCCCGGGGTAGCCGGCTGCGTGGCGCTGGACGGCACCGTGCTGGTGAACCTGATCAACACCAAACAAACGGTGGCGGTGCGACTCGCCCAGGCCACCGGGGCGGTCACCGATGACCCCGAGGTGGTGCGGGACGGAAAACACGGGCATGCATGGGCGCTGGCCGTGGCCCCGGACGGCAATATCTGGGGAGCGACGGTGAACCGCACCGCTGGTGACGCGGAAAAACTCGACGACGTGGTCTTCCCGCTGTTCCCGCAGGGCGGCGGTTTCCCCCGCGCCAACGCCGAAGTCACCTGACCCCGGCACCTTTCCCCGATAGCAGAGGGGGGGTGCGGAGTGAAGTGCTGCTCAGGGAAGGAGCAGGCCCGGGTCGATGGTCGCCCGGGCGACCACTGACGCGGCGGACGCGGCGACCACCAGGGCACCATCACCCTCATAACCTTTGGGAAAGACGATCTCGGCGCTGTCCGGGCCGTCACGGTGGGCCATCAGCCAGTCGTACAGCAGCCAGTCCACCGCACAGGCGACAGCCAGTGGATCGGACTCCGGCGATTCCGACGCCGCGACCACCGACTTCAGGGCATCCCTGTGTTCCTTGCGCGCGGCCTCCTTGTTCGTCCCGGAACTGTCGAAAAACACCATCGAAAGGGTCAGCGGAAAACGTTGTCCGGCTTCGGTTCGCAGCACCCAGCGACCTCCCTTCCAGGGCTGCGCCGGATCGACCTGCTGCATCTCCCCGAATCCACCGACGACCCCGGGTGAGGGCTCGTCGAGTTCGCCGTCGAACGGCGCCGGCCCCAGCAGACCCAGCGGCTGGCGGGCCCGAATGGAGAACAACGTCGCGGTACCGACGATCTTTCCCGCTCTGAGGTCGGTGCCCAGCCCGGTCTCTTCCAGGCCCGCCGCGTAGTCGGCGCACAACCGGTCCAGCGTGCGATGCAACTCCAGCAGGTCGTCTCGCTCGCCATCGTCGGACGGTCCCCGCCCCCCACCGAGAATCTCCCCGAAGCGTTCCGCGGCGATGATGAGCGCATCGTCGAGTGCCTCCAGATGGGTGGCGAGCAGCCGGTCGGGTTCATCGTCCTCGGCAATCAATGCGCGCAACGTTGTCGGCACGCCGGTGGGGGTGGCCCAGAAAAAGCCGATCTGGTCCTGGCCCTGCACAATCCGTGGCCTCATACCGATCGCCGCCAGATCATCACCCGGTTGTTGCCCGAGTCCGCGACCGCCAGTCGGTCACCATGAAGCGACAGCCCATAGGGCCAGCACAGGGTGTCGTGTTGCACCGCACTCCAACGGTTTTCGCCGTTGGAGCCGAAATCCGGCTGGGCCAGAACATGATCCGCGCCGCCACCGTAGGTCCGGCCTTCCGGGCCCTCCCATAGCAACACCCGATTGTTGGCGGTGTCGGCGACGGCCAACCGTTCGGTGCCGTCATATGAATCCAGACTGGCCGCGTAGGGAAACCGGAACCGGTCGGAGGTGTGCGGCCCGTAGGGCCACTCCTCGGCGCTGCCGAAATCCGGCTGGCCCAGCACCAACTCGGCGTCCCGGTCGCCCGAGGGCTGCGGCGACCAGCCCAGGACGCGGTGATCACCGGCATCGGCGACCAGCAGCAGGTCCTCCCGGCCGGCGATATCGTGCGGCCACCGGAAACTCGCCGGGCCGGCCGGCCCGCCCCGGTTCTCCTCGCGGGCCTCCGCATCCGGCTGCCCCAGGATGACGTCGGCGGGTTGATCGGGCTCGGGAATCCCACTGCGCCAGCCCAGGACGCGGCGGTTTCCGGTATCAGCCACCCAGAAGGCCTCACCGATCACGGCGATCCCGAACGGCCAGTAGAAGCTCGTCGCCGAGCAGCCTCCGCCCCGGTTCGGCTCGACCGCATCGGGAGCGGTTTGGCCGATCACCACATCGGGCGGAACGTCATTGCGCACCGGCACGCTGTTCCAGACCAGGATCCGGTGGTGCCAGGCGTCGGCGACGACGAGTCGGTCGTCGTGGACCAGCACTCCGGTGGGCAGGTACATCCCCTGCTCGGGGCCGCGGCCGCCGGCGGCGGGGCCCTCACTCTGGCCATCCGGCTGTCCGAGCACCACATCGGCAGGCTGCTCGTCGCGTTCGGGCACGCCGTGCCAGATCAGCACCCGGTGGTTACCCGAATCCGCGGCCACCAGATGATCGGGCCCGAGGAAGACCCCGCGCGGGGAGTACATCCAGGCCATCGATGGTTGCGCGGCCGGCAGCGCCAGCCCCCCCGGGGCGGACGCGCCGAGCCAGGTTTCGCCGGACCAACCGCCGGAGCGGTCGACCGACGGCGCGACATCCGGTTTGCGACCGAGTCCGCTGACGTTGTGCCGGACGGTGTACCGGCTCACCCGACGCGTACCCAGACGTCACCGTCGTCCATCCGTAGTGGCAGCGCTTCCAGTTGGGCGCCGGGGGCGCTGAGACACTCGCCCGAGCCGGCATCGAAGCAGAACCCGTGCCAGGGGCAGGTCAGGGTGCCGTTGGCCACATCCAGCACCGCATTGTCCAGGGGCAGGGCCTCGTGGGCGCACTCGTTGCGATAGGCCGAGAGCCGCTGTCCCATGTTGACGACGATCACCCCGATCTGGTCTCCGGCCGCGGTGCTCAACGTGGCCGGTGATACCTCGTCGACCGCGAGGCCGGTGGCCGGCCCCACCCTGACCCAGCCCTCGGCGGCCGGCTCCCGGCCGATACGCAGCGATTCCACCGGGATCAGGGTCGGCGTCGGATCGGTCGGCACCACCTCGACCGCGGTGATCGCCGGAACTTCCTGCACAAGAGCCTCTTCCACCAGGTTGCGCAGCGTCACCGAGGACATCGAGCAGCCGTTGCAGGCACCCTCCAGGCGAACGAAGGCGATACCGTCCTCCACCCGGACCAGCGACACGTCGCCGCCGTGGCTGTGCAGCTGCGGTCGTACCGCATCCAGCACCTGTCCGGCGTGTGTGACCGGATCGGGCCTGATGATGCCGTGCAGGGAGAGCAGCAGATGCACCGCGGGGTCGTCGACGAGTTCGAACAGCACCGGGCGGGCGCCGTCATCGGCCCGCATGGCCTGCACCATGGTCACCAGCCCCGAACGGTGGATGGCCTCGACCGCCGCCTTGAGTTCCTCCGCCACCGCGCGGGCGGCCGGATCGAGTTGTTCGAGAGCTGCAACCGCGTCGTCGACCCGCCTGGCCAGTTCCTCGAAACTCGTTTCAGCAGAGACTTTTTCCGAGGTCTCGGTCATCCTGCGTCCTCCGCCGACGCCGTGCGGCTCAAGGCACCCTGCCGGGCGATCTCGTCGAGTACCCCGCGAACGGTCCGAACCGAGTCGTGGTCGCCGAGTTCCTCGAACAGGAACCTCGCCTCGTACAGTTTGGCTTTCGCCTGGTCGAAATCGCCGAGGTGGGCGAGCACGTTGCCCTGGTTGGCAAGCACCCTGGCCCGGCCCAGCGGATCGGTGTCGCGATCCCGCGCCGCCAGCACCGCCTCATACAGTTCGACCGCCTCCACCAGATTGTCGGCCTGGTGATTCGACGGGGTGTAGACCAGCGAGTTGGCCAGGTTGAGTTGGACACTCGCCCACTGTTCCGGGTATTCCTCGGGGGTGTAGACCTTCAGTGCCGAACGCAGCGACTGGGCGGCCACCCCCAGCCGCAACTGACCAGACGCCTCGGTCATGGGCATGGTCAGGTAGGCGGTGGCGAGGTTGGCGTGCGCGGAGGCCCACACCAGCGGCGCCTCTTCCCGCAACACCAGCTGCAGCGCCGAATGGTAGTGCGGCACAGCTTGAGCCAGCAGATCGGGACGGTCTTCGGCTTGTTCGTGCAGCAGTCCGGCCAGCGTCAGGTGCAGTTCCGCGCGGGCCACCCGCAGGCCGTCGGCACCCTCCAGCGCGCGCAGTGCCCGTTGGAACCGGATAGCCGCATCGTCGGCGCCGGCGTCGGCGGCGATCGACGCCGACGCGCCCAGCAGCACCCCCCGCAGCGGTTCGGACACCCCGGCGGCCTGCTCGGCGGCCCGGTCCAGCGCGGCCACGGCGGCTGTTGCTTCGCCGGCATCGAGGGCCGCCCCGGCCTGAGTGGAGAGCACGACGGCTTCCAGTTCACCGGTGGCCCCGGCCACCTCCGGTGCGGTGTCGACACGGCCCAGCGCAAACAGCACCACATCGACCAGCACCCCGAACTCCCCGAGCAGTGTGCGCAGTTCGTCGGGATCCTCCCCACCGGATTCAACGCCGTCGGGATCCATCACGAACCGGTTGTACCGGCTGACCGGGTCGGATCCGGTCAGCGCCGCCAACGCTCCAGCGCGATCGCCGGCGAGGGCCAGTTCATGAGCCCGCAGAGCGGCCGGCCAGTGCGGGGTCTGTCCGGCCAGCAACGCCAGCCTGGCCTCCTCGGTGTCCGCCGCGGCGGGAACCAGCAGATAGCCGACCGGCAGCGGGAAGGCGCCCAGCGGTTGCGGGCGGACGGCGAGAACGGTCGGATCCATCAGGTCGGTCACAACACTCCTTACTGTTTGCACTGTTTCATCCGCTGCGTTCATCCGCTGCGGGGACCGCGGATTTCGCGCTCGGCCGCGCGCTTGATCAGGTCGGCCGAGATCTCGGCGCGCGCCTTGGTGGCATGGGTATCGATACGTCTGCGAACCACCCCGTCGGCGAACACCACAATGATCTCGACCGCCCACCGGCCGCGGTCGGCGACCACCTCTGTCTGCACGTCGAGGGCCTCGTCGGCGGAACTGTCGGAGCGCACGGCGGTCTTGGGGTGCTGCTCATCGAACCCTTCCATCAGGCATCCAACGGGATCCGCAGCACCTTGTGCTCGTCGTCCCAGAACGCGCTCCGGACACCGACCGGGAACTGGTCGGCGAGCACTTCCCGGACCAGCGCCGTCCGGTCCCCGGCCGGGTTGCGCTGTTTGAGCAGCAGCCCCCCGCTGCTCGGTCCACGCAGCGGGAACAACCACAGCTCACCGTCGCGCAGCACCGCGGCAAGGGCGTCGGAGGGAAACCGAGCCGCGGCCAGTTCGGCGGTCAAACGCAGATATCCCTCGGCCGTGATCTCCACGGACACCGCGTCCCGCGGCCGGGGCCGAAGCGGTGCCAGGTAGTCCCGCTCGATCAACTCGATCACCTGTTCCATGGCTACCTGGACCGGCTCGGTCAGCTCCGCGCCCAACTCCACACCGGCCGCTTCGATCAGGAAGACGGTGATGTCGGTGGGGCAGTCCTCGCCCAGCGCCCAGCGGGCGAAGGCGATCGCATGATCCCAGCGGAAGGAGTGGGTGTGCAGACCTTCCAGCGGGGGCAGTTCGCCGAGTTCCTCCCCCGGGACCCGGTAAACCGTGCCGGGCGCGGCGGCGGTCGCGCCCGGTGTCAGACAGGCGTCAACGATCACCACCCGTTCGGCACCGCGCATCTGAAAGGCCACGTCCATACCGGCCGTGCCGCCGTCGACCAGACGGGCACCCTGCGGCACACCCCGGTCCCACAGGTGACGGATCAGGACCGGGCCGACGCCGTCGTCGCCGCGCAGCAGATTGCCGCACCCGACGATCAGCGCGGCACACCCCGGTGGTTCCAGGTCGACTTCAGCCTTGACCTCGGACCCGGTTGGCTCACCGTGGGATTCGGGTGCTTCTGAAGTCACACCATGCCGTTGATGACGAACTTCGACAGTTCCTTGCCGCTCTTCCCGTCGTAGGCATGCACGGTGCACACCAGGCAGGAGTCGAAGCTGCGGGCCACGTGGCCCAGTTCGACGGGGTCCTCCGGATCGACGATCGGCGAACCGATGAACGCTTTCTCCATCGGGCCCAGGACCTCATTGCCGTCGCGGGGGCCGATATTCCACGCGGTCGGCGTCACCACCTGGTAGTTCTTGATCTTGTTGTTCTCGATGACGATCCAGTCCGCCAGCGACCCGCGGGCCGCCTCGGTAGCGCCGAAACCCTTGCCCTCGGCGTACTCGGTGGGCTTGCTGTAGAAGCTCTCCTTGAGGTCGAGCTGATCCAGCCAGGACCGGACCCACTTGAAGTACTTCGGCGCCTCGTGCAGCCGGGCCAATTGACGGGTCAGCACGCTCGGCCCGACCTTGTTGTAGATATCGAGGAACAGCGGATCGTCATCCTGATGCGCGGCCGGACTCGGCCCGGCCGCCGCCATTCGGCGGGCCAGGGGGCCGGTCTCCAGCGGCAGGTTGCCCAGTCCGTCGAGCTCATAGCGGGGCGATTTGGCCCAGCTGTACTTGCCCTGCTTCTTGCCCGCCTCCGGATCCACCGGGATGGTCTCCCCCTCGAAC
>Ga0180431_10002761_pt1 | contig 23141 bp, 28 predicted proteins | sample SS_ome_11_FD_132459 | JGI IMG/M metagenome (GOLD analysis project Ga0180431, IMG submission 132459) | Hypersaline lake sediment archaeal communities from the Salton Sea, California, USA - SS_1_MS_1 metaG | ecosystem: Environmental > Aquatic > Non-marine Saline and Alkaline > Hypersaline >...
CGGGCCCCCACGAACCCGCCCACGCCCGCGGCAAATGCCACCTCGATGGCCCACGAGGGGTCGTACCCGCGCTGGCGCAGGTCGATGGCCAGGAAGACCGCGCCCCCCACGATCGCCAGGGCGATCATGAGGCCGAATGAATAGAAGGTGAAGGGCCCGATCGACCCCAGCTCGGGGAGCACGCGCTAGCGGGCGCCCGCCGGGGCGTGCGCGCCGGCGGGGGAGGCCGCGGGCGGGGCCGTCGCGGCCGGGGCGGTCACCTCGGGTGCCGTGCCGGCGGACGACGAGCGCGTGCGGCGGATGGCCGCCCGCACCATCAGGCCGGCGCCCGAGAGGCCGGTCATCACCGCGGGGACGTTCTGGCACACGATGCACATGAGGAACCTCCGTAGGGACGCGCCGATTGTACGCGCGCCGGCCCGCCCCACGGCGGGCTAGGGTCGCACGGCCCCCACGTAGTTACCGCTGCGGCTGGCCATCGACTGCACCCGCACCACGTCGCCCGTGCGCGGGGCATGCACGAAATTGCCGCCCCCGATGTAGATGCCCATGTGGCCCAGGCCGCTGAAGAACACGAGATCGCCCGCCTGCAGCTGGTCGTAGGGCACCTGCGGGAACATCCCCCAGATGGCATAGGTGTAGTGCGGCACCGACTTGCCGATCTGGCGATAGGCGTAGGTGGCCAGGCCCGAGCAGTCGAAGCCCGAGGGCGACTCGCCGCCCCAGACGTAGGGCACGCCCTGGAACGACAGGGCGATGCGCGCGGCCTGGGCGTTGCCCGCCCCGTCGGGGAGGGGGCCGTTGAAGGGCGTGTAGCCCGACGATGCCAGCGACCGCGCTTGCGCGGCGCGCCGGGCACGCTCCTGCTGGATGGCGCGGCGAAGGTCGGCGCGGGCGTTGTCGAGCATGCGCTGGCGCTGCGCCAGCAGGGCCTGCACCCGGGCCTTCTCGGCCTCGGCCCGGCGCACCTGCACCGAGGCCGCATCGCGGTCCTTGGCCAGCTCCACGCGCACGCGGCGCGTGCGATCGCGGTAGCGGCGCACCTTGCCCACCACCTGGGCATCCTCGCCGCCGGCGCGCTCGATGCCCTCCATCTCGCTCATGGCGTCGGTGAGGCTGCCGCTCGACACCAGCACCTCGACCAGGCTGGGGTCGGGGCGCCGGTACAGGGCGTCGAGGCGATCCCCCAGGATGCGCTGTGACACCTGCAGGTCCTTGATGGCCTTCTCGAGCGCCCTCTGGTTCTTGTCGAGCCGCCCTTCGATGACCGACAGGCGCCACCGCGCGCCGTTGTAGCGCTCGGCGGCAACCGACACGCGATCCTCCACCTGGGCCAGACGGGCCTTGAGCGCCCGCACCTCGCGCTTCTTCTGCGCGACCGACGCCGGGTCGGCGAGCGCCTGGGTGGGGACGCCCGCCGCCAGCGCGAGGGCGATGCCCGCCGCCAGCGCCACGAGGGCGCGGCGTGCCGTTGTGCCGTTGAGGAGCTGCACGGCCGCTGACCTTTTCACGAATCGTCCATGAGCAGGGAAATCGTGGTTGCAAATGACACCGCCGTGCATGTCGCGTTGACCCCGTCCGGGCCCGGGGCCACAATCGGGGTCGTGTCCGGAGTCCGGAAAGCCCTGCTGCCGTGCGCAATCGCCGCGTGCGTGGCGGCGGTCGTCCCCACGGCCGTGGCCCCCACGCCGCTCGATCCCTCCGCCCGCTCCATCGGGGCCATCCTGCCGGGCGGCAATTCCGCCACGGCAGTGGCGGGCGCGCGCAACCCCGTGCGCACCGCCAGCGGGCAACTGCGCGGGGCGGTGGCATCCGGCGGCACCGTCCAGGTGCGCGCCGCGGCGGGCCCGCGCGCGGCCGGCCAGTTGGCTGCGGCCACGGCCGAGGCCCGCGATGTGACGTTGCTGGGCGGTCGCGTGGTGGTGAGGGCCCTGCGCGTGGGAGTGCGCTCCGACACCGCATCGGGCACCACCACGGCGGGGGTGACCGAGTGGTCCGCCGACGTGCTGGTGGACGGCCAGGCCATCGACGAGCAGCCGGGGGCCGTCGTGGAGATCCCCGGCGTGGGCGCGATGGTGCTGGTGGAGCGCCTGGTGCAGGCGGGGGAGGTCACGGCCAACGCGCTCCGCATCGAGGTGAGTGACCCCTCCACCGGCCTGTCCCCGGGGACGCAACTGGTGCTTGGCAGGGTGGAGGCCACCACGGGCGCCACCGTGACCGAAGGGCCGTCGCCCGATCCGGGCAGCGCGCCCTCTGCACCCGGCGCGGCCACCCCCTCCGCCGACGGCGCTGCCGCCGCCCCGCCCGCACGCGCGCTTCCCACGGCGCCCGTGGCCCCCTCCGCGCCTGCCGCCACGTACACCCCGCCGGTGGCGCCCGGCGGCGCGTCCCCGTCGCTCGGGCTGCCCCGGCAGGATCCGGGCACGGCCGTCGGCGTGCCGTCCACGCAGGGCTATGCGTTCCCCGTGCTGGGCGACGGGGTGTCGTACTCGGACGACTACGGCGCCCCGCGCGCCGGCACCGGGTGGCACCAGGGCAACGACCTGTTCGCGCCCATGGGCACGCCCATCGTGGCGGTGGCCGATGGCGTGCTGTCGAAGGTGGGGGTGAACACCCTGGGGGGCAACCGACTGTGGCTCACCGACGATGCCGGCCACGAGTACTACTACGCCCACCTGTCGGCCTATGCACCCGGGATGACCGACGGCGTGCGCGTGCGCGCCGGACAGGTCATCGCCTTCCTCGGCAACACCGGACAGGCCATCACCACGCCGCCGCACCTGCACTTCGAGATCCACCCCGGGGGCGGCGACAGCGTCAACCCGTATCCGTACCTGGTGGCGTGGCAGCGCAACGCCGTCGTGCCGCGCGCCTACGTGGCCGCCACGCAGGCCACCGGTCACGTGCCCGCCGCGGGCACCCTGCTGCTGGGCGCATTGCCGCTCGACGACTCCCCCGGCGCCGGGGCGACGGAGGGCGTGGCAACCCCGGTCAGGTAGCCGGGCGCGCGCCTAGATGCGGGCCGCGCGGCCCCTGCGCGGGCGCACCACCGACTGCAGCTGCTCCTCGGTGAAGGGGCCCACCGCCACGCCCTCGGCGGCGAAGCGATAGAGCGCCACGGCCAGCACCTGCGACAGGGTGGCCGACAGGATGGAGGCGATGACGATGGCCAGGACCCCGATGGCGATGAGCGCGAAGCCGCCGATGGCGGGCGCGATGGCGATGCCGATGAACACCATGGCGATGCCGGGCAGGATCCCGAACAGCGCGACCACGCCCGTGGTGACGCCGAGGCCCACGACCTGCTGCCCCCAGCGCTGCCGGAACAGCCCGGACGACCGCTTGAGGGTCTGCACCGGACCGGTGCCCTCGAAGGCGATGACCGGCACGGCCAGGAAGGTGACGAGCGCCCAGGCCAGCCCGCCGAGCGCCGACACGATGGCGCCGCCCACTCCCTGGAAGCGCGCCTCGATGGCGCGCAGGATCAGGTTGACCGTGGTGGTGACCAACGCCCACCCCGCGATCTGCGGGACGCGCTCGCGCGCGGCGGCGATGCCCTCGCGCACCGTGGTGTCCTCGCCCTGCAGCGACCGGTTGGCGCACGACGCCAGGGCCACCGAGAAGAAGATCCCGACGAACGCCGCCAGGTAGGCCGCGATGGCGAACAGCACGATGCCGGCGACCATCGGGCCGGTGCCCGCGGTGTCGTCGGCCACGAGGAAGAGGCCCGGGAGCACGAAGGCCGCGGTCAGCGCCACGGCGGAGATCGCCCCCAGCACGGGGAACACCGCGAGGGAGCGGTCGTTCACGATGGTGCGCCAACTGACGCCGGCCAGTTCGAGTCCCTGCCGGAACCTGCTCATCTCACACTCCGAATGAGTCGCCGCACGAGCACGTGCTGGTGGCGTTGGGGTTCTTGATGACGAATCCGCGTCGCATGAGCGACGTGGTGTAGTCGATCACGGATCCGCTCACGTAGATGGCGCTCTTGAGGTCGAGGAGCACCGTGACCCCATTGCTCTCGATGACCCGCTCCGACGCGTCGGGCTGCGCGCCGCGCTCCACGAGGTCGATCGAGTACTCGAGCCCCGAGCACCCGCCTGCATGGATGCGCAGGCGCACGCCGTGCGCCATGCCCTCGCGATCGGCGCACTCCGCGATGTACGCGGCCGCGGCGTCGGTGACGGTGAGCCCCGCCCCGGCGCCCTGCTGCTGCGCCTCGCGCGCCGCGCGGGCGCGCTCGCGCGCGGCGGCCTTCTTCTCCTCGAGGGTGAGCGGGCGGTCCGGCGCGGCCGGCTCAGCCATAGCCCATGACCTTCATCATCAGCTTGCCGTCATCGGTCATCTTGTCGGGGCCCCACGGCGGGTCCCACACCCAGTTGACCTCGACCGACGTGACCCCGTCGAGCGGCTCCACGTACTTGCGGACGTCCGCGATGATCTGGTCGGTGAGCGGGCAGCCCATCGAGGTGAGGGTCATCTGCAGGTCCACCGTGCCCGTGGCCTCGTCGATTCCGACGTCGTACAGCAGGCCCAGGTCCACCACGTTGATCCCCAGCTCGGGGTCGTCCACCTGCTTCATGGCCTCGCGGATGTCATCCTGGCTGACCATCATCGTCCTCCTGTGGCGGTGGTCTCGTGGTATTCGGCAATGCAATCACGAAGGGCCAGCCACGACAGCAGTGCGCACTTCACGCGCACCGGGTAGCGGGCCACCCCCTCGAGCGCCACGGCGTCGCCGAGCAGGTCCTCGTCGGGCTCGGCATCGCCGTGCATCATCAGGCGGAAGTGCTCCACCAGCTCGAGCGCCTCGTCGAGCTGCTTGCCGCGGGCGGCCTCGGTGAGCATGGACGCCGCGGCCTGCGAGATGGAGCACCCCTCGCCGTCGGCGCGGATGTCGGTGATGCGCCCGTCCTCCACGAGGATGTCCAGGAAGCACTCGTCGCCGCATACGGGGTTGTTCTCGTGCACCGACGCCGACGCGCCCTCGATGCGCCCGCGCCCACGGCGGTTGCGGTAGTGGTCGAGGATGAGCTGCTGGTAGAGGTCGTCGAGCCCGCCCATCACGCCGCCCCGAACCACGCGCGGCACTCGGCGAGGGCCGACTGCAGCGCCTGGATGTCGTCGTGGGTGGTGTAGAGGTAGGCGCTGGCGCGCGCGGTGCTCTGGATGCCCAGGTGGCGCAGCAGCGGCTTGGTGCAGTGGTGCCCGGCGCGCACGCACACGCCCTTGCTGTCGAGGAACTGCCCGATGTCGTGGGGGTGCACGCCATCGAGCGTGAAGCTCACCGACGCCCCGCGGCGCTCGACGTCTCGTGGGCCCAGCACCGTGACCCCCGGCACCTCGTCGAGGGCGTCGAGCATCTGCTGGGCGAGCACCTTCTCGTGGGCGCGAATGCGGTCGGGGCCGACGTCCTCGAGGAACCGCACGGCCTCGCCCAGGCCCACGGCCTCGGCGATGGGCGGGGTGCCGGCCTCGAACTTCCAGGGGATGTCGTTCCACGTGGACCCCTCGGTCGTGACGTCCGAGATCATCTCGCCGCCGCCCAGGAAGGGCTCCATGGCGTGAAGCCGCTCGGGGCGGCCCGCCAGCACGCCGATTCCCGTGGGCCCGCACATCTTGTGGCCGGTGAACGCCAGGAAGTCGCTGCCGATGGCCGCGGCGTCCACCGGCATGTGCGGCACGCTCTGCGTGGCGTCCACCATGGTGAGCGCCCCGGCATCGTGGGCCATGGCCACGATCTCCTCGACCGGGTTGATGGTGCCGAGGGTGTTGGACGCGTGCACCACGGCCACCATGCGGGTGCGCGGGCCGACCATGGCCCGCAGGGCGTCCATGTCGATCTCCCCCTGCGGCGTGATGGGGCAGAAGCGCACGGTGGCGCCCGTGAGCCCCGCCACGATCTGCCAGGGGACCGTGTTGGAGTGGTGCTCCATCATCGACACCACCACCTCGTCGCCCTCGCCGAGCTCGCGGGCCCCCCATGCCCAGGCCACCAGGTTGATGGCCTCGGTGGCGTTCTTGGCGAGCACCGTTCCCTCGCGCGGGTGGTTCACCAGCCGGGCGGCGGCGTCGCGGCCGGCCTCGAACCGGTGGGTGGCCTCGGCCGCCAGCTCATACACGCCGCGGTGCACGTTGGCGTTGGCCTCGCGGTAGTAGGCGTCCATGGCGTCGAGGACCCGCCGGGGCTTCTGCGACGTGGCCGCCGAGTCGAGGTAGTGCAGCTCACCGCCCCCGGCGCGGGGGGCGGTGAGGATGGGGAACTCCGCGCGCAGCGCGCGGGCGTCGAGCGCCGTGTGCGCGGAGGTCCCCATGCGGCCCTAGCGGGGAGCCGACGCGGGCTCGGCCGAACCGAAGCCCACGTAGCCCTCGGCCTCGAGCTGCTCGGCCAGCTCCGGCCCGCCGGTCTTGGCGATGCGCCCCTCGTACATCACGTGCACCACGTCGGGCGTGATGTAGTTCAGGATGCGCGTGTAGTGGGTGATGATGAGCACGCCCAGGTCGGGTCCGCGCTGGGCGTTGACGCCCTCCGACACGATGCGCAGGGCGTCGACGTCCAGGCCGGAGTCGGTTTCGTCGAGGATCGCGAACTTGGGCTCGAGCAGGGCCATCTGCAGGATCTCGTGGCGCTTCTTCTCGCCGCCCGAGAAGCCCTCGTTCAGGTATCGGTCGGCGAATGACGGGTCGAACTTGAGGAGGTCGCTCTTCTCCTTGAAGAGCTTGGCGAACTCCCGCACCGGGATCTCCTCGCCGCGCACGGCGTTGACCGCGCTGCGCAGGAAGTTCATCACTGACACGCCCGGTACCTCGACGGGGTACTGCATGGCGAGGAACAGGCCGGCCTGCGCCCGCTCGTCGGCTTCCATCTCGGCCAGGTCCTTGCCGTCGAAGAACACCGAGCCGCCGGTGATCTCGTACCGGGGGTGGCCGGCCAGCGCGTACGCCAGCGTGCTCTTGCCCGAGCCGTTGGGACCCATGAGCGCGTGCACCTCGCCCTGGGGGATCTCGAGGTCCACGCCCTTCAGGATGGGGGTGCCCTCGACGGCCACCTCGAGGCCCTCGATCTTCAGGATGGGGTCAGCCACGGTGTGCGGTTCTCCTTCGGGTTACGGGGTGTCGAACGGATGCGGGATGCTGGGGTCGGTGCCCACGAGCACGCGGCCGTCGCGGACCTCCACCGGGAACACCGGCAGGGGGGCGGTAGCCGGGGGCGTGAGCGCGGCCCCGTCGGACAGGCGGAAGTAGGCGCCGTGGCGCGGGCACTCCACCCGGTCCATGTCGGGGTCGAGCCAGCCGGCGCTGAGCGACGCCATGCCATGCGTGCAGGTGTCGTGCACCGCGTGCAGGGTGCCGTCGACGTTGGCCAGGCACACCGGGGTGCCATCGACCTCCACGCGGGCCATGGTGCCCGGCGGGATGTCCTCGACGGCCATCACGTCCACGAGGCTCATCGCACCTTCGCGCGGGCGGCGGCCTCGAGCTCCTCGCGGAGCTCGTCGAACGAGATCTCGTCGAGGACCTCCTGGAAGAAGCCGTAGACGATCTGGTGCTTGGCCACGAGCTTCGGCACGCCGCGGCTCATCAGGTAGAAGAGGTGCTCGTCGTCCACGCGGCTCACCGCGCCGGCGTGCGAGCACTTCACCTCGGCAGTCTCGATCTCGAGGAACGGGATGGTGTCGGCGCGTGCCCCCTCGTTGAGGATGAGGTTGCGGTTGGTCTGGTAGGCGTCGGTGCCGGGCGCGCCCGGGGGCACCACCAGGTTGCCGAAGAACACCGTGTGCGCGGTGTCCTGGATGGCGCCCTTGTAGAGCAGGTTCGAGTACGCCTGCGGGGCCTCGTGGCGCGAGACCACGCGGTGCTCGAAGTGCTGTGAGCCGGTGGCGAAGTACAGCCCCAGCGCCCGGGCGTCGGAGCCCGTGCCGCGGCAGTGCATGGTGGGCTCCACGCGCACGATGTCCCCGCCGAGGGTGACGTTGACCGATCGCACGCGAGCGTCCTTGCCGGCCGCCGCGCGGATGGTGGCCTGATGGCGTACGCCGCGACCCCAGTTGATCACCGACACGTGCTCGAGTTCGCCGCCGTCGGCCACGAACAGCTCCACCACCGTGGACGCATGCACGGCGCCAACGAGGTCGGGCGAGAGGTAGCGGTCGATCACGGTGGCCCGGGCTCCCTCTTCCACCACCACGAGGGTGCGGCCGAACACGCGGCCCGATGCGCCGGTGGCGGTGAGGATGGCCTCGATGGGCAGGGTCACGTCGACCCCGCGGGGCACGTACACGAAGGTGCCCGCGTCCCAGCCCGCGCCGTTGATGGCGCCGGGGCGGTCGTCGAAGCCCGCCAGTGAGTACAGCCGGTCGCGCACCAGGTCCTCGTGCGATGCCAGGGCGTCCCCGAGCTCGGCGACGATGACGCCGTCGGGGAGTTCCATCACCTCGGCGGGCGACGGCGCGCCGTCGATGAACGCCAGGCGCGCCGCCCTGCCCGCGGCAGTGGGCAGGGCCACCTGGCCCGATGCCGCGCCGCCCGTGGCGGTGTCGCCGTTCATCCCCAGGTCGGCGGGGGGCGTGAAGCGCCACTCCTCCTCGGTGCCGGTGAGCGGGGGCAGGTCGGCCAGCGCTGCCGTGGCCCGGTCGCGCGCCTCGGCAGCCCAGCCCGGCGCACTACCCAATGGAGCCCTCCATCTGCAGCTCGATCAGCCGGTTCAGCTCCACGGCGTACTCCATGGGCAGCTCCTTGGCGATGGGCTCGATGAAGCCGCGCACGATCATGGCCATGGCCTCCTCCTCGCTGAGCCCGCGGCTCATGAGGTAGAAGACCTGGTCGTCGGCCACCTTGCTGACGGTGGCCTCGTGGCCGATGGAGGTGTCCTCCTCCTGGATGTCCATGTAGGGGTAGGTGTCGGAGCGGCTGTCCTCGTCGAGCAGCAGCGCGTCGCACACGACCGATGCCTTGACCCGGCGGGCGCCCGGCTCCACCTTGACCAGGCCGCGGTAACTGGTGCGGCCGCCGCCCTGCGAGATGGACTTGCTCACGATGGTGCTCGAGGTGTCGGGCGCCACGTGCACCATCTTGGCCCCGGCGTCCTGATGCATCCCCTCGCCGGCCATGGCCACCGACAGCACCTCGCCACGGGCGCGCGGGCCCACCATCCACACGGCCGGGTACTTCATGGTGAGCTTGCTGCCCAGGTTGCCGTCGATCCACTCCATGACGGCGTCCTCGTGGGCCACGGCGCGCTTGGTGACCAGGTTGTAGACGTTGTTCGACCAGTTCTGGATGGTCGAGTAGCGGCAGCGGGCACCCTTCTTCACGATGATCTCCACCACCGCGGAGTGCAGCGAGTCGGCGGAGTACGTGGGGGCGGTGCAGCCCTCGACGTAGTGCACGTACGAACCGGGCTCGCAGATGATGAGCGTGCGCTCGAACTGGCCCATGCTCTCGGCGTTGATGCGGAAGTACGCCTGCAGTGGGATCTCCACCTGCACGCCCTCGGGCACCCAGATGAACGACCCGCCCGACCACACGGCCGAGTTGAGCGCGGCGAAGGTGTTGTCGCCCGGCGGGATGACCGTGGCCCAGTGCTCGCGGAAGATGTCCTCGTGCTCGCGAAGGGCCGTGTCGGTGTCGCAGAAGATGACGCCCTTCTCCTCCAGGTCCTCCCGGATGGAGTGGTAGACGACCTCCGACTCGTACTGCGCGGACACGCCGGCCAGGAACTTCTGCTCCGCCTCGGGGATGCCCAGGCGGTCGAAGGTCTTGCGGATGTCGTCCGGCACGTCATCCCAGGAGCGCCCCTGCTCCTCGGCGGCCTTGATGTAGTAGTAGATGTCCTGGTAGTCGAGTTCCGAGAGGTCGCCGCCCCAGTCGGGGATCTCGCGGCTCTCGAAGATCTCCAGCGAGCGCAGGCGGAACCTGGTCATCCACTCCGGCTCGCCCTTGAGCATGGAGATCTCGCGCACGATGTCGGCATTGAGCCCCTTCTTGGGCTCGAACACGTAGTTGGCCGGGTCGTGCCAGCCGAACTTGTATGTGGTGTCGATGTCGATCTCGGGCTTGGCCGTCGACAATTCGGACGCTCCTTCGGGGTGGCCGTCTGACGGTCTATAGGTTACGTGCATTTCCCGAATGGTCAACCGTCTTCGGCGGCCCGCCGAAGGCGTTTTCGCGGTCGCGGACGGGCGTCGTATCCTTAGTCGGGTGAGCACCGATCCCGTCAGCCTCCCGGACGACGAACAGGAGATCCAGCGCATGGTGGCCGCCCTGGGCGACCCCACGCGGCGCAGGGTGTTCTTCACGGTGCGCGAGGCCGGCGTATTGATGGGCAAGGACGACGTTGCCGAGGCCGTGGGAATCACGCGGCGCCTGGCCGGATTTCACCTGGACAAGCTGGTGGAGCAGGGCTTCCTGCGTGCCGAGTTCCAGCGCCGCACGGGGAGGACCGGACCGGGCGCCGGGCGTCCGGCCAAGCTGTACGCGCTGGCAGAGGCCGAGGAGGACTCCCGCCTGAACGTCAAGCACTACGACCTGCTGGCCGAGCTCCTTCTGCGGGCCATGAGCGATCGGTCCGGCGAGGATCCGCAGGAGGTGCTCGAGCGCGTGGGCTACGAGTTCGGCCGCGAGCTGGGGGAGGCCGAGCGGCAGGCCGGCCGCAGTCCGTCGTACTCGTCCACCACGGACGCCGTCACGGGCGTGGTGGGCGTGCTCACGCGCTTCGGCTTCGGCGCCACGCAGTCCGAGGAGGGCGGCTTCACGGCGCGCATGTGCCCGTTCGAGGAGATGGCCAAGGTCGACCCCCAGCGCGTCTGCGGGCTGGACCGTGCGATCTGGCGCGGCGTCCTGTCGGCCTTCAACCCCGATGCCACGCTGGCGGGGGCACGCTCGATGGCCCAGGGCGATGCCGCATGCGGCGCCCTGGTGGTGGAGGATGACGGGTCCTAGAGGTCCTTCAGGCGGCTGATGCCGAACAGCCAGAATATCCAGCTGAACAGGCCGGTCATGAGGGCGGCGCCGAAGACGTCTCCCCAGTAGCCGCGCTCGGTGGCCGCGGCCGCGGCGATGAAGATCTCGACGAACATGCCCACGGCCAGGGCGCCGAACATGATCCAGCCCACCCACATGATCCAGCCGTAGGGGAAGAACCTGCGCATGCCCACCGTGTGCGCCAGGGGCGCGTAGTTGGCACGGCGCCCGCCGGCGCGCTTGGGCTTTTTCCTAGGGGCCATCGGCGCGAAGGATAGCCCGATCCGCGGCGGACGTGCGTGGGCTCCACCTGCCGCTGCGGATGCGCACGATGCTCACGCCCATGGCAACGAAGTACGACATGCTGAACGCCACCTGGGGAATCGACATCAGGATCACCCCGTAGGTGATCCACGGCGCGCTTGCCACCATGGCCAGGGCGCGCAGGCGGACCTGCCCCTGCGACAGCCTCGAGAGGGCGATCAGCAGTAGGCCGAGGCCGGCGATCAGGTCCACGGGCCCGTTCCAGAACACGACCAGCAACACGCCGGTCACGGGGATGCTGGCCCAGATCACCGCGCGGCCGCGCGTGCTGCGCGGATCGGTGCCGGCGATGTCCATGGCGGCCACCACCATGCTGATCGCCACCGCGGCCGTTGCCCCGAGAATGCCCCAATGGATGCCCATCACCAGGGACCCCGTGGCATCGAGGCCCAGCAGCATGGCCCGGCGGCGCACGAGCGTGGACGCCAGCAGCAGTGCGATGCCCACCACCCCCACCAGCTGCGCGATCATCTGCGTACCGGTCATGCACCTATATGGTGACGATTCCCGCGGGGGTGCCCGGGGGCATCGGGGAGGATTGCGTGGATCTGGGCATTGCAGGGCGCATCGCGCTTGTCACGGGCGGCAGCAGGGGCATCGGCCGCGCGGCCGCCGAGTCGCTGGCGCGCGAGGGCGCGCAGGTGGTGGTGGGCGCGCGGGGCGCTGAGGGCGTGGACCAGGCGGTGGCGGCACTGCGGGCCATGGGTGCCACAGCCGAGGGGATCGTGGTGGACATGGCCGATCCGCGGGGGCCAGCCGATGCCGTGGCCCGCGCGGAGGCCGTGCTCGGGCCGGTGGACATCCTCGTGGCCAATGCCGGTGGTCCCCCTCCCGGTCGGTTCGTCGACGCCGACGATGCCGGGTGGGACCGTGCCGTGCAGCAGAACCTGCTCGGCACCGTCCGGCTCATCCGGGCCGCGCTCCCGGGCATGCGCGCCCGCGGGTGGGGACGCATCGTCACCATCACCAGCACGTCCGTGCGCGAGGTCATCGACGGCCTGGCGCTGTCCAACGCCACGCGCGCGGGCGTGGCGGGGGCCGTGCGCACGCTGGCCAGGGAGGTGGCCGGCGATGGCGTGACGGTGAACAACGTGCTGCCCGGGCCCATCCTCACCGACCGCATGCGCCAATTGCTGTCGGCGCAGCCCGACCTCGACGCCGCCATCGCGGCCCGCGGCGCGCGGAATCCCACGGGGCGCGTGGGCGACCCGGGTGAGGTGGGCGATCTCGTGGCGTTCCTCGCGTCGGATCGCGCGGCGTTCGTCAATGGCGCCTCGGTGATGATCGACGGGGGGGAGAGTCGCGTTGTCGGCTAGGGACCACGACCATCCGCCCTTCGGCTTCAGCACGCGAATGCGCGTGGACTTCGCCGATACCGATGCGGCGGGCATCGTGTACTTCGGCCGCTACGGCCGCTACCTGGAGCGGGCCATCATCGACTACCGCCGGGCCGCGGGCGTTCCGCTCATCGGGGAGGATGGCCACCTTTTCGCCATCCGGTCGTTCGAGGTGGCGTACCACGCGCCCCTGCGGTTTGACGACGACGTCGAGGTGTTCGTGCGGTGCGCGCGCATCGGCACCACGAGCCACGCCATGGAGGCGCGCCTCGAGAGGCTCGATGCCGACGGCGCCCTCCACGTGGCCGACGCCGCCGCCGTCATCGTGGGCGTGGACTCCTGGGATGGCGGGCGTCCCACGCCGATGCCGGCGCACATGCGGCAGGCCATCGAGTCGTTCGAGGTGCGTACGCATTGAGCGGCCGCCTGCTGGGGCAGGACGCCTCCGTGCTCGAGGCGGCCGGGGCCGACGTGAAGGCGCTGCGGGCCCTGGAGCGGCAGGCTGTCGGCACGGTCGCGCTGCCGGCGGGACACCGCGTGGTCGATGCCCACGTGCACCTGGGGGTGGATCGCGACGGCCACGCGCTCGCGGCCGACGACCTGGTGGCCGACCTCGACGCCGCGGGAATCGACGCGGCGGTGGCTTTCCCTCCGGACGAGCCGGGTCCGGGAGGCGACTTCCGCCACGCCAACGACCGGGTGGCCGAGGCCGCCGACCGCCACGCGGGCCGCATCATCCCGTTCTGCCGGGTGGATCCCGCGGTGGGCGCCGAGCGGGCGATGCAGCACGCGCATGAGTTCGGCGCGCGCGGGCTGAAGCTGCACCCGGTGGCGCAGCGGTTCGCGCCCGAGTCCGATGCCTGCGTGCAGGTCGTGCGCCACGCCACCGAGCTGGGGTGGCCGGTGCTGTTCCACGCGGGGTTCGGGGCGCGGCCCCTGGGGCCCGCATTCGCGGCGCTGCTCGAGCGCGTGCCGACCGCCCGGCTGATACTGGCGCACGGGGGCAGGGGCGACCACCGGGCGCTGGCGGCGGTTGCGGCGGGTTACCCCGACATGGTCTTCGACACCTCCATCGCAGCGCTGCCCGACCTGGCGGCGCTGCCTCCGGAGCGCATCGTGTTCGGATCGGACCGCCCGTATGGCGACCACGCACAGGCACTGCACCTGGTGGGGATGGCGGCCCGCGTGGCGGGCTGGGATGACCGCGCGATGCTCGGCGTGATGAGCGGGAACCTCATGCGGCTCCTCGGGGGTGAGGGCGGGTGAGCACCGGCGACGCCCTCCGGGTGGTCACGCTGGCAGCGCAGGCCGAGATGGCCCTGGTGCGACGTGACCAGGTGGCAGGCCCCCTGCTGGCGCAGGCGTCGCGGGCCGCGGCGGGCACGCCTGCCGCGGGCTTCCTCGAGGAGGCAGCGGCCATGGTGCGTGCGGCTCCCGAGCGCGAGGCCGTGCGGCAGGCGGCGCTGTCGTTGTGCCGCATGGGGCTGCAGCAGGCCCAGGCGCGGGCCATGGGCGGTGGCCCATGAGCATGGAGAATCGGGCGCGGCTGGCCGAGTTGATGCGCGCCGACGAACCCGACCTCGCCGAGGCCAACCTGCTCATCGCGGCCGAGGGCCGGCCGGGGGTGGATCCGGGCCGCTGGCTCGACGAGGTCGACCGGTTGGCGGTGCGCGTGCCGTCCACCGACGCCCAGGGCGTGTTCGACCTCCTGCGCGACGAGGGCTTCGCCGGCGACGCGCAGACCTACGACGACCCGCGCAACTCCTTCCTCGACCAGGTGCTTCGTCGCCGGCGTGGGCTGCCCATCGCGCTCTCGGCCCTCGCGGTGTCGGTGGCCCAGCGCATCGGCGCCGAGGTCGTGGGCGTGGCCATGCCCGGCCACTACATCGTGGCGGATCTCGGCGGCGGCCACGTGCGATACGTGGACCCGTTCCACGGGTGGATCCCCCGCACGGTCGAGGAGCTCGCCGGCATCGCACGCGACTCCGCGGGTGTTGACCTCGAGCCGGCCCACCTGGCCCCGGCCCCCGCGGGGGTCACCGTCACCCGCATGCTGCTCAACCTCGAGGGCTCCTACCGCCGTCGCGGCCGCCCGGATGACGTCCTGTGGTGCTGCGAGCTCCAGGCGCTGGTCAATGCCGACGACCCGACCCCCCGCGTGCGGATGGCGGAGGTCCTCGTCGAACTCGGCCGTCCCGACGAGGCGGAGGCCCTCCTGGGTTCGCTCCTCACCACCACCCCGCCGTCCCTGGCGATGAGCGTGGCGGAGTCGGTGCTGGCGGAGATCCGAGGCGCGCGGCTCAACTAACCCCGGTGCCAGGCACTTAACCGAAGCTCCGCGTCGGTTAAGTGCCTGGCACCGGGGTGGCCAGTTGCCGCAGCCTCCGCTGGGCGGCCTTCGGGTCTCCGTCCTCCATCCCCCACAGGGCAGCCACGTCGAGGCACGCGTGTGGGGCGCGGCAGCCGACCGACGCGGCGAAGCTGCTCCACTCCCAGTCCACGGGATCAGCGCAGAGCGCGGCTTCCACGGGGTTCAGAGCGACGTAACGAACGACGGCGGTCCTCTGACGGTCGTCGATCACGGGGACCGCGTGGAATCGCCCTCCGAAGAGGTGTCCGGATGTTCCGTGCCGGCGATGGAACCTGCGCGCATAGGGTCCGGTGAGGTCCCGCATGCCGCGCGAGACGGCATCGATTGTGCTCGCGATCAGCAGGTGGATGTGGTTCGGCATGAGGCAGTAAGCGAGGGTCGACCAGTGGTGATGCTGGCCTACCCTGTGCAGCTGCGTGAGGAAGCCGTCGTAGTCCGCGGAATCGCGGAAGATGGCCCGGCGGTCGTTCCCACGTGCGGTGACGTGGTGGAGGTTGGCGGGAACCGCCCCGCGGTGAGATCGCCCCATGAGCTGAGCAAAGCCGAGCGCGGCCGCGGGAGAAAGGGTCGGGTTCGGCCCTGCGACCAGTTGCGTGGAAGTTGTGACGCTCGGTTAAGTGCCTGGCACCGGGGTGGGCCCCAACGACGAGGGGCGCCCTTCGGCGCCCCTCGCGGTACTTCCCTTGCCGGGCGGGCTACCCGCGCGACTCGAGGTACTGCTTGACCATCGCCTCGCCGGCGTCGTGGCCCTCCTCGTAGTACGCGCGGTTGATCTCCTTGAAGACCTCCCACTGCGCCGGCACGTCGTCCTCGGCCATGGTGGCGTCCACCGGGCAGGCCTCGACGCAGGCGTCGCAGTCGATGCACTCCGACGGGTCGATGTAGAGCATGGTGGCCGTGCCCGCGTTCTCCTCGCCCGGGGCGGGGTGGATGCAGTCGACGGGGCACACGTCCGCGCAGGAGGTGTCCTTGGTGCCGATGCACGGCTCGGTGATGACGTAGGCCATGGAATCTCCTCAGGCGATCACTTCGCGGGCGCCTCGGCACCCGCACAACGCGCCGGACTCTACCCGGCCGCGAGGGGGACCTGTGCGGGCTTCGGAACCCCCACCGATTCGCCCACCGCGCGCGCGATCGAGGCCAGCGCCACGGCCGCGGGGCTGTCCGGGCGCGCCGCCACCACGGGCATGCCGTCGTCGCCCGCGCGCGCCACGTCCGACTCCAGTGGCACCTGCCCCAGCAGGGGCACGCCCAGGTCGGCGGCAAGCGCCGCGCCGCCCCCGCCCGAGAACACCTCGTACCTGTGCCCGGTGTCGGGGGCCACGAACCACGACATGTTCTCGACCACGCCCACCACGGGGAGCTCCACCCGGTCGGCCATGGCCGCCGCGCGCCGGGCCACCCGCTGGGCGGTGAGCTGCGGCGTGGTGACCACCAGCACGTGCGCCGCGGGCAGCAGCTGCGCCAGCGACAGCGAGACATCCCCCGTGCCCGGGGGCAGGTCCACCAGCAGCACGTCCGGCTCGTCCCAGAACACCTCGGTCACGAACGAGGTGAGCGCCTTGTGCAGCATCGGCCCGCGCCAGATGACCGGGTTGTCGTCGGCGGTCATGAACCCGATGCTCATGAGGCGCACGCCGTGGCTCTCGACCGGGATGATGAGGTCGTCGAGCATCACCGGCTGCTGCGTTGCGCCCATCATGCGGGGGATCGAGTAGCCGTACACGTCGGCGTCGAGAAGCCCCACCGAGTGACCCGCCTGCGCCATGGCCACCGCGAGGTTGCACGTGATGCTCGACTTGCCCACGCCGCCCTTGCCGGACGCCACCAGGATCACCCTCGTGCGTGAGTCGGCCGAGAACGGGCTGTCCTTCCGCGGCCCGCCGATGATCGACTCCCGCACGCCGGCGCGCTCGTCGTCGGTCATGGTGTCCAGGCCCACCTGCACGCCCTCCACGCCGGGGAGTGCCGCCACCGCCTCGCTGACCCTGCGCTGGATCTCCGCCTTCAGCGGGCATCCCGCCACGGTGAGCTTGATCGTGATGGCCACGCGGGCCCCCTCGACCTCCACCGACCCCACCATCCCGAGGGCCACGATGCTGCGGTGCAGCTCGGGGTCGAGCACGCGGTCGAGCGCGCTGATCACCTGGTCGCGCGTGACGCCGCTCACATGAACATCCTCGCGTAGGGCTCGGCCTGGGCCAGCGTCACGCCCCAGCGATCGTGCCCGGGGTAGATGACGGTCTCGCCGGGCAACTCGTCGAACACGCGGGCCAGCGACCGCACCATGTCGTCGTGGCTGCTGCCCGGGAAGTCCGTGCGACCGATGCCCATGGCGAAGATCAGGTCCCCCACCAGCGCCTGGCCGGAGGGCTCGTGGTACGCCACCTGGCATCCGGGCGAGTGACCCGGTGCGGCGATGATGCGCAGCGCGAGGTCGCCGCACGTGATGGTGTCGCCGTCCTCGAGGATCGCCGCAGGCGTGACGCCCGGCGTGGGGGGCGGGTTGCCGAACAGCGCCGGGTTGAACGGCGCCGGCGCCGCCAGCCAGCCCTCGTCGCCGCGGCCGATCCACACGGGGATGCCCTGGGCGTCCCACACGTGGTTCTCCACCACATGGTCCCAGTGTCCATGGGTGTCGAGCACCGCCACCGGCTCCACGGCCAGGGCGGCGAGTGTCTCGGCCACCCACGTGCTGCTGCCCGCCGCCGGGTCGACGATGAGGGCGCTGCCGCCCTCGTGATCGGCCACCACATAGGTGTTGGTGGCCACCGGACCGAAGGTTCCTCCGCGCACGATCATGCGCGGCACCGTAGCGCTCCGGCGCGGGTACATTGCCGGCATGCGGATCGCCGTGGGATCGGACATGCGCCAGCCCGTCACCGACGCCGTGGTGGCGTGGTTGCGCGACCAGGGGCACGAGGTGGCGTTGATCGGCCCCCTGGTGGAGGGGGACGACACCGAGTGGGCCGAGGCCAGCGCCGCAACCGCGCGGGCGGTCACCGACGGCGGCGCGGATGCCGCCGTGCTGTTCTGCTGGAGCGGCACCGGCGCCTGCATCGCGGCCAACAAGGTGCGGGGTGCGCGCGCCGCCCTCTGCGGCGACGCCGAGACGGCCCGCCTGGCGCGCAAGTACAACCACGCCAACGTACTGGTGATGAGCATGCGGGCCACCTCGCCGGCCATCGCGGTGGAGGCCACCGAGGCGTTCCTTCACGAGCCGTGGGGACAAGAGGACTTCGATGTCCGTAATGTGGAAAGGGTGATCGAACTGGAGTGATCCCCTTGCCGTGCCGCCTCCGTACCCTCGTCCTCGCACTCGCCCTGCTTCTCGGTGCCGGCATCGGCACGGCGCATGGCGGCATGCTCTGGTGGACCAACATCGTGTCGGCCAATCACTCCATCGGCCGCGCGGACATCAGCGGATCGGGGGCGGACCGGTCCTTCATCAGCGGCCTTGGCGATCCCTACGGCATGTTCGTGTCTGCCGACCGCATCTACTGGGCCAACTTCGCGCAGGGGACCATCGCCCGCGCGCGGCTGGATGGGTCGGACCGCGACGACGCGTTCATCTCGGGCGCCTCCGCGCCTGCCGACATCTTCGCGGACGACCGGTACATCTACTGGTCCAACAGCCGGTCCAACTCGATCGGCCGTGCCCGCCTCGATGGATCGGGCGTGAACCAGTCGTTCATCACGGGCACGCGATCATCCGCCACCGTGTGGGCCGATGAGAGCCACCTGTACTGGGGCAACGGCAGCTTCTCCGGCGCGTCCAGCATCGGGCGCGCGAACATCGACGGCACCGGCGTCGACCAGGACTGGCTCACCGGCCCCGGCATCCGCTCTCCCGCCACCGTCGTCACCAACGACGCCTTCGTGTACTGGACCAATTCCACCGGCGCGCCCACCATCGGCCGCGCGCGACGCGACGGCACCGACGTGAATGGATCGTTCGTCACGGCGGGCCCGACGGGCTCGCTCCCGAACGGCCTGGCCATCAGTGGCCAGTACCTCTACTGGTCGCTGTTCAGCGCCAACTCGCTCGGTCGCGCCGCGCTCGACGGCTCGTCGGTGAACACGGGCTTCCTCGCCGCGCCGAGCTCGCGCACCCAGGGACCGGGCAGCGTCTCGGTGAGCCAGTACCCCCTGACCGCGCGGCCCTCGGGGCCCGGGCGCATCACGTCGTCGCCCCGCGGGATCGACTGCGGCGATGACTGCGCCGAGCAGTACCCCGAGGCCACCACGGTGGTCCTCTCCGCGACCCCGGACGACGATGCGCGGTTCACCGGGTGGGGTGGTGCATGCGCCGGAACCGGCGCATGCGCGGTATTCACGTCGGCCCCCGCGGTCGTGGCGGCGTCCTTCGCGCCGCTTCCCGCGGGGAGCCCGGTGCTCACGGTCTCGGTGAGCGGACCGGGCACGGTCACGTCGTCGCCGTCCGGCATCGCCTGCGGGGCGGATTGCCGGCAGGCCTTCTCCGCCGGCACGGCGGTGTCGCTCACCCCGACGCCCGCCGACGGGGCGATGTTCCTCGGCTGGCAGGGCGCATGCTCCGGCACCGGTGCGTGCACCGTCACCATGAGGGAGTCGCGGGCCGTCTCGGCGGTCTTCGCCCCCGTCGCCGCGAGCAGCCCGGTCCTCTCGGTGGCCACCGCCGGCACGGGCCATGGACGCGTCACCTCTTCGCCCGCGGGCATCTCGTGTGGCTTCGACTGCATCCAGGCCTTCCCGCTCGGCTCCGCCGTCACGCTCACCGCTGCCCCGAGCCCCGGCTCGGTCTTCTCCCGCTGGGGCGGTGCGTGCTCGGGCTCTGCCTCGTCGTGCGTGGTCCCCATGACCGCATCGCAGGCGGTGCGCGCGACGTTCGTGCCCGATAACCGGTTCAGGATCTCGCGGGTGCGCGTGACCCCGGCAACATTCGCCGAGTCGGTGAGGGTCCCGGGCCCGGGGCGCGTGGTCATGACCGCGCGCGCCTGGTCCACTAAGGGACTCGTGGGCACCGCGTGCTCGGTGCAGCGCAGTCCCCGCCGCGCCGCCACGCTGCGCCTGGCGTGCGTCCTCGGGCCGGCGGCAACGACCGCGGGGCGTGCCGGCCCGGTACGCCTCTCGGTGCGCACCACCTACACCCCGGTGGGGGGTGCGTCGAGGTCTGCCCGGGCATGGCGCGTCGTCCCGCGCGCGTCCTGATTCAGTCCGAGGGGAGCATCACCCACAGCTCGGGGCGCCCGGCGTTGCAGTGCACCGCCCGGCCGAGGAGCCCCAGCATGCACCACGACATCGGCAGCGCCATCCGCGCCACGTGCCACGGGCGCAGGCCCGGTGCCGACGTGCCCAGCGTGGCCGCGCGGCGCCCCGCCGCCGGGATGGGGTGGAAGATCACCTCCACCGCGTCGGGCCGCTCGGGCTCGTCGTCCTGGAGGCCGTCGAGCACGGCGATGGCGCGCGCCACCTGGCCGTCGGGGAAATCCTGCGCCGCTGCGGCGTCCGCGGCCATCACGGCCGGCCTGCTCACCGACGGCAGCACCAGTAGCCCGATGAATGACCACAGGGTGAACCACGCGCCTGCGGCCACCACCTGGCCCACCGACTCCACTCCGCCGCCCGGCAGGGCGATGGCGATCGCCACTCCGCCCACCGTCCACGCCGCCGCCACCACCAGGCCCAGCAGGTACGGCCCGCGTGCCTGCCACCGTCGTCGCGCCACCTCCACGGGCAGGTCGGCTCCCAGTGCCTGCTGCCAGGCCGACGGCATCACCATGCGCCCGCCGAGGCCGGTCACGCCGCCGGTGAACCCGGGGTCGGCCGCGTCGACGAACGCCAGGTCGCCATTGCCGGGGTCGGGTCGTGATGCACCCAGGTCGCCGACCATGCGGGCGAGCGGCAGGCGGGCCACGCCGATCGCCAGGGCCATCGCGGCCACCACGCCAAGGGCAGCGCCCGCGCCGCCGGCGCGGCCCGCCGAGACCACCGCCAGCACGGCGAGCACCATCACCACGGCCTGAACCAGCACGCCGCGCGCCCAGCCCACCACGTATGCATCGCGGTCCGGGCACTCCCTCCCGAACCTGCGCGGAAGCAGATAGCCACCCAGCAGGTCGAAGGGCAGGCTCAGCACCACGTACACCGCCAGCACGGCCGCCAGCGCCGCCGCCTGGTCGCTGAAGTCACTGCCCGGTCCGGGAAGCGCGTGCGCGCCGCCTGCCGCCAGGAACGCCACGGCTGCCGCCACCCAGACACCGACACCGGTGATGCCGACGAGGAGTCGTGAGCGGGCGTAGGTCACGGCGGCGTTGTATCACCGGCGACCGCCCGGGAAAGGGGGATCGGCGGGCCTAGCGCGAGAGCGCGGCGAAGGCGGCGAAGCCCGCCGCACTGCGCTCCGCGAGCAGCGCGCCATGACGGGCGGCGCCGAGCCGCAGCGCCGCTTCGGCATCGGGACCGATCGCCCGGCGGGCCTCGTCGCGCATCGTGGGCTCGGCCAGCCACCGGTCCACAAGCGCCCCGTCGGCTTCGGGGTGGAAGAGCACGCCCCACGCGCGGCCCAGGCGGAAGGCCTGCACGGGCGTGATGGCCGATCGCGCCAGTGGCACTGCCCCCCGCGGCAGGTCGAACGCCTCGCCATGCCAGTGCAGCGCCACGGTCATGGGCGCCATGTTCCCGACCAGCGGGTCATCCGCGGCGGGCACCTCCACGGGCAGCCAGCCGATCTCCGGACGTGGCCCGGGCGCCACCGCAGCACCCGCAGCGCGGGCGATCAACTGCGACCCGAGGCATATGCCGAGCAGCGGCATGTCGAGCGCCAGCGCCGCGCGGATCCACTCCACCTCCCGGTCGAGACCGGGATGCAGGTGCCCGTCGTTCGCGCTCATCGGACCTCCCATCACCACGGCCGCGCGCACCTCATGGTGCGGGGGCAGCACGGCTCCCGGCGCGAGCGCATCCACCACCGTCACCGGCACGCCCGGAAAGGCATCGAGAATCCGATGCGGCCCCTCCCACGGCGCGTGCCGCACGACGACCAGCGGGCGTGAAGGGTCGTCGGGCAATGGTTAAGGGACGGTTAGGTGCCTGGCACCGGGGGCGAGCCGGCGCCGTGCTTGCGCCGCGCCGCCTCCACTCCCGCCACCCGCTGCTCGTGCAGTGCCGTGGCCTTCGCGCGCGCGATGTCCCCGGACGCCCGGAGACCGTCGAGCGAGCCCTGCAGCTCGGGCATCACGAACCGCGCCAGCAGTTCATACGACCGTCGGGTGGCCTCGGGGCCGGCCCACTCGTGGCCCCAGCACAGGAAGGTGCCGAACCCGCCCGTGCGCTCCCCCAGCCCGCGGATGAACTCCACCAGGTCGTCCGGCGTGCCGATCACCCACGACCCGGCCTCGATCATCTGGTCCACGGCCTCGCCCTTGGGGCCGGGCACCGGCGCGGGGCGTCCGGTGAGCGCCTGCACGTACTCGAACATCCACTCGCCGCCACCGGTGCGGACCTCCTCCACGGCCTGCGCGCGCGTCTCGGCCAGGTGCACGGGCACGACCACCCGCCAGTCATCGCGGCGGGCCGCGCGGCCCGCGACCGCGGCCGCCTCCTCCGTGATGGCCCACTGCGCGGCCAGGTCGGCGGCGCCGAAGAAGAGCGACAGCGGAGCCGCCCCCACGCGACCGGCCAGCGCCATGCCGAACGGCGACTCCAGGCTGGGGATGCCCAGCGGGGGATGGGGGCGCTGGTAGGGGCGCAACTGCAGCACGGCGTCGTGCAACTCCCACCCGGGTCCCGACGCCGTGATGGGCTCGGTGCTGGTGAGAAGATGCAGGATGACGTCGAGGTTGTGCTCCATGCGGTCGCGGATCTCCGCGGGGGGAATGCCCAGCATGGCGGCATCCGACAGGTGCCCGCCGGGCCCCACCCCCAGGTTCACGCGCCCGCGGGTGAGGTGGTCGAGCAGCACGATGCGATCGGCCACCATGAGCGGGTGGTGGTACGTGAGGCTCACCGCGCCGGTGCCCAGGCGGATGTTCCGGGTGCGCTCAGCGGCGACCGCCAGGAAGATCTCGGGCGCGGCGATGTACTCCCATCCCGTGGTGTGGTGCTCGCCCACCCAGGCCTCGTCGAAGCCCAGGCGGTCCATCAGCACGATCAGGTCGAGGTCGCGC
>Ga0180431_10002763_pt1 | contig 23133 bp, 14 predicted proteins | sample SS_ome_11_FD_132459 | JGI IMG/M metagenome (GOLD analysis project Ga0180431, IMG submission 132459) | Hypersaline lake sediment archaeal communities from the Salton Sea, California, USA - SS_1_MS_1 metaG | ecosystem: Environmental > Aquatic > Non-marine Saline and Alkaline > Hypersaline >...
ACCCGATTCTCTCGAGGCTGGCACGTTTGATTATATTCCCGTGCCACCCCTGTTTCTACCCCTCATGACGAACGCCTGCCCCCGTTTTCCTCACCCCTTTGTCCCCTCCGTGATACGCTCACCCTTCTCGGGGGAACGGCGACTGATAGACGCTGATCTCTTCGTTTGTCTGCGGCAATCTGTGTCCAAGTAGGAGTAGCAGGACGCGGATCAATGCAGACAGACACTGATAGACGTCGATCTCTTTGTCTATCTGTGGCAATCAGCGTTTATCCGCGTCCAAGGATATGTATGCGATCAGCCCATCCTCGTCGTCGTAGAACGGCTCGTAGTCTTGACTCTCCCAGCCGGGCACTGGCCCCATAGGATGGAGGCGGCGATCATGGGGCCAGGCCCCGCTACTATGTGGGGAAAGAAAGCCTTATCCTTCCTCAAAGCCATAGTGCTCGAACTTCAGCGTGCGGCTGTTTTCGCTGATGGTGCGGACGGTGCTCTCGTCAAACCCCTCCGGTCGCTGGGCGTTGATCTCCAGCGTGATCTCGACCTCACAGCCGAGTTGGCTGGTGAGGCGCTGGACGACCTCTTCGACGATCAGACCCATGTCCTTGTGCACGCGCTGTGGGTCGAGATCGACCCGACCGTAGTAGCGCGAGAGAGCCTTTTTCTTAGGTTCGGTTTCTTCGACCGGCTTGCCGTCGTCAGGCCCCTCTTTTATGGTTGTAGTGGTTACCTGTGGCGTTGACTGGACTTCCGGCGGCTTGACCACGTGGTCCGGATGCACCAGCAGGCTGTGGTCATCGAAATACACCTGCCCCAACTCCAGGCAGACCAGTCCGGTATGGTGACCCTCTTCGCTCTTGCCGGTGGCGTAGGCGAAGGGCGCGTCCAGGCGGCCGATGCCGTCCTTGACCGCCTTGACCAGGACCTGGTGGTCGAACAGGCGCGGGAGGTAGCAGTATTGGGCCAGATACTCCCAGAGTTGCTTCAACCCAATCTCCCAGCCTCGCTCCTCGTTCCATATGTAGCGGTCCAACTCCATCCGCAGGATGTCGGGCGACCATTCGTAGATCAGCAGCCCGTCGTTGCGCAGCTTGCGAGCGGCGCGGTCGTAGAAGTTGTCGTCGCCGCTGATCCTGCTGGCTTGGAACTCGATGGGACCCAGCGGATCGGGTTGTATCGGCACCAGGAGCCAGTTGTAGGTCCCCCGCAGCCGCAAATCCGCGGTCTCGTCCATCTTGTCCAGGCTGGAGGCCACCTGCCTGCGTTGCTGGGCGTCCAGGTTCAGCTCATCCTGCTCATTATGAATGGATTGCCAGGCCAGGAAATCGCGGATGGCACTCCGGAGGGCCTGAGCTTCGTTCTCGTCGGGCGCGATGAAGACCAGCATGTTCTTGTACAGGCGCTGGGCGCTGCCCCGGCTCTCCAGGAAGCGGTGAGCCTCCCGCATCGCGGGACTCTTGCCGTTGGTACGTTTGTGAGTGAACGCCGGATGCAGAACGACGACGCGGGCACGATCCTCGTCGACCACGTCGGAGGTGTCGGGAGGGGCCACGTGAAAGGCGGTGAAGTCCCGGTTCTTGGGGACGCTCCGCAGCCGATTGACCAACTCAGCGTCCACCTCTTCTGCGGGGAAGCTCTGGGCGCGGTCGCGGGCCAGCTTGTTGACGGTGGGACGGGTGTCGTACCAGTAACGGGTCCCATCGGTGTAGAGATAGGTGAGCTGGCCGCTCATCCGCCGCAGGGCGTCGCCGAACACAGCCGCCGGCTCGCCCGGCTGGGCGCATCCCAGGCGGATGCGGATCTCTTCCAAGCCACGAACCTGCTGCCCGGCCACGGAGGGGGCGCTGCCGATAAAGGTAGTGCGCGCCACGCGCCGGGCGGCGTTGTAGCGCCCCAGGGCGGGGACGTTCCCATCAACGACGAAGGGACGGGAAGCCGGGCCGTCAATGTCCGTGTCGTAGACGGCGGGCCAGGTGTCGGGCAGGTAGCGCAGCAACTCGTTGCGGACCGGCGTGGCGTCGAGGGGCACCGTGCCCGGCATAATGAGCAGGGACTGGTCGCCACGCGTCCAGAGCTGGTGGATGACGGCGGCCATCAGGCGCAGCACGCCACGGGTACGTTGAAAACGTTCCAGCGTGGACCAATCCTGGTAGAGGCGGTCGAAAAGCTCCGGATGGATGGGGTAGGCCGCGCGCATCCGATCCAGGTAGTCCCGCTCGGGGACGCCGGCGGGGAACTCGCCGGAGGCGTTGCGGTACATATCGCCAAAGGCGACGATTACGGCGTCGCGAGCGGCGTAGTTAACCTCGGTGGCAAACAAGCGGCGGCGCACGATCTCAAAGCTCTCGGTGGCGGTGATGGGCTTCCAGACCGACTCGATGCGCCCGATGGTGTGGGAAAGGGACTCCAGCGCGGCGCGTCCCGCCTCCCCCCCGATCTCGATGTCGGAGGCGGGCACCGAGACCAACAGGATGGATTCCTGCGTCCGCCGGACCGCCTCGGTGAGGGATTGGACGAAAGTCATGATGGACTCGAAGGAGCCAGCGGGCAGCCGGTCCACGCCATACAGGTTGCGGGCATAGGCCACCAGCTCGTCCACGATGATCAGGCAGGGGCCGAACCGGTACAGCAGGTCGCTGAGCGTGTCCGAGCCGGGACTGACCCCTTTCCGGTCGGCCTGCTCGATCAGCTTGTACCCTTCCAGTCCACCCAGCTGGTAGGCCATCTCCCCCCACAGGGTGTGCACGGTGGCGTTGGGGTATTCGCGAGGCTTGGAAGGGTCGAGGGCGGTGCCGACCAGCACGGCGACGTTGGCCTCGGGCAGATCAACATCCTCGATCTGGGCAGCGATGCGTTCGCCGCCGGGGAAATCGCCCAGCCTGATCTGGCCGCCGCACAGGTGATACAGGGCCAGCATGCTGTGGGTCTTGCCACCCCCAAACGCGGTCTGGAGCTGCACCACGGGATCGCCGCCCTGGGCGGTGAGACGCCGGACGCCGGATACCAGCAGCGCTAGCAACCCCTCGGTGAGGTAGGTGCGGCGGAAGAACTCGACGGGATCCTGGTACTCGGGTTCGGCGGTCCCGGCCAGCACCTGTGACATGTCGGCGGCGAATTCGGCCTGGATGTAGCGCCCGCTGGCCACGTCCGGGTGGGGCTGGACCACCTCACGCCATGGTTTGAGCCCCGCCAGCGTGGTCACCTCTTCCTCTGGTGTGACGGTCTCCTTCTTGGCTTTCTCGGCCTCGGCCTCAAAGCGCTGCCGGAGCAATCCCCGGGCGATATCACCGACGTCGGAAGCCTGTTCCGGGGCGCTGACCATCTTGAGCAGGCGGGCGGCCGTGTCGGCGATGCGGTAGGCCTCGTCGTTGCTGAAGGCGGCCTGGTGCGCCCAGTTGTTGCGCGCCTCGATCATCTCGCTGACGTAGGAGCGCCCCACATGGCCCAGCTTCTCCTGAAAGACCTCGTTCCAGCGCCGCCACATCAGGTGCAGGCATGCGTGTGTATCCAGCGCCGCCAGCAGGGCCTTGTCGTCCGCCCAGGCCTCGTCCGGCAGGCCCGGATAGCTGGGACTGGCGAGGACGGAATCCATTTCGTTGACGGAGCCGTGGGGGGTGTAGACCGTGCGGTACTCGCGCAGGATGAACGGCCTCAAACCATCCTGCAGCGCTTCCAAGACCCGTCCAACACGTTCCCTGTTGCTCAGTGCCATGCTGTCCTCCTTCTGCCTTGGATTGTATTGGCTATATTGGACCGCCAGCATCTTGCTGGCTCTTCTTGCCGCCAACGCGGACCGCCAGCATCCTGCTGGCTCTTTTTGCCGCCGCCCCGGACCGCCAGCATCCTGCCGGCTCTTTTTGCCGCCGCCCCGGACCGCCAGCATCCTGCTGGCTCTTCTTGCCGTCACTCCGCTTCACGAAGCCGGCTAGCGCTGCTGAAACGCCACTTCTCCGGCATGTCTATCAGGCCAGCGGCGACCGGGTTATTGTGGATGTATTGTACGGCTCTAGCGAAATGACGGTCATCGCGGATATAGCGATCAAAATACTCACGAAACCAGAACGGACCGGTGCGTCCCAGAATTCGATTAGCTTCCTTCGCCGTATACGATTTCCACGAATGCACAATGCTGCCCAGCGGGTAGCCCTCACACATCTCAACCAACACATGCACGTGATTGGGCATAATCACCCAGGCAATCAGACGGTACCGTACGCCATCGAAATACAGCAACGCATTCTCCACCAAGCGGGCGATGCGGGGATCGCGCAGGTAGCAAGATCCATACCCTGCATTCAGATATGCTTCCATGCGTGCCCGTCTGGTCGAACCGTCGGCGTTCTTGAGTTCCTCGGCCATAGACGCGCGCACGTGCGCCGGCAACGAGTCCGCCAGTCGGAAGGTGATGCCCTGAACCAGGTCGGGATGGTCGAAGTGAGGAACATAGCCGCGAGAGTGCCAACCTCTGTGTGTCGGGCCAGTGGATTGTGTTTCGGCGGTGTTGGAATCGAGCATGGTCTTTGTAGTCAGAGTGTTGTCAAGGCGGTTGAATTGCCGCCAAGATGGCGGCGGTCCAGGTTTGACCCGATTGGACCGCCGTCGTCCCGACGGCAAAAAGAGCCGCCAGGATGGCGGCGGTCCAGTTAGAACAGCTTACCTTGTTGATATTGCTCCTTGAACTCCCGTGCCTGCTCCTGGCTGGCCCCCCAGGAGACGACCAGGGCGTTGTAGTCGCGGGCGTGCTCGGCCCAGCCCTTGCGCTCGCAGATCGAGTACAGCCGGTAGGCCAGTTGCCGCGCCTGCGCCGCCAGGTCCGACGGCATCTTGGCCAGCAGCCGCGCCGCCCCGTCTTCGCCGTGGGTGTTGAGCCGCTCGATGAGATGGTGGGTGGCCTGCCACACCGTCGGGTGCTCGTCGGTGGCCGGATCCCATCCCGGGTCGAGCTCGTCCCAGCGTCGGAGCCGCACCTTACCCGCGCCCGATTCCAGCAGTCCGGTGTGGGCCAGCCCCTCGACGCTGGTGTTCTTGGCCCGGGCCAGCACGTCGGCCACGCCGAACTCGCCGGCGTTGAAGCCGTACTGCTCGAACCAGGCCACGGCGAAGCGAGAATCCTCGTCGATGTAGCCCTCCTGTTCGGCCAGGTAGGCGTCCAGCTCGTGGTTGATCAGTTGCAGAGCCGTGCGCACGGTGAGCCGGTCGCCGTTGGGTTCCAGGACCCTGGCGTAGCGGCTGTAGACGGCCATGCCGGGGCCGATGGAGGCCTGGGCCAGGTCCACCGGGGCGATATTGCCCGACTGCATCTCGCGCAGGGCAACGGGCAGTTCCCGGCGCAGGGCGCTGACGAAATCGCGGCGGGAGGTCATTGGAGCGTCGTCGGGCCGGGGGCGGCAGACAAGGACGATGGAGGAAGCCAAGGCATTAGAGCCAATACTTCTCATACGACCACTTCTTTCCGTTCGCACGGGCCATGTTCCGGAAATAACGAAGCCTGATTGGATTAGGCTTTCTAACATGGTTTCCCATCCTGTGTTGCTAACGATGATGCTCCCAGCATCCTCCAACTGCGTCTCGCTCTCAGACTGTTTGAAGGCGTAGTACACAGTTAAGGGATAATTGGGCGATATGGCGTCTCGCATACGGCAAAACGCCTGTTGCAAACCATTCTCGAAGTGCTGCTGTGCAGCTTCTTTCCCACCAAAGCGGTCAGCATCAGCCACGATTTCTGGTTCTTTTGGTGTTAAGAGCGTACTGAAAATCTCTGGATATACGTTCTCAAGATTCTTTCTTAGCCACACGTAGAAGTAGTCAGCCAAATCCGCATAGGGGACGTTGTCATAGTAGGGCGGGTCCGTAGAAATCAGGGCCGCGGCCGCCTGGTACTTGGCGTTAGCTGCATCGCGTTGAGATGCAGTGCCTGCAGGTCCAGACACGAACTTATCGATGACTCGTGCAATCCAATCAATCGCCCCCAACCAGTTACCAGTAGATTCGCTGAAAGGGTTAGCTTCAGCGAAGTCCCAGACTATCGGCAACGCGTTTCGCGAGAAAGTATGGGCAATAAAACTATCTGCCCACATAGCCAGAGATGACCAATAGTCAGCGCCCCTACTGATGGCAAACGAGAGATAGACGCTAATGGCCTCGGCATATGCTTGTGCTTGACTGCCCCCGTCTCGAAGGGATTTTCCATCATTTGGAATGCCAGCTTCAATGGCGTCTTTCAGAATCTGCGTACGCACCCGTTCCACCAACTCAGCGAAGGTAGACAGAGCTGTGAGTTGGCGCTCTGTATATAAATCGGAATGGTGTAACAGTCCATACGCTGTAGGCGACATATGCCTGGGATTAGTAGCCAGTGCGATGTCGGGCTTCCAGGATGGGTGTGCTGAGTTTGCTACGTCAACCTGATGAACATCAGGAGAATGGTAGTTGCGTCCCTTCGTTCCCTCAGTGATTATGCCTAACAGAGTTCTTCCCATTCGGCCTGCGAGTGCTTCTGCCCGAATATAGTCTGCTGTGATCGGCACATCAGTCAGGAGACACGCAAAGGTTGCCCTGCCTACCTTTGTACCTGCATCCACGGCCTCAGGATCGGGGGGGGCTCCGAGAACGATGCGAATCTGGTATTCACGATTGTTCTTGTCTATTATGGGCTTGACCCATGCTTTGTCTTTCCTTTTAGAAAGCCAGAAAGTGTTTGTCAAAGGAACGTACGTGTTCACTGCCGGGTTAGGACTCTTGACTGTCCGTGCCCAGATCCAGGCAATTACAGTCTCACCATTCTTTTTTGGGTAGAAGCTCCCGATTTTTTCCCACGCTTTTTCTCTCATCCATTTCCCGTAATACCGTACATCAGCAGCCAACCCTGATGCATTGTTCCAACTCGCACCCTTTGCCGTACCAGAGCGATCTTGGGGATTAACCGGTGGTATATTTGTAAAGCGGGAGGGGATCTCGATTTGGGCTTTGTTGATGATGACTGGTACTGGATTCAAATCACTAGCGTGCGCCTCCAGACCCAGGCGCAGGGCCTCCAGCGGGATGGAGCCGCCCCCGGCGAATGGGTCGAGCAGCGGTGGTGGATTTCCATCGGTCGCCAGCCAGATCAGGCGGCGGGCGGTCTCCAGTACGTCCTCGTCGGTGGTGGACTCCCACTTGACCAGCGTCTCAATGAAGTCGAACAGCCGCTGGCGGGGCGTGTCATTCTCGGCGGCGTTCCTGCCCCGGTGCAGCTCGCGGCAGGCCTGGACGAATTCAGGTGGGGCGTCGGGATCGTTGGGGTCGTCCACCAGCGAGGCGAAGATCACGGCCCGGCAGGCGGCCAGCGGTCGGCGCGCCCACCACAGGTGCAGCGTGCTGGGGTGGCCGTGGCGGATGGACTTCTCGCGCGCGCTGGCGGCGTTGATGGCTTCGAGGGGCAGGGCGACTTCGATGAGTTTCTTGCGGTGGGTCATAGCGACGTTCTTCCTCACACACCCACCTCAGGCAAGGCCAATATCTCACGTTGAACATACGCTCGGAACTCATACACATCCGTGAAGTACCGATACCCTGCCTGGTTCACTGCTTCTCTGGTTTCTTTCCCTTCGTCAATCAACAGGGCCACCGGCTCGCTGTACCTCTCTTGCAATCCTTCGGGCCAGGCGAGGTCAATGATGACCAGTGATTCACCAGTCGCCGGGTCGGCCAGTTCGTACATATACTCGCCGCTTGGCAATCCCTGTTCCATTACCCACTGATTGCATTCCCGGATGAGACGTTCCTCCTCGTCAGTCGCTACAGTTCCTGGAACAAGCTCGTGCGCACGTTCTAAGACAGATTCCGCAATTGCGACGATATCAGGGACTGATCCTTTAGCAAGGCTATCCAAGAAGTCGTTGGCTGCCTGGGCCAAGAGCTCGCGACGGGCAGCCAGGAAACCGGTGTAGTTCTCAACTCGCCACAGCATTCGGTCCATTGGAATCCAATGTGACTCGATCGCACCAGGGTGTTTATTGGCATATTCTGGCAGGTATTCGCCTGGATCTCGGTTGGAGATTCCTAAATTGGTCTCCTGGGTCAGGAAAGCGAAATTCGCTAGAGCATTGACCTGCCGCCGATCATACTCGTGCTCGTAGAGCAGAGCTTTGGGGAAAACATGGTGCACTTGCAGACTGCTTAGCTTGCCCAGCATCTGATCCGACAGCTCGATGCCTGTTCCCCAGTCTTGTGCGTGGTTCACGCGAGTCAGCATATACAGCAGAGGATAGAAACGCGCTCCTCTGCTCCACCCTCCAAAGTCATCTGGGCGCACCCTAAGGTCTCCCCGATCCTGGCGTAGCAGGTCAATTAACCGATCAAGCGCTCCATCGAGTTCTTCAATCGCAGCCAAGTCCTGGTTGAGTCTGCTCTCAGTGGAGCCGGCATAGCGCCCCCAGAGGAATGTGTGGACATACCAGTAGAGCAGCTTATCTCTCTCCCTCGAATCAAGCAGGTTACCACCACGCTGAGTCAAATACCGCGCCATCAGGGGAAACGAATAGCGACTGCCAAGAACACGATTGTGGTCTAGTCCTAGCCGTCCCGAAATCATCGTCAATAATTTGTCGATGGCATCCTCCGCCCTGCTAACTCCCGTCTGAAAAGCGGGCATATCGACATCATCCAAGCCGGAGAAAAGAGCTTGTCCAGTCACTATCGTAGTGATGCACCGCAGCAACCATTCCAGCCGAAAGTGAAAGCCTGCCCTGCGCCACTTATCCAAGCGTGCCCTCAACTCAGCGCGGGCTTCAGGCCATCCGGCGCAGACTTTGGCCAGAGCCAGATCACCTTTAGAAAGCTTGGTACCTCCGCTGTTGACTTGATTGAAGATATCTACCACTACATCGACAGTCTTGTCCTCTCCCGTTACTTGCTCAACGTGCAGATCAACGTCTTGTATCCCTTCAACAGCCATCAGACGCTGAATGTATATCGGCAGCTTGGCCTGGAGGCCAGCTGTTGTCGCCAAACGCTGGACGAGCTCGCCTGAATCTTGCTGCATCAGTTCTGTCACATCAATCCAAAGAGGATTATCCTTCATCTTGAGCGGGGCGTAGAATTCAAAGGTCTCCTCATCCAAGTTGAAATAGAGCCCAGTAAACGCACGATCATTGCCTTCAAAGAACTGGGGCGGCTTACCACGAATGATGCCATAGAGCGACGTGACCCGCTGCTGACCGTCAAGCAGCAGTTCCACAAAGCCCGGCTGGAGCGCCCCATCGCCCCGCGCCGATGCCCTCTCCGTCGCGGTCACCCAGACCAAGAGCATTCCCACGGGATGCCGGCAGTAAAGAGAGTGCATCAGCCCACGCACCTGGTTTCGATTCCAAACATAGCCGCGTTGAAATTCGGGTAGGGCAATAGCCCCTAAGTCAATTTGGTCAAGGATGGTGCTGATCTTCATTGATAGCCTCCTGAATAGCTATGAGCACTTCCACGCGTTCCCGCAGTTCGCTACACCTAGCAATTAGCACCTGTCATTCCAAGACTCGTCCCTTCTCAAGTGGGCTGCCAAGTATTGGTCATTGCTGTTCAACGTCCAACATCTCCAGGAATTCGGCCGCCGGGAGGATGGGGATGCTGCCGAAAGGGTGCAGCACCAGCAAATCCTCATCCCCGCTGACGATCACGTCGGCCTCTCCGGTCACGGCCACCTCCAAGAACTTGTCATCCTTGGGATCGCGGCAGGCCGTGATCCGCTCCATCGGCGTCACCGCCTCCCCGCGCAACAGGATGAGGCCGACGACCGTCTGGATATCCTGGTCGGTCAACCGGTATTTGTCGCGGATGCGCGGCCGGTTGAGGACGTCAATCAGCTCTTCCAGGAGCGACTGGGCGTAGAGCAGGGTGTAGTCGCCCCGGCGCAAGCGTATCAACACCGGGCCGACGGTGCCGTGGGGCTTGATCACAGCCCGCACGAGGATGTTGGTATCGACGACGGCCCGCATCAGGCATCCACTTCGGCCCAGGCAGCGGCCACGTCGGTGGCGATCTCCTCCTCGCCGATGGCGGCGTTTTGCTCAGCCATCCGGGCCACCAGGCGGTCGAATCGGGTCAGCACCTCTTGCTCTCTCAGTTCCTGGAAACGCAGGAACTCCTCGTAAGAGATGAGAGCCGCTTCCGGCCGGCTGCCGCGCGTCAGGACGTAGGGAATCTTCTCCTTGGCTACCTGGTCAAAGACGGAGCGGAAACGGCGCTGTAGCTCGGTTACGCCTATTATCCTTTGCATCGTCCACCCTCCCAAGAACAGAATACATATCCTGATGTATATTATACTACAGATTGAGCGTTCGTGCCATGTCCGATCCAGACTTCGCCAAGTTGAGTCCGCTCTCCACTAGAGCTGGTAGGCCGCAGATCGACATAGATCAACCGGAGAAAATCTGTGAGAATCAGCGTTCATCTGCGTCCTAATATCAAGCCGGTGGGAAGCTGCGATCCAGTAGCTCCTTCAGGTCATAGTTCACACTGGTCACACCGAAGTCCGGTTCCTTGCTGAAAGGCTCTCGCACGTAACGCGGCGGACGGGCCTGGTCGTCCGCCACCTCCACCAGCGCCAGGATGTACTGCTCCGGCGAGTTGATGCCGGTCAGGATCTCGTTGCGGGTGACGCTCACCGTCCCGGCCCCGGCGCGCCGTCCCTTGACCTCGATGAAACGCAGGCGGCCTGTGCGCGGGTCGAGGCTCTCGATGTCGTAGCCCAGGTTGTCCCCGCTTACGTCGCGGGGGTGGTTGCCTAATGCGCTCTCGGCCCCCATCACCGCCTGCATGGCGATGGCCTCGGTGACGCGCGTGTCCACCAACTCGGGCGGCGTGCGCTCGCCCAGCAGCAAGCCAAAGGGGATCACGATCGCCCCACCGATGACTACCGGCGGCGTGGCCGAGATCTGCCGCTCCAGGGCTAGTTCCTCGGTACGGCGCTCCAGGCGGGCGGCCAGCTCGTCGGCGCGCTGCTGCGCCCGGTCGGCGTTGAGGCGCAGCCGCTGGCCTTTCCCCTCGTCAGCCTCGGATGCGGAAGCGGCCTTTGCCCGCTGGCGCAGTGCGGCGGCCCGCTTGTCCCAATAGTTGATCTCTTTGGTCAGGCGTTCGTGCACCGCGGCCAGGGTCTTGTCGATCCACTCCTCGCGGCGCTCGCGCACGCGGGCCAGGTGGCGCGGCACCAGGTTCTCGATGGCGTAGGCCAGCACCTGGCTTTCCAGCGTTTCCCCGGCCAGCCATTCCGCTTCGAGCACGCCTTCCACCTGGGCCAACTGCTCGGGCGTGGCCGGTTCGTAATCCAGGTAGGGGGCGTAGCCGCCAGCGCAGACTTTTCCCGCCTGGTCGCTCTCGACGAAATGCACCTCGCGCGAGATCACCCGCTTGTCACCGTTGGAGCCGCTCCCGGCGTCCTGTATGTTCTGTTCTAGAAAGAACAGGACACGAGGGGAGTTACTGGGATCGGTCTTATCCACCAACACTGCGCCGGAGCGCAACACCTCGCGGTGTTGGTCGAGCATCAGGTCGGTGACGGTGTCCAGCAGCGGGTGGCCGGGGCATAAGAAATCGGCGTCGGGAAGCCCCGTCAGGTTCATCAGCTCCTTGTCGAAGCACACCCGGTCGTATTTCTCCCAGACGGGCACCGTCGTGCCTAACTCCTTGGCCCGGTTGCGGATGCGGGCGGGTACATAGCTGATGCGATAACGGCCCGGTTCCCGCTCGCGGATGGAACCGCCCAGGGTCTGGAAGGCCTGCATGAAGAAAGACCGGATATAGTGGGGCTGCAAGCGCCGGGCGGCGTAACGCTCCATCTCCTCGCGGATGCGCACGATCTGCGTGGTGTCCATGCTGTCGGTGACCAGCGAGCGGGCTTCTAGGAGCTCTCGCACCCGCTCTCGATCCACGGCGTTGTCCACCGTCTGCTCCAACTTGGCGCGTACCTCGGGCCGGTCGCCGTAGCGGATGGCCTCCAGCAGCAGCTTGCGCAGGGGGGTGCGCTCGAACAGCGCGCCCAGCACGTCGAACACTTTCCCTTGCAGCGCCTCGCTCTCGGTTTCCAGCTTACGCAAGAGCCGCTCGTAGACGTATCCCTCGCGCGTCTCCCCTGCAACCAGGTTCCACAGGTGGCAGACCTCGGTCTGGCCGATGCGGTGGATGCGCCCAAAGCGCTGCTCCAGCCGATTGGGGTTCCAGGGCAGGTCGTAGTTGATCATCAGGTGCGCCCGCTGCAGGTTGATGCCCTCGCCGGCGGCGTCGGTGGCCAGCAGGAAACACACGTCGGGGTCGTTGCGGAAGCGGTCCTCTATCGCACGGCGCTCCTCGCGGGGTACACTTCCGTGAATGCAAACCATCCCGTCGTCGCGCCCAAACAGGGTCCCGATGCGCTCCCACAGGTAGGTGAGGGTGTCGCGGTGCTCGGTAAAGATGATGAGTTTGCGGCGCTGGCCGTTCTCATCGATCATCCGCTCTTGATCCTGGATGATGGTTGCCAGCTCCTCCCACTTGCGGTCGGCGCCGCCGTGGCGCACCCGGTAGGCCATGGTCTCCAGGCCCTGCAGAGTCTTGATCTCGCCCTCCAACTCGGCGATGGTCAATGCGGCGGTAGCGCTGTCGATGACCTCTTCTTCGACAGCCTCGACCTCTTCAGCGGGGGCGTCGTCCAGGTCGTCCAGGTAGTCGGGGGCGTACCAGTTCGGAGCGCCGGCATCTTGCTGGCTTGCCGGCAGGATGCCGGCGGTCCGCTGGCTTGCCGGCGGGACGCCGGCGGTCCGTGTTTCGGCCAGGCGTTTCTCCAGCCGCTCGCGCCGACGGCGCAGCGATTGGTAGATGGCCTCGGGCGACGAAGCCAGGCGACGCTGGAGAATGGTCAAAGCAAAGCCCACGTTGCCCTTGCGCTTGTCGTCAGACAGTTTTTCGGCTCGGTTGAACTCTTCACGCACGTACTCAGTGACGGCGTTGTACAGGCGGGCCTCGCCCGGCGAGAGCGGGTAGCTGGCGGTGTAGGCCCGGCGCTCGGGGAACAGGGGTCGCCCGTCGAAGCGGCGCAGATCCTCCTTGACCATGCGGCGCATCAGGTCGGAGACATCCACCTGGTGCACGCCCTCGCGGAAACGTCCCTCGAAGCGGTCGGGATCGAGCAGGGCCAGGAACAACTGGAATTCCTCTTCCTTGCCGTTGTGAGGGGTGGCCGTCATCAGCAGGAAGTGGCGGGTGATGTCCCGGAGCAGCTTGCCCAGCTTGTAGCGTTTGGTCTCTTCCAGTTCGCCGCCCCAGAAATGGGCCGACATCTTGTGCGCCTCGTCCGCTACCACCAGGTCCCACTCGGTCCGCTGCAGCTTCTCTTTCAAGCCTTCGTCCCGCGCGATCTGGTCCAGGCGGATGATGACCCGGTCCTTTTCCAGGAACGGATTGCCGCTGACGGCGGTCTCGAAGGTCTCGCGGGTGATGATCTCGAAATGGAGTTGGAACTTGAACCACAGTTCGTCCTGCCATTGGGCGGCCAGGTTGCCGGGCACGCAGATCAGGCAGCGCTGGACGTCGCCCCGCACGACCAGCTCTTTGATAAACAGCCCGGCCATGACAGTCTTGCCGGCCCCGGGATCGTCGGCCAACAGGAAACGCAGCGGCTGGCGGGGCAGCATGTCGCCGTAGACGCCGGTGATCTGGTGGGGCAGAGGCTCAATGAGAGAGGTGTGGACGGCGAGCACAGGGTCGAACAGGTGGGCCAGATGGATACGGTAGGCCTCGGCCACCAGCCGGAAACGATCGCCGTCGGTGTTGAAGCTCCACGTCCGCCCGTTTTGGACGACCTCCAGACTGGCTTCGTCGTCCCGGTAAAGCAGTTGCGTTCCGGGTTGACCGTCTCCCCGTTTGTAGAAGAGTTCAATGGCGGCTGCCCCGTGCCACTTCACGTCTACGATGGACACGCTCTGACCTGGAATGATTCCCTTGACTTTGACGCCGGGCTTCAAATCCTCCAGTTCTGCCATGCCGTTTTCCTTGTGTCGGCTGAACCTGCCCAGGGGGTGTCAATAACGCGCCGAAAGGAGCGCTATTTCCGCCGGTCCGGGAGAGGTATTCTTAATTGCAGCGAAGCGCTCTGTGTTGCACCATTATAGTACTCTCACCCCACACTGGCAAGTTGCCTCTCGGGTTTTCGGCCTTTCGGGGCAGAATTCCCCCACCGGTCGCCCCGTAACGCTTTGCCCCTTCCGCCCACCTGCGCTATAATACCGCCGAACCCCGAGGAGTCACACCTATGGAAGAACGCCTGCAGAAGATTCTAGCCCGTGCCGATTTCGGTTCCCGTCGCGCCTGCGAGGAGCTGATCCGCCAGGGACGGGTAGCTGTCAACGGAAAGGTCGCCGAGCTGGGCCAGAAGGGCGACCCGGAGCGCGACCGGATCACGGTGGATGGGAAGCCCATCCCGGTCAAGCGCGGGTATACCTACGTGGCGCTGCACAAGCCCCGGGGCGTGCTCTCGGACGAGGGGGACGGCTCGGGCCGCCTGACGACGGTGCTGGACCTGGTGCCGCTGCCGGGGCATCTATTCCCCGTGGGGCGGCTGGACCTGCGCAGCGAGGGATTGATGCTGCTCACCGACGACGGCGGCCTGGCCAACCGGCTCACGCATCCGCGCTACGAGCACGCCAAGGAATATCGCGTCTACGTGGAGGGCCATCCCGACGAGGCGACGCTCGAGCGCTGGCGCAAGGGGGTCTTCCTGGACGGTCGCAGGACCGCGCCGGCCGACGTCTCCGTCCTTCGCGCCGAGGTGCGGCACACCTGGCTGCGGGTCGTGCTGCGGGAGGGCCGCAAGCGCCAGATCCGTCGCGTCGGCGCCATGCTGGGCTGTCCGGTTCACCGGGTGATCCGCGTGCGCATCGGGCCGGTGCACCTCGGCAACCTGAAGCCCGGCGAGTGGCGACACCTGACTGAGCGGGAACGCCAGGACGTGCAGAGGATCAAGAGGAGGAAAGGGAAACGGAAACGGAAGCGTTGACATCGTCGAGACCACCGAAATCGTCTGGACCGGGCGGATACGAGAGCCCGAGAGCGTCCACCATCGCCATTGACGGCCCCGCCGCGTCGGGCAAGAGCACGATCGGCGAGCTGCTCTCCCGGCGCATGGGCTACCTGTACTTCGACACGGGCGTGATGTATCGGGCCGTGACCTGGGCCGCGCTTTCGCGCGGCGTCCCCATCGCCGATGAGGCGGCGGTGACCGCGCTTGCAGAGCGGCTTCTCATCGACGTCACGCCGCCCACGGCGGACGATGGTCGCCAGTACACGGTCCTTGCCGATGGGGTGGACGTCACCTGGGACATCCGCACGCCGGGCGTGGACGCCAACGTCTCGCCCGTGTCCGCCTATCCCGGCGTGCGGCGCGCGCTCGTCGCGCAGCAGCGGCGCGTGGCAGCGGCCGGCTCTGTCGTCATGGTCGGGCGCGACATCGGCACCGTCGTCCTGCCCGGCGCCGATCTCAAGCTCTATCTGGACGCCGGCGTCGAGGAGCGGGCCCGGCGCCGCTGGGTGGAGGTGCGGGCGCGCGGTGAGGAGGCCGACTACGACGCCGTGTTGGCCGCTATGCGCCGCCGGGACAGGATTGACAGCCGCCGCGCCGTTTCGCCGCTGCGCGTCGCCGACGACGCCTTCGTCGTGGACACGACCGACCTGGCAGTCGAGGAGGTGTTGGCCGAGGTCGAGCGGCTGATTGAGGACCGCGCATGCCCGCGGGATTGATCGCCGCCGTCGCCCCGGGCAGCCTGGCCGCGCGGGCCAGCCTGCGGCCCGGGGATGAGCTCGTCGCCATCAACGGCTGCCGCCTGCGGGACGTCATTGACGTGCGGTTCTGCGGGGCCGAGGAACGCCTGGCGCTGCAGGTGCGCCGGGGCAGGCGGGACTACGTCATTGACGTCGAGCGCCAGTACGACGAGCCGCTGGGGCTAGACTTCGCGCATCCCACCTTCGACGGGATACGCCGCTGCAACAACCGCTGTGAGTTCTGTTTCGTCGCCCAGATGCCGGCGCGCATGCGCCGCTCCCTGTACGTCAGGGACGACGACTATCGCTATTCCTTCCTCTTCGGCAACTACGTCACGCTGACCAACCTGGAAGAGCCGGACTGGGAGCGCGTCGGCGAGCAGCATCTCAGCCCGCTCTACGTCTCGGTCCACGCCACCGACGTCGACCTGCGCCGCCGCGTCCTGCACAACCCCTCCGCGCCCGACGTGATGCCCCAGCTCCGCCGCCTGGCCGGCCTGGGCGTCGATGTCCACACGCAGATCGTGCTCGTGCCCGGCCTCAACGACGGCGCGCACCTGGACCGGTCGATACGCGATCTCGCCGGGCTCCATCCGGCGGTGCGCTCGGTCAGCGTCGTGCCTGTGGGACTGACGCGTTTCCATCGTGGGGCCTGCCGTACGCACACGCAGCCCGAGATGCGGGCCGTCTTCGAGCGTGTCGGCAATTGGCAGGCGCGCCTGCGGGAGCGGCTCGGCGCCAGCTTCGCCTACCTGTCCGACGAGTGGTATCTCCGCCTGGGTGAGGAGGTCCCCCCCGCCGGGCACTACGACGACCTGGACCTGACCGAGAACGGCGTCGGCCTCGTCCGCCGCTTCCTGGACTCTTTCCCCGATTCCCGCAGAAACCAGGTTTTTTCCGAAAAACCTGGTTTCTTGACCCTCGTCACCGGCACGCTCTTCGCGCCGGTCCTCCGCCGAACCGTGGCCCACCTGGACGGCGTCGACGTCGTCCCCGTGGTCAACCGCTTCTTCGGCGACACGGTGACCGTGGCTGGGCTGCTGACCGCCGAGGATGTGGTGGCCCAATTGAGGGCCCACGACGACCTGGGCGAAGTCGTGTGCCTGCCGCCGGCGATGTTCGGTGGGCCCGAGGGGCAGTCTCTCGATGGGCTGCGGCCGCAGGACGTGGGGCATGCGCTGGGGCGGCGGGTGATTACACAGTAAGAAACCAGGTTTTTTCCGAAAGACCTGGTTTCTGGTTCGCCAAGAACCTGGTTTCTTGTGACTCTGAGAGGCAATCATGCAAGCAAAGGCATCGCCATTGCGCACCATCAACAGTGTGGCCCCCATACGCATCTGCGATAACGGCGGGTGGACCGATACCTGGTTCGCCGAGCATGGCGAGATCTTCAACATCGGCGTCTACCCCTACGCGGAGGTCCAGATCGAGGTGCGCCCCTTCGAGGGCCAGGAGGAGCGCATCATCATCTACGCCGAGAACTACGGCGAGCGCTACGCGCGCCATCCCGCCAGCCCTGACTGGGACCGCCACCCGCTCCTGGAGGCGGCCATCGAGCGCATGGCCGTGCCGGATGACGTCGCCTTTCAGGTGACCATCTACTCCGAGGCCCCGGCCGGGGCCTCCACCGGCACATCGGCCGCCGTCACCGTCGCGCTCGTCGGGGCGCTGGACTGCCTCACCCCCGGGCGCTTGTCGCCCCACGAGGTCGCCTACACGGCGCAGTCCATCGAGGTGGACATGCTCAAACAGCAGTGCGGCATCCAGGATCAGCTCTGCGCGGCCTACGGGGGCATCAACTACATCCAGATGTTCCGGTATCCCTATGCCTCGGTCTCGCAGATCCGCGTGCCGGACAGCACCTGGTGGGAGTTGGAGCGACGGCTGGCCTTGATCTACCTGGGCAAGTCGCACCACTCGTCCCAGGTGCACGACAAGGTCATTCGCGACCTGGAGCACGTCGGGCCGGCGGCCAGGCAGATCGAGGCGCTGCGGGCCACGGCCGGACCCTCGCGCGATGCGGTCTACGCCGGCGATTTCGTCGCGCTCGGCCGGGCCATGGTCCAGAACACCGAGGCGCAGCGAGACCTGCATCCCGACCTGGTCAGCCCTCACGCCCAGCGCGTCATCGAGATCGCCCGCGCCCACGGTGCGCTCGGCTGGAAGGTGAACGGCGCGGGTGGCGAGGGCGGCTCGCTGGCGATCCTGTGTGGACCCGTGTCCCACGCCAAGCGGGCGATGATCCGTGCGATTGAGGCAGAGAACCCGCTTTTTCAGAGTATTCCCATCTACCTGAGCCGTTTCGGCTTGCGCGTCTGGGAAACACCGTGCCCTGTGGGAGGTGAACCGTGTGTGGAATCGTAGGCTACGTCGGGCCGCGTGACGCGACCCCCATCGTCCTCGAGGGATTGAAGCGCCTGGAGTACCGGGGCTATGACTCGGCCGGGTTGGCCGTCGTCCAGGCAAATGGCGCCATCGGCGTGCGGCGCGAGGTGGGCAAGCTGGCCGGCCTGCTGGGGCTGGTGGCGGAGGATCCGCTCAGCGGCCAGATCGGGATCGGCCACACGCGCTGGGCGACCCACGGCGAGCCCTGTCGCCGCAATGCCCATCCCCACATCGGTGCCACGGGCGAGGTGGCCGTCGTCCACAATGGCATCATCGAGAACTTCCTGGATCTGCGGCGAGAGCTCGAGGCCGAGGGGCGGCATTTTGCCTCGGACACCGATACGGAGGTGGTGGTGCACCTGGTCGAGGGGTACATGGCGGACGGCGCCGAGCTGGAGACGGCGGTGCGCCGGGCACTGACCCACATCCAGGGGGCCAGTGCCTTCGTCTTCCTCAGCAGCCGTGAGCCCGACCGGCTGGTGACGGCCCGCCTGGGCAATGCGGGCGGCATCACCGTCGGGGTGGGGGACGGCGAGACCTTCGTCGCGTCCGACATACCGGCCATTATGGAGCACACCCGCGACATGGTGTTCCTCGAGGATCAGCAGTTGGCCGTGGTCACGCGGGAGGGCGCGCAGGTGAGCACGCTGGCGGGTGCGCCGGTCGGCACGTCGGTGTACACCATCCCCTGGGATCCCGTGGCGGCGGCGAAGGGCACCTACCGCCACTTCATGCAGAAGGAGATCTACGAACAGGCGCGCTCGGTCACGGATACCATCCGCGGCCGGGCTGAGTTCGAGGCCGGGCGGGTGCGGCTGGAGCACCTGGAGCTGGCGCCGGAGGAGGCGCTGGCGCTGGAGAAAGTGATCGTCGTCGCCTGCGGTACGTCGGCCTACGCCGGGCTGGTCGGCAAGTTCATCATCGAGGCCCTGGCCCGCGTGCCGGTCGAGGTGGACTATGGGTCGGAGTTCCGCTACCGCGACCCCATCGTCACCGGGGACGCGGCCGTGCTGGCCATCACTCAGAGTGGGGAGACGGTGGACACGCTGGCGGCGATGGAGGAGGCGCGGGCCAGGGGCGCGCGGCAGTGGTCCATCGTCAACGTCGTGGGCAGCCAGGCGATGCGTCTCTCCGAAGGCTACATCCTCATGCACGCCGGCCCGGAGATCGGCGTGGCCTCGACCAAGGCGTTCACCGCCAGCCTGGTGGACCTCTACCTGTTGGGCTGCTACCTGGGGGAATTGCGCGGCACGCTGACGGGCGCGCGGCTGCGGGACGCGGTGGATGGCCTGGCCCGCTTGCCGGACCTGGTGGGGCGCGTGCTGGAGCACGGCGACGAGTACGAGCGGCTGGCGAGTCTGTTCAACGACCGGGAGCACTTCCTCTACCTGGGGCGCGGCATCAACTACCCCATCGCGCTGGAGGGAGCGCTCAAGCTGAAGGAGATCTCCTACATCCACGCCGAGGGCTACCCGGCCGGGGAGATGAAGCACGGCCCCATCGCCCTGATTGACGAGGCCATGCCGGTCGTCGCCATTACCGTGCGCGATCGTGTGTACGACAAGATGATCAGCCAGGTTGAACAGGTCAAGGCGCGGGATGGCATTGTGATCGCCCTGGCGACGGACGGGGATGAGGACATCGCCGAGAAGGCCGATCACGTGCTCCGCGTCCCGCCGACCCCGCCGCTGCTTTCGCCCGTGGTGAACGTGATACCGCTGCAGTTGCTCGCCTACTACCTGGCCGTGCGGCGCGGGTGCGACGTCGATCAGCCCCGCAACCTGGCCAAGAGCGTCACGGTGGAGTGATGCGTGTGCCCGAATCCGGGTTTCTGGGACTACAACAGAAAGGAGACGGACAGTGCAGGACAGGCACGATGTCGTAGTCGTTGGCGGGGGGCCGGGTGGGATCTGCGCCGCGGTGGGCGCAGCCAAAGAGGGAGCGTCGGCGCTGCTGATTGAGCGCTATGGCTTCCTGGGCGGCATGGCGACCGCTGGACTGGTCAACCCATTTATGGCCTACAAAATCGGGGGAAAGCGCCTGACATCCGCTGTCTTCAACGAACTGCTGGATCGTCTGCGGGACGCGGACGCGTTGGCACGGGACGATCAGGTCTTCGACGATGAGAAGATGAAGATCGTCCTCGATCAGATGGTGCAGGATCATGGCGTCGACCTGCTGCTGCACTCGACGCTCGTCGGCGTGCAGATGGATGGCCAGCGCATCACCCGCGTGCAGACGATGGCCAAGTCGGGGCGGACCGATGTGGCCGGGACGGTGTTCGTGGATTCCACCGGCGACGGCGATCTGGCGGCGCAGGCCGGTGCGCCGGTCGAGATCGGGCGCCGCCGGGACGGCCTGTGCCAGCCGATGACGCTTTGCTTTCGCATTGGCGGCGTGGCCGGCGAGCCCAGCGTTGGCCAACTCCGCCAGGAGCTGACAGAGATCTACCTCTCGGCCAAGGCGGCGGGCGAGGTGGACAACCCGCGCGAAGACATCCTCGTCTTCGGCACGATGGTGCCCCACATCTTTCACTTCAACACCACGCGCGTCGTCAAGCGCGATGCGACGAACACGTGGGACTTGACCGCCGCCGAGCTAGAAGGTCGCCGGCAGGTCGCGGAGCTGCTGGATCTGTTCAAGCGGCGCTCGCCCCGTTTCAGGGACGCCTACTTGCTCAAGATGGCAGCACAGATCGGCGTGCGCGAGTCGCGGCGGGTGATGGGGGAGTACGTGCTCGACGTGTCCGAGGTCATCGAAGCGGCCAAGTTCGATGACGGCATTGCTCGCAGCAGATATCCCGTGGACATCCACAGTCCAACGGGCGAGGGCACGGTGATTCGGCGCTTGCCCCCCGGCGAGTTCTACGAGGTGCCCTATCGCTGTCTGGTGCCACAAAACGTGGACAATCTGCTGATCGGCTCACGGTGTGTCAGCGCCACGCACGAGGCACACTCCTCGCTGCGCGTCATGCCGGTCGTGGCCGGCATCGGCGAGGCCGCGGGTGTCGCCGCAGCGTGGGCGGTGCGCGAGGGGATACCGCCGCGCGAGGTCAGCGGATCCAGGCTAAAGGCGGCGATACTGGGCTAAGTGGCGGGTGTGGCCGCCGGGTTGCAGGCTGGCGTCGATGGCGTATAATGTATACATGACATAAGGTGGCGTTGGCGGCAATGTGAGAGCCAGGGCCAGGCTCCCGGGCACTGGCCGCTTCTGAGGTGGAACATGGAAGTCGTCATGGTAGGGCCATTCGGCCTACGACCCCGAGGGACGATGGGCGTGCGGGCTTTGCCGATGGCCCGGGCGCTGGCCTCACAGGGCCACGGCGTGACGGTTCTACTCCCGCCCTGGCAGAACCCGGAGGACGCCGGCAAGCATTGGGAGGAGGACGGCGTCCGCGTCGAGAACGTCGCCCTGCCGCCGCGTATTCCGCTGCTGTTCCACGCTCTCATCGCCGTCCGCCTGGCCCGCCGGGCGTTGGCGCTCAAGCCCCAAGTCTTGCATCTGTTCAAGCCCAAGGCCTACAGCGGCCTGACCCATTCGCTCGTCTCACGCCTGCCACGCGCCCGCCGCCCGCGCCTGGTGGTCGACGCCGACGACTGGGAGGGCCCTGGCGGCTGGAACGAGATCGGCGGCTACACGCCGGTTCAGCGTCGCTTCTTTGCGTGGCAGGAGCGATGGGGGCTCACGCACGCCGACGCGGTCACCGTCGCCAGCCGCGCGCTGGAGAGCCTGGTCTGGGCATTGGGTGTCCCGCCTGCGCGCGTGTTCTACGTGCCCAACGGCGTCTCGAACGAGGCCCCAACCCCTTCCAGAAACCGGGTTTCTTCCGAGAAACCTGGTTTCTCTCCCCCACCTAAAGGTTCCACCCTCCAGCATCGCGTGGCCGCCATCGAGTATCCGGCGTCCACTCCTCGGCCTCCCGTGATCCTGCTGTACACGCGCTTCTTCGAGTTTCCGATCTCCCGCGTCGTCGAGGTACTGCGCCGTGTGCGCGAGCAGGTGCCGCAGGTGAGGTTGCTCGTCGTGGGCAAGGGGCTCTTCGGGGAGGAGGAGGAACTGCTTCGCCTGGCGGCTCAATCGGGCCTTAGCGTCGCGCGCCACAAGCCGGGCACCGCGGACGACACGCCGCGCGCCACGCACGACGTCACGTACCTTGGCTGGGTCCCGGCGGACCGGCTTCCGGCCTGTTTCGCCCAGGCGGACGTGGCTATATATCCGTTCGAAGATACGCTGGTCAACCGGGCCAAGTGCGCGGTCAAGCTACTGGACCTGTTGGCGGCTGGCGTGCCCGTGGTGGCCGAGGCAGTGGGACAGAACCGGGAGATGATCCGACACGGCGAGACCGGCTGGCTGGTGCCTCCCGGCCACCAGTCCGCGTTTGTGGAGGCGGTGCTGCACGCGCTCAGGGAGGTGCAGCTACGGGAATGGATCAGTCGGGCTGCCTCCCGGGACGTGCGAGAACGGTTCGCGTGGAAGCACCTGGTGGGGACTGTCGAGCAGGCATACGAGACTTCCAGTTCGTAGTATCACCTAGACTTCCGAGGTCTCCAGTAGGTCACTCAATCCGTCTAGTACCTTGCGGAAGCCACGATTTCTGCTACTTGGAGCTATGACCTAGACCTCGGAAGTCTGGGGCGGGCAGTTCGTAGTGAGGCACGCAGGTCCGCCGGAGTGCCGTGGTGGGACGCTACTCCGCAGACTTCGTAGCTCACTACGAACTGGCTCCTGGTTCGTAGTGAGGCACGCAGGTCCGCCGGAGTGCCGTGAGTGCCGTGGTGGGACGCTACTCCGCAGACTCCGTAGCTCACTACGAGCGGGCTTCCCGTTCGTAGTGAGGCACGCAGGTCCGCCGGAGTGCCGTGGTGGGACGCTACTCCGCAGACTCCGTAGCTCGCTACGAACGGGGCGGGTAGTTCGTAGTGAGGCACGCAGGTCCGCCGGAGTGCCGTGGAACGCTACTCCGCAGACTCCGTAGCTCACTACGAGCGG
>Ga0180431_10002764_pt1 | contig 23127 bp, 19 predicted proteins | sample SS_ome_11_FD_132459 | JGI IMG/M metagenome (GOLD analysis project Ga0180431, IMG submission 132459) | Hypersaline lake sediment archaeal communities from the Salton Sea, California, USA - SS_1_MS_1 metaG | ecosystem: Environmental > Aquatic > Non-marine Saline and Alkaline > Hypersaline >...
CCTCAGGGAGATCGGCCCGGCGATCTACAACCGCGCCGTCGCGGACGTGACGCGTCACCTGCGGGAGGTCGTCGACGAGATCGACGGCGTCTGTTTCGAGCCCGAGTCCGGCTTCTGGAAGTAGCCGCTGGTTTGAGCTGCGCGTTCGGGGGGCGAGCCGATCGAGACGGTCGAGAGACTCGACCGGAGAGGATCGATTCGAAGGAGCGTGATTCGATGAGCGATCGATCGGGCTTCCGGGCCGTCACACTCGTTCTGCTTGCGAGCCTCTTCCTCGGTGGGACCGTTGCCGCGGCCGCCGAGCCGTCCTTCTCCCCCTCGTGGTCGCCTCCCTCGGCGTTCGAGGTCGCCGAGGCCCTCGAGGGGCTTTCGTTCGACGCGTTCGTCGAGACGGCCTACCGGCTCTACCTGATGCGGTTTCCCGAGATGCTCACGCACCTCGGCCTCGCCGACGCGTTCGGGCTCCGCCACGATCGCCTGAACGACTACTCCCGCGCGTACCTGGAGGAGACGAACTCGATCGAGCGGGAGATCCTCGATCGTCTCCTCGCCTTCGATCGGGAGGCGCTCTCCCCCGAGGATCGGATCACGTTCGATGCCGCCTGTTGGTACTGGGACGACCTCGTCCGCGGGCAGCCGTTCGCCGACTACGACCATCCGATCACCCATTACACCTTCACGAGCCTCGACTGGGCCCTCTACGATCTGCTCACCGAAGTGCACCCGCTCGCGTCCGTCTCGAATGTCGAGGACTACGTCGTCCGCCTCTTCGGCGTCGACGAGCAGTTCGACGGAATCATCGATCGGATGGAGGAGCGCGCCGAAGCGGGGATCGTGGTCCCTCGGATCATGATCGACTGGGCCCTTTCGGAGCTTCGTGGGCTCGCGTACGCGACCGCGGGCCGGCATCCGTTCTACACGACGCTCGAGGAGGGATTCCAGTCGATCGGCGCGACCGACGAGGAGCGTGAACGTCTCCTCGAGGCGGCCGAGCGTGCGCTGGCTGACGAGGTCATTCCCGCCTACCGGCGCCTCCTCCGCGCGGTCGAGTCGAAGCGGTCCGAGGCGCCGACCGAGATCGGGTTCGGCCAGTACCCGAACGGCGACGCGTTCTACGCGTACGCCCTGCGTCATCAGAACCAGACGGACCTCACCGCCGAGGAGATCCACGCGATGGGGCTTCGCGAGGTCGATCGGGTTCGAGGGGAGATCGAGGCGGCGGCCCTCGCGATCGGGATCCCGGCGGGGACTTCCCTTCCCGAGATCTACCGTGAGGCGGCGTCGCGCGGCGGGACCCTGCGCGGTTCCGCGATCCTCGCCGAGTACGAGCGCCTCGTCGGGGAGGCGACCGACCGCGTAGCGTCCGTCTTCGTTCGCCTGCCCGTCGCCGAGGTGATCGTCGTCCCCGACCCGATCGGCGGCTACTATCGTCCGGCCCCGCTCGACGGATCGCGCCCGGGCGAATTCGCCGCGGTGACTCAAGGGGAGCAGCCGCGCTACCGGATGCCGACGCTCGCTTACCACGAGGCGATCCCCGGCCACCACCTGCAGATCGCGCTCGCTCAGGAACTCGACCTTCCCCTCCTCCGTCGGGCGGAGGCCTTCCTCGGCTACACCGAAGGGTGGGCCCTCTACGCGGAGCGGCTCGCCTGGGAGTTCGGATGGTATGACGAGGATCCGTGCGGGAACATCGGCCGGCTGTCGGACGAGATGATGCGGGCTGTCCGTCTCGTCGTCGATACGGGGATTCACGTCCTCGGCTGGACGTTCGGCGAAGCCGTCGCCTACTTCGCCGAGCACACCGGCCAGTCAACGGGCGCGTCGCAGTACAACATCCTCCGGTACGCGGCCTGGCCCGGGCAGTCGACGGCGTACATGATCGGGCTGCTCACGATCCTCGACCTTCGGGATCGCGTCCGGGCGGCGGAGGGCGACGCGTTCAACCTCGCCGAGTTCCACGACGTGATCCTACGGAACGGCTCTCTTCCGCTCTCGGTGCTGGTTCGCGTCGTGACCGAGCACTACGGACTCGACGGCTGAGAGGATCCTGCCCTAGCGGTTCGGATCGACGTGCGCCCGCCAGATCCGAAGCGCGTGGTCGAGCGGGTCGACGGTCTCGACGTCGCGATCGGCGAAGTAAGCGTTCAGATTGGTGACGTCGCGAATCAGGAGATCGAACGCGTCGTCGTTGTAGCGCGGGTCTACCGCCTGCGGGAAGTCGATGACGATCCCGCGGCCTTCCCAGAAGAGGATGTTGTACGCCGACAGGTCGGCGTGGACTCTGTGGTGTCTCAGGAAGAGATCGACGTTTCCGAGGATCTCGTCGTACAGGCGGAGCGCATCGTCGCGCTCGATCGGCAGGTTGACGAGGACCGGGGCGGGGTCCTCGGCGTTCCCGAAGTACTCCATCAGGATGACCGGCCCCCGCTGCAGGATCGGCTCGGGGACGTCGGCGCCGGCAGTGTGAAGGATCTCGAGAGTCCTCATCTCGTGCGAGATCCACGCGCCGAACTTCCGCACCCGGCCGCCCTTCAGCTTCCGGCTGAGCGCGCGCATCTCCTCCGCGTTCGGACGCGAGGCTCGCTCGCGTCCCTGCTGATAGACGGTGTCGCGCCGGAAGCTCCGACGCTCGTGCGGGCGGAAGATCTTCGCCGCGACGAGATCTCGGTCGAGGGACGGATCCGCCCGGCAGAGGTAGACGACCGCTTCCTTCCCGCTCTTGATCGGGCGGACGACCTCGAGGAGGAGACGATCCTCGATCAGCGGATCGAGCCCGGCGAGTAGGACCTCCTCGACGGTGAGGTCGTCGTCCTCCTTGGGCGTGGCGGCGCGGAGCCGCTCTCGCTCTTCTTCTTGCAGGGGATCGATCTCGCCCAAGCGTCCGGTCATTGCGCCTGGACGTCGGACGGCTCGGCGAGGGCGGCGTGGACCTTCTTCAGCCAGTCGATGATCTCGATCTGTTGCGGGCACGCTTCCTCGCACTTCCCGCACTCGACGCAGCTGTCCGCTCGTTCCTCCGCCTTCATGAAGCGGTTGTAGCGCGTTTGGGCTTGCGCCTCGCCTCCGTACATGCTGCGGTCGTTGTAGATGGAGAAGATCCGTGGGATGGACACGCCGCTCGGACAGGGTTGGCAGTACTGGCAGCTCGTGCACGGGATCGGCGAGAGCCCGCGGTACGCTTCGCGGGCGCGGTCGATGAGCGCGAGATCCTCGGAGCCCAGAGACCCGACCTTCGAACGGTCGGCGGAGGTGAGGTTCTCCTCGATGTGCTTCATCGCCGTCATTCCGGACAGGCAGAGGGAGACCTCCGGCTGGTTCCAGAGCCATTGAAGCGCCCAGTCCGCCTGCGAACGCTTCGTCTTCGCTTCCGACCAGATCTTCGCGACGGGCTCCGGGGCCGGCTGTGTCAGCTGTCCGCCGCGCAGCGGCTCCATGATGACGACGGCGAGGCCCTTCGAGGCGGCGTAGTGCAATCCTTGTCTACCGGCCTGGAATTCGATGTCCATGTAGTTGTACATGATCTGACAGAACGTCCAGTCGCCAGCGTCGACGATCTCCTTGAAGACGGGGAGTTCATCGTGGAAGGAGAAGCCGAGGTGGCCGATTCGGCCGTCGGCGATCGCGCCGTCGGCCCAGTCGAGCACGCCGAGGTCGCGGATCTTCGGCCAGACGGTCTTGTTAAGCCCGTGAAGCAGATAGAAGTCGACGCGGTCCGTCCGTAACCGCACCAGCTGCTCGTTTAGATAGCGGTCGAAGTCCTCACGCGCCCCCGTCAACCAGACCGGCATCTTCGTCGCGAGCTTGACCCGCTCGCGGTAGCCGTCTTGCAGGGCACGCCCGACGAGCGGCTCGGAGTGCTCCCGGTGGTACGGCCAAGCGGTGTCGACGTAGTTCACGCCGCCGTCGATCGCCGTGCGGATCATGCGCGTCGCGAGCGGCTCGTCGATCTTCGCCGGATCGTCGTCGATCGTCGGCAGGCGCATCGCCCCGAATCCGAGGGCCGACGGTGCCCAGTCGAGTCTCCCAAACGTGCGGTACTGCATCGATCGACCTCCCGTCGCCATGGTGGCGGATCGAGGGCGAACGTGCAAGAGGACTGGGACTCCCGGCGTCGGAGGGCACGTCGGCCTAGGTCACATCGTCGATCGTGAGAGGCCTCGGGCGTCTTCCGTCGATGTCGGCGAAGCCGTACTCCTGGGCGAGACTGGCCGCGATGAGAACCCGGCCCGTCTTCTCGAATCGATTCGGATCGGCGGCGAGCGACGCGACGGCCCGTCCGATGAAGCGCGGCGACTCGGAGTTCGAGAGGTCGAAGAACTCGGCCGCCTCCATCACGGATTCGGTCCGAACCAAGCCGGGGTAGAGGGAGACGACCGTGATCTCCGCTTCGTCGAGCTCGGCTCGGTAGAGCTTAAGTTCGTGGGCCATGTCGGCGGTCATCTTGTCCACAGCAGCTTTGGCGACGCCGTACGGCGTGTTCGTCAGGTAGGTCTGCGCTGCCCAAAACGAGAGGTTGACGATCAGCCCGGAGCGATGCCGGAGCATCAGCGGAACGGCCAGCTGGCTCGCGCGGAGGGTGCCCCGGACGCCGGGGTCGAACATCGCGTCCCAGCGCCACATCGGCTGGAGCCAGAAGGCGACCTCGTTCGTGTACTTCCCGTCCTCGAACATCCGCTCGTAGCCGCCCCACGCGTTGTTCGCGAGGATGTCGAGCCGGCCTTCGTCCCGCTCGATCTGCACGAAGAGGTTGGCCACGTCCTCGTCGAGCGCGTGGTTGCACCGGACGGGGACGCCGGTTCCTCCGGCCGCGGTCACCGCCTCGGCCGTCGCGTGGATCGTCCCCGGAAGTGGCCCCCTCGGCCCGACGCCGCTTCCCTCCACCTCGGAGCGGCCCGTGACGTAGACTCTCGCGCCGGCCTCGCCGAGACCGATAGCGATCCCCTTCCCCACGCCTCGACTCGCTCCGGTCACGAGAGCGACTCTCCCCGAGAGATCGACGACGGGACGACCGTTCAGGCTCACGCGTCCTCCTTCGAGGCTGCGAGACCGGACGCCGCGCAGCGAGTGCCTGCGAGTTCTAGGCCTTCCGCACCGGCTCGCAGATGTCGACGATGAACTTCTTCTCCGGATGCTGCTCGTGATCGTTCAGGTAGAGCTCGTAGCAGAGGCGCCCGTCGTCCGGGGCCACGCCGTTCTCCGGTATCCACTCTCCGACGAGCTTGTCCCACGCGTCGCCGAACTCGGACGCGCCGATCTCGACGTGGGCGACGGCGAACAGGCCACCGGGAATCTTCATGACGCTCGCCGTTCCGTCCCCTTCGGTCCCTTCCGGGACGGTGAGGCAGGCGTCGCTCCGCAGCTCGCTCGCGTCGACCTTGCACGGGTCGTCGTGATAGACGGCGAGGCATTCGGTCTGCGGAAACCGGATCAGGCCCTTCGGGCCGGCCCAGGCGTAGACCCGCCCGATCGCTTCGCCGATCTCGTTGTAGGGTCCGACGTGGCGAACGCACGCCACGTTTCTCTCGGGGAGCTTCTTCACTTCCGCTTCGAACTTCATGGGTATCCTCCTTCTCGCTTCGTGATGGTCCAACCTAGCGGATCGTGCGGGGCTGCGTCTTCTCGAAACTTGCGAGACGATTCACCGATCTTGCGGGCGAGCGCTCAGAGGGGCCGGATCGGCTCGCAGATCTCGACGACGTGCTTCTCGTTCGCGCGTTTCTTCGGAGTGTGCGGGTAGAGCTCGAAGCACATCCGGTCGTCCGGCTGGTAGCCCGACTCCGGGAACCAGTCCGCGAACAGCCGGTCCCACGCCTCGCCGTACTGGGTCAGATCGATCTCGACGTGCGCGGCGGCGAACAGCCCGCCCGGAACGATCATCGTTCCGACGTCGCGTCTTGTCTTCGTCCCTTCGGGGACGGTGATGCAGGCGTCGGCGCGGAGTCTGTCCACGGGTGTGATGTCCGGGTTGTCGTGGTAGATCGCGAGCACCTCGGTCTCCGGGAATCGGAGGAGCCGCCGTGGACCGGCCCAGCGCATCAGTCGGCCGAACGCCTTCCCAATTCGGTCGTACGCGCCGACGTGCCGGACGTAGGCGACATGACGCGGCGCGAACTGGCGCACTTCGACGCAGAAGGGCATCTCGGTTCTCTCAGAGTGTTTCGGCAGGAACTCCGCTCCGGTCGCCGAGAGCTGCTCGCGGAAGCGGACGAGCGAATCCTGCCCGCCTGCCCGAAACTGCGACGCCGAGACGCCGAACTGCTGGCGGAACTCGCGAGCGAACGCGGAGGGCGAGGAATAGCCGCACGAGACGCCGATCTCGGTGATCGTTCGCGTCGGATTCTGGATCAGCTGGGAGGCGGCGCGTCCCGCGCGAACGCGACGGATGTAGTCGTTCAATGTCTCGCCGACGATCGACTTGAAGACGCGATGGAAGTGGTAGGGCGAGAAGCTGGCGATGCGAGCGAGCGTCTCGAGCCGGAGGTCGCCGCGCAAGTTCTCTCGGACGTGATCGATGACGCGGTTGACCCGTCCGACGTACTCTCGGCGCTTCAGCTCCGACTGATCGGTCACACGGATGATGGCTCTAGGTCTGGCTCCACAGCCCGAGGCGGGTTCCGGCGTCGTCGAGGAAAAGGGCGAAGTACCCGAATTCGTCGGAGATCTTCGTCTTGCCGACGAGCGTCTTGCCCCCCAGTTGCTCAATCCGCGCTAGCGTGCCCTCGATGTCGTCGGTCTCGACGTGAAGGATCGGACCGCTCCCCGAAGGAATCTCGGCGTTCGGTCCGGAGTCGACTCCGCCGCCGAGGCCGCCCGGCGTCTCGAACATTGCGTACGTCTCGAAGCCGGGGATGATCTCGAACGTCCAGCCAAACAGCGTTTCGTAGAACTTCCTCGTCGCGTCGAGGTCGCGCGAATGAAGCTCGACGTGGCAGATGTCCCCGTTGGCCATCGTTCCTCCTTTGCGTGGAACCGATTATACGACGAGGACGAAGTCGCAGATCGAGCGATGTGACGGCCCGGGCGGAGGGGAGAAAGAAGCGGGGCGACGTGTCTTCGAACACGTCGCCCCGCATGCTCGTGCGAGTTCTTGGCTAGTAGAGTTCCGTGGAGGCTCGATAGACCGCGCGGAGCCTCCCGCCGACGTCGAGGCGGACACTCAGCTGGTTCGTCGGAGTTCCGAACAGGCGAAGGACGCGAAGGTCCTCCCAGACCTGCTCCTGCTCGTTGAACTGCTGCCACTTCCAGAACTCCAGCCGCTGCTCATTCGGCGTCCAGTACTCTCCGGGCGCCGCCACGGCGTACGTCGTTCCGGACGCGCCGCAGAGCTCGAAGTCGGTCGTCCGGAGTGTCTTCCCGTCGATCGTCATCTGGACGCTGATCGGATCGGTGTAGAACTGCGGCGTCGTCAGATGTGTAGCCGTGCCGATCCGCTGGTACATGTGGACGGCGCTGAACGTGAGACACGGCTGGGTCGGCTGGACCGGAGTCGGCACGAAGCTCGACGGACCTTCTCCGTAGACGGCCCGGTACGACGCGTTCGCCCCCAGCGCAATCCCGAGAGACGGGTTCTCGGAGACGATTTCCCACGTGTCGGATCCAGGGTCGTGCCGTTCCCAGCGTCGGAACATCCCTTCCTGTCTCTGCGGCCCGATCGCGGCCTCCGCGGCTGTGAGCAGGAACTGCATTCCAGTGACGTCGCAGATCTGGAATGGAGTCACGCGCTCCATCTCGTTGTTGATCAGGATTTGCGCCGAGATCTCAGTCATCGTCCCTCGGAAGATCAGGAACCCTTGAGATTCGAAGACGGCCGAGACCGCCGCACAGGCGCGCGTGGTCTCGGGGATCGTCTCGCTCGGGCCGGGCTCCGGTTCTCCTTCCGTGCCGACGAGGACCGTCAGCTCTGCGACCATGCACTGCCGTATGTCGAAGAACCCGTACGTCACGCTGTATCCTCTGCCCGCTTCGAACCGGCCAGAGATGTAGCCCATCCGACCGTCGACGTCGACCTCGATCGAGCCGCCCGGCGGGAGGTTCTCGCTGAGAACGACCGAGTCGATGATTCGTAGTCGGTCGAGCTCTCGCTGGATGTCGGCAGGAATCGAGCGGCTCCCACGGAACGTGATGCCCGTTGGGACCTCGCCGAACTCCCAGAGCAGGACGACCGGGTCCGGACATCCCGGCTCGGTCGGCGTCGTCGGGATCTGTTCTTGTCCATCACACGGAGGACACCTCGTTGCCTCGGTCTCCTCGCAGACGGGGATCAGGCAGTCCGGATCGATGAACGATTGGATCGACGTCTCGATGTCCGGGACGACCTCGACCGACGTTCGCGCCGTCGCTTCCGCGTTGGCGGCCGCATTGGCCATCGCGAACGCCTGGGCGAGAGCGTCAGCGCTCGCCTCGGCCGCGACGAGGGCTCGTGCGGTCGCTTCCGCTGCGGCGTTGGCCGAAGCCTGTGCGCTCGCCATGGCGAGCGCGAGGACCTCAACCGAAGCGTATGCGTTGGCTTCCGCTGCGGCGAGAGCTTGGGCGGCGGCAAACGCGCGGGCACGCGCGCTCGCCTCCGCGGAGGCTGCCGCGTGTGCGTAGGCCGCAGCGTTCGCCAACGCTGCCGCGGCTGCTTCCACTCCGACCGAGACGTGCGCTTCGGCCTCGGCTTGCGCCGCGGCGGCAGCGTAGGCCGCCGCTTCGGCATCCGCGAACGCCAGCGCGATCGCTTCCACGCCGACGGCGACCTCGGCTTCGGCGGTCGCTTGTGCCAGAGCGGCTGCGTGTGCGTACGCTTCTGCGTCCGCGAGAGCAGCGGCCATGGCGGCGACGCCGACGGCGACGCTCGCGTGTGCCTCAGCTTCCGCGTTCGCTGCGGCCAGGGCAGCCGCCTGCGCGTTCGCTACGGCTTGGGCCAGCGCGTCAACGTAGGTTCGTGCAGTCGCTTCCGCAGTCGCGTAGGCAGACGCGCATGCGCGGGCTTCGGCTTCCGCTTTCGCCGTCGCGCTCGCGACGGCCTGTGCGCCGCTCAACGCAGCGGCTTGGGCATTCGCGTACGCGGCGGCACAGGCGTGCGCCGCCGCTTGGGCGGACGCCGACGCCTGCATCGCGGCCTGGGCGTGGCTGAAGGCGCTCGCCGAACTGGTCGCGATGGCGGCCGCGAACGCCTGAGCGTAGGCTTCCCCGGTTCCCGAGGCCGACGCGGTTGACTCGGCGCTCGCGCTGGCTGCAGCGGCCGCGGTGGCAGCAGCCTCGGCGGAGGCACTTGCGCTCGCTGCGGCTGTTGCGGCGGCGTCGGCTTGAGCGATCGCCTCGGCGACGGCATCTGCAACGGCATCAGACAAACTCGCTGCAGCGGCTTGGGCCTGCGCGTAGGCCGACGCGGCAGCGCTTGCGCTCGCGCTCGCATAGGCGCTCGCGCTCGCGTAGGCCGAGGCGAGCGCAGAGGCCGCTGCCTCCGCCTCGGCGCAGGCCGTTGCCGCAGCGTTCGCGCTCGCTTGTGCGTCGGCACGCGCGCCGGCGACGGCGGAGGCCATTGCATCTGCCGCCGCGGTTGCCGTCGCACAGGCTGTCGCCATGGCGCCCGCATTCGCTCGCGCGTCGGCGTGCGCTGTCGCGATCGCTCCTGCCATCGCGTCCGCGTGAGCGGCCGCGAGCGCGCAGGCGGTGGCGACTGCTTCTGCGCCGGCGTCAGCGCTCGCTCTCGACTGAGCGATCGCTGTGGCGGCAGCGACGGCTGCAGCGCGCGCTTCGGCTGCTGCGATGGCGATTGCCGCGGCCTGAGCCTCGGCTTCGGCCCGTGCCTCGGCGATCGCTTCGGCGGCGGCGATCGCTTCGGCGCGCGCGACGGCTCGTGCCTGAGCGATCGCTGTGGCGGCGGCATCCGCTTGTGCGTAGGCGACGGCGGAAGCTTCCGCGGCGGCATCCGCCCGCGCGAACGCCGATGCTGCGGCTTCCGCTTGGGCACTTGCTGACGCCTCGGCGAGGGCAGCGGCCTGCGCGGCCGCTTGCGCGGCGGCGTCGGCCTGGGCGACGGCGGTCGCGATTGCCTCAACCACGCCGCTCACCTCGGCGACAACTTTTCCGCACGGCACCGCGGTCGCAACGCGTTGGCTGACGAGCTGAACGGCGCTACGCGCTTGCGAATAGGCCGACGCGGTGGCAGCGGCGTACGCTTCGGCCTGCGCGGCGGCGCGCGCAACGGCGGCGGCACGCGCGGCGACGGTCGCCGACACTTCGGCGGCGGCTTCGGCCTCCGCTTGTGCACTCGCCCAGGCGGCGGCTGCGGCCGTGACCCGAGCCTCGGCGATGACGACGGCTTCGGCGAGGGCCTCAGCGACGGCTTCTGCGTACGCGTCGACGTCGACGGCGGCTGACGCACAGGCGGCGGCGTTCGCCTCGGCCACTGCGAGGGCCAGTGCGATTGCTGACTCGATCTCGGCGATCTGCGCAGCGGCCTCGGCACGCGCGGCGGCGCAGGCGTCGACCGAGGCGTATGCACGCGCTGACGCACCGGCACAGGCAACGGCGAACGCATCGGCCGTCGCTTCAGCACGCGCGGCGGCCGCGGCGCACGCGCTGACGCTCGCCGATGCGCGTGCCACCGCGGTGGCACACGCTTCCGCGAAGGCATCCGCCTGAGCTTGAGCCTCCGCTGCGGCGGTGGCGATCGCGCGTGCGCTCGCACTTGCAGCTGCTTGCGCTTCGCTGCAGGCGAACGCGTAGCTCGCCGCGGTCGCTTTGGCCTCGTCTTCGGCTGACGAGATTTCCTGCGCCGTTGTGCCCGCCGCGTCGGTTGCGACTTGCGCGGCGGCGAGGAGCGCGTCGACGCTCAATCCATCGAGAAGAGCCTGGGCTTGAGACGCGATGGCCTGTGCTTCGGCGGCCGCCTGTGCAGCGGCCGCGGCGGCGGACTGCGCCATCGCGACGACGTCGGGGAGCACGGGCGTTTCCGTCTGGTTCTGAGCGAAGACGGGAACGACCGCGAGAAGGATCAGCCCGACGGTGAGGAGTGATCGTACCGCTCTCACGTGAACCTCCTTGAATTCTGGCACCACCAACGAGGTGCTGTCTTCTTCGGTGGCGGCGCGGTACGAACTGTGTTCGTCAGATTGCTGAGAAGCTTGGCGGCGTTCGCCGAGTTGGGAAGCGTCCACGTGCAAGGATGACCAACCCACTGAGACTCTGCCTGCGCGCCGTGCCGCTCACCTCCGCTTCATACGATCACTATACACCTGACGCGTCCGTTTGGTGGCAGAAGCGATTGCCGGTCGTTCGGGCAACGGGTGCTGTTGCGCGCGTCAGATCTCGACGAGGCGGACGTCGATGTCCTTGCCGAGTTCGAGGATCGCGCAGGTCGGACGACGGTGCGGCGGGGCGACGGCGCCCGGATTGACGAAGAGAATCCCGCGCCAGCGCTTCACGAGCGGCTTGTGGAAGTGGCCGAAAACGATGATCTCGGCGCCGGGAAGCTGCGCCGTCATCGTCCGGTAGAAGAGCTCGAACTCCGGTGCGTCGTAGCCGAGGCCGATGTAGTGGTCTTGCAGCGCGTGGCGTTGATGTCCGTGGGCGAGGCCGATTGCCCGTCCGGCGATCGGCAGGATCTCGCGATCGCTGAGGCTGGCACGGACCTCCGGAGGATCCATGTTCCCGGCGACCGCCGTCGTCGGAGCGATCGTCTCCAGTTTCTCCACCACTGATGGGCTGACGAGGTCGCCGGCGTGGAGGATCCGGTCGACGCCCTCGAGTCGGTCGAGGAGGGTGCGCGGCAGATCGGGGAGGGCTTGCGGCACGTGCGTGTCCGAGACCAGGCCGATCCTCATTCGCTTCTCCCGCCCGGGGATTCGAGGCCACGTCTCGAAGCGTGCTCGCTGTATCCCCCGGCGAACTCGACGAGGAGTCCGTCGGACAGCTCGACGATCCGATCCGCGATGCGATCGAGGAAGTATCGATCGTGGGAGACGGTGAGTACGGCGCCTTCGAACGCGTCGAGAGCTTCTTCAAGGATCTCGGCCGAGACGATGTCGAGGTTGTTTGTTGGTTCGTTGAGAAGCAGGAAATTCGCTCCGCTGTGAACGATCAGGGCAAGCTGGAGGCGACTCCGCTCCCCGCCGGACAGATCACCGGCCGGCCGGCGGGCCTGATCGTAGGTGAAAGCAAACCGCATCAGGGTTCGGGTCGCCGCTTCGTCGGAGATTCCGGCGGTGTGGCGGAGCGTGTCGATCAGCGACCGACCCGGGTCGAGGGTCTCGTGCTGTTGTGCGTAGTACCCGATTCGGACGCTCGGGCCAACGACGACCGAACCAGCCGAAGGCTGTTCCTCTCCGAGGATGAGCCTGAAGAGGACCGACTTCCCCGCTCCGTTCGGGCCGACGAGGCCGACGCGTTCCCCGTGGCGAACGCGCAGATCGAGCCCGCCGAGAACGCGTTTCGACTCCCCGTTCGGTGCGCGGTAGGATTTCTCCAGTTGCTCGATCTCGAGCACCTTGGTGCTCCCTCGCCAGCCGGAGAGCCGGAGGTTCATTCGTCTCTCGATGTGAGGGCGCTCGACCTTCTCCATCCGCTCGATCCGCTTCTCGATCGCCTGGGCTCGCTTGACGAACTTCACGTTGTCGAATGCGACGCCCCAGGTCATCAAGCGCTTCGCCGACTGCTCGAGGCGACGGATCTCCTTCTGCTGATCGGTGTAGCGGTGCTCTTGCTGCGCTCGGATCTCCTCCTTGTCGATCGCGTACTCGGAGTAGTTGCCGGGAAACCGCCGGAGGACGCCGCCTTCGAGTTCGAGAATCTCGTCGACGACGAGGTCGAGAAGGTATCGATCGTGCGACACCAAGACGACGCCCCCCTCGAACTCGCGCAGGAAGCGTTCGAGGTGACGTTTTCCATCGAGGTCCAGGTGATTGTCCGGTTCGTCGAGGAGGAGGAGGTTGGGGCGTCGGACGGCCCGTGCCGCGATTCCGACGAGCTTTCGCTCTCCTCCCGAGAGGATGTCGACCGGCCGATCGAGATCCCACTCGCGAAAGCCGAGCGCGTGAAGGACCGAGCGAACCCGCGCGTCGAGTCCCGGTCCGCCGAGGCGATCAAACGCTTCGAGGATCTCCTCTTGCTCGCCGAGCGTTCGGTGGAGGATCTCCTCGTTCTCGTAGACGGTCGGATCGCCGAGCCGCGTCTCGATCGAGGCGAGCGACCTCTCGATCTCAATTAGCTCGGTCGACTCGGCCTTCGCCGCCTCCAAGACCGTCGACTTCGGATCGAGGGTGACCTCCTGACTCAAATGGCCGATCGAGAGGCCCGTCCGGCGGGAGACCGCTCCTACGCTCGGATCGATCTCGCCTGCGAGAACGCGCAGGAGGGTCGTCTTCCCGCAACCGTTCGGGCCGATCAATCCTGCAATCCGATCGTCGTGGATCTCACACGACAGATCGGCGAAGACCGGATACGATGCGTGCGTGACCGTGATCCGGGAGACGCTGGCGGCAATCATCGGCGATCCTTTCGAAGCTGCAGGCTACCCGACCGATCGACGCTCTGCCAATCCTGAAAGCTCGGCAATCGTTGCTGCGCGGCTGTGACACGGAGGTGAGGCCACAACGGAGCTGGCTCGGTCCGGAATCGTCGCGGTTCCCGCCGTCGACGGGTACTACTACGTGGAGGTCACTCAGCAGGACGCGCACTGGATCATCTCGGCTCCCGTGTGGCCGACGTGCGTGCTCGACGAGCCTGCCCGCTAGCGGCTCCCTCGACCACTCGGCTCACCGACGTGATTCCGGGGTGAATCGGGAAGCGACTAAGCAGCGTAATCGATGAAGACCAGCAAGAGGACGAGGGCGATCAGCCCCGCGATCAGATAGGATCGCCACGGGATCTGATGACCGGAGAGACGAGCGAGGGGTGACTCACAGCCCTCGCGGATGCAGGCCGTCACGGCGGTCCGAAGGCGGATCTCCTTTTCGAGGCCGACGCCGGAGATCGCTTCATCGCCGACGAAGATCACGGGGAAGTTCGTGGGGAAGATCCCGTACACCGTGGCGAGCTGCCAGAGCAGCGTTCCGTCCGGCTCGCTCTCCTCGATGTGGCGCACCGAGAGCGAAGGGTATAGCTCGTGCATCTCCTCGAGGACGCTGTCCATTCGCGCACAATCGTGGCACCCCTCGCGGTAGAAGACGATCACGTCCGGGTCGTCACCCGATTGGCCGAAGGCCGCCCCGGTCGTCAGCAGAACCGCTAGAAGGGTGTGCCACAGGATTTCGCGTCGGTTCATCCGTCACCTCACGTGTCGATCATGTCCGAACCCTTGGCGGCGCGCAACGATCACCCGCCCGGATCGGCCGCGTTGCGGTCGGCGAGCAGCCGTCGAATCTCCGGAAGGGCCGCCTCCGCGGCCGCCTCGCCGGCGCGGATGCCGTCCTGCGCGTGAAGATAGCCCATGATCGTCATGGACACCTCGGGCCGGATGATGAGATCGGGTGCGTGTGCGGCCAGCCTCAGCCGGAGGATCTCTTGCAGGAGGATCGAGATCGATTGGTTCAGGATGCTGTAGACGCCGGGGAGACTGCGGGCGCTCTCGGGGCGTTCTCGGAAGTGCGAATCGAGCGCCTCGGTCAGGCTGTTCGGCAGCCAGGTCTGTTGCGTCAGGCCCTCGTGAATCTGCTCGGTGATTCGCGACCAGACACGCCGGCCTCCGGGAGTCGTCGGAATCGGGCGCGGCGTGATGTCGACCGCGATGACGACGTCCGCACCGAGTGACCGGCAGACGCCGACCGGGACTGGGTCGACTAGTCCTCCGTCGACGAGGAGCCGGTCCCCGAAGCGAAACGGGTGGAACAAGCCAGGAATGGCGGTCGACGCGCGGACCGCGTCGGCGAGCGAGCCTTCCCGGAAGACGACCTGCTCGCCGGTGTCGATGTCGCACGCGACGGCCGCATAAGGGATCGGGAGATCCTCGATCCTGACGTCGCCGAGCAGGCTCTCAAGCATCTTGCGGAGCTCGGACCCCGAACTGAAACCGGCGCGCGCGAACGATGGAAAGAATCCCCGGAAGAGCTTCGGGACGTCGGTCTCGAGCCATTCGCGCTCGACGTCCGCGATTGGAATCCCCACGGCGTGCGCCGCCCCGACGAGCGCCCCGATGCTCGAGCCGGCGATCGCCGAGACAGGAATCCCCTCTCGCTCGAGCACCTTGAGAACCCCCGTGTGCGCCGCCCCGCGGGCTCCTCCCGATCCAAGGGCGAGGCCGACGCGGAGGTCGCTGAAGGGGCGCTCCTGTTCAGTGGACATGGTGAGGTCATGCTAGCAAACGGGTTCGCTCGGGGCCACTCCGCCCGTTTGCGGAGGAACGGGCCGGTTTGCGAATCCTGTGAGGACGATCCAACATCCTCTCCGGGAGGGGAGCCGTGGAACACGTGCATCACGGGCACGAGCCGTCGCAGGAACGTCGCATCGGCACGGCGTTTTTCCTCAACTTGGCGTTCACGCTCATCGAGATTGCTGGCGGGATCTGGACGAACAGCATGGCCGTCCTCTCCGACGCGCTCCACGATCTCGGAGACAGCGTCGCCCTCGGCCTGACCTGGCATTTCGCCCGCATCTCGAAGCGTCGTGGGGACGAGACGTTCACGTTTGGCTACCGTCGTTTCTCCCTCCTGGGCGCGCTCGTCATGTCGATCGTCCTCTTCGGCGGAGGGATGGTCGTCCTGTCCGAGTCGATCCCGCGGATCGTCGCGCCGGAGGCGACGAACGCGCGCGGGATGCTCGCGCTTGCCGTCGTCGGGATTCTCGTTAACGGGATCGCCGCACTCCGGATGCGCGGAGGCCGGTCGATCGGCGAGCGGATCGTGACGTGGCACTTCGTCGAGGACGTCCTCGGGTGGGTTGCGGTCCTCGTCGCAAGCGTCGTGATGTGGCTTCGCGACGTGCCGATTCTCGACCCAATCCTGTCGATCGGGATCACCGTCTACGTTCTGTACAACGTTGGGAAACGCTTGAAGGAGACGCTCACGATTCTCCTGCAGGGGGTTCCGGCCGGCGTAGATCTCGCCAGTGTCGAGAAGACGATCCGTCGGGTCCCGGGCGTTTGTGACGTTCATCACACTCACATCTGGTCGCAGGACGGCGAGCGCCACGTCCTGACGGCGCACGTTGTGGTCGACGACGCCGACTCCTACGAGGACGTCGCCGCGCTCCGCCGCCGAATCAAGGAAGGCCTGCGCGGACTCGGGATCGAGCACGCGACGATCGAGGTCGAGGCGAACGACGGCTCCAGCTGCCCGGACGTGAGCGACCGATGTCGAACCTGCTCCCAAGGCGAAGAGGGGACCAGTGCCTGATCCGGCCGCGCAGCTCTCCTCGACTGTCGCGGTCGTCCGCTGCGAGAGCTACGACGATGCGGCCGTCCGTGCCGCGGTCCAGAGCGGCCTCGATCTTCTCGGCGGGATGGGGCGATTCGTTCGAGCGGGCGAGCGGATCCTGCTCAAGCCGAACCTTCTCGTTCCCCGCGCGCCCGACGACGCGGTGACCACGCACCCGAGCGTCTTCCGCGCGGTGGCCGAGTCGCTCGCCGAGGCCGGCGCGATCCTCTCCTACGGCGACTCGCCCGGATTCGGCTCGTCGGCCCTCGCCGCACGCCGCGCCGGGTTGGCGGACGTTGCAGAGAAGCTAGGCATCCGGCTCGCCGACTTCAGGAAGCGTGTGCACGTCCCGTCTCCCGACGGGCGACTCGTGAAGCGGTTCGCGCTCGCGAAGGGCGTCGTCGACGCCGACGGGATCGTCTCCCTCCCCAAGCTGAAGACGCACGGTCTGACGAGGATCACGGGAGCGATCAAGAACCAGTTCGGTTGCGTGCCCGGCGTGCTGAAGGCCGAGTTCCACGCCCGCCTCCCGAGCGCCGACCTCTTCTCCCAGATGCTCGTCGATCTCAACCGCCTCCTGCGTCCGCGCCTCTACGTGATGGACGGCATCGTCGCAATGGAAGGGAACGGGCCGCAGGGCGGAAAGCCTCGACCGATGAACGTCCTCCTCCTGTCGGACGACCCGGTCGCCGTCGACGTGACGCTCTGCCGATTGATCGATCTTGACCCCGAGCTGGTTCCTCCGCTCGTCCACGGGGAGGCGTTCGGCCTCGGGCGCGCGTCCGGAATCGAGTGGATCGGCGATCCGGTCGACGCGTTCGTCGCCCGTGACTTCGACGTCAACCGGAACCCGCGTTCGACGACCGACCCGCCCGGCCGGGTGAGTCGGCTCGCCCGTCGGCTCGTCGTGCCGCGTCCGGCGATTCGGGCCGAGCGGTGCACTCGTTGCGGGACGTGCGTCGCGGTCTGCCCGGTCTCGCCGAAGGCCGTGCGCTTTCGGGAAGAGGCGCGGGTGCGCCCGCCCGAGCACGACTACGCCCGCTGCATCCGCTGCTACTGCTGTCAGGAGATGTGCCCGGAGCGGGCGATCGAGATCGACGTTCCCCTCCTCGGACGACTGATCCGCCATTAGACCTTCCGGAGGGCGGCCTTCTCGACGCGCGTCGGATTCTCGGAGCTCGTTCGAGCTGCGTGCTCGCGCAGCCGGCTCTCGCGGAGCCTGTATACTCTCAACTCCGTAGGCCGTGCCTCGATCGAGGTCCCCCTTTCGGATCGGAGACGACATGTCCGTGGAACAGATCTCGCTTCGCGACGCGCGGCGTCTCGCCGTCCGTGCGCAGCTTCTCGACGGCCAGCCGGTGCTCCCTGAGGGGAAGGAAGGCGTCGCCCGCGCGATCGAACATCTCGGGCACGTGCAGATCGACACCATCGCCGTCGTCGAGCGCGCGCACCATCAGGCACTCTGGGCGCGGCGGCCCGACTACGACGCCGAGGCGCTTCACGATCTCCAGGCGATCGACCGCCGCATCTTCGAGTACTGGACGCACGCGATGTCCTTCGTGCCGATCTGCGACTACCGCTTCTACGTCCCGAGGATGAACCGGATCCGCCGGGAGGGAACGACGTGGCTGAGAGGCTGGAGGGAGAAGAACGAGGACGTCTTGGCCGACGTTTTGGAGCGCGTGAGAGGCGAGGGGCCGCTGACCTCGAAGGATTTCGCGCCGCCTCCGGGCGAGCGCCGCGGGACGTGGTGGGACTGGAAGCCGGCGAAGACGGCGCTCGAGATCCTCCTCTGGCAGGGAGACCTGATGGTCTCCGAGCGGCGCAACTTCCAGAAGGCCTACGACCTGACGGAGCGCGTATTGCCTCCGGGGGCGGACGCGACGATTCCTGGCGCCGACGAGCTCGCACGATTCCAGATTCGGCGCTCTCTCTCCGGACTCGGAGTGGCCGACGCCCGTGAGATCGCGCGTCTCTACCACGTCGTCGATCGGGAGGCGGTCGAAGGCGCGCTCCCCAAGCTCGTTCGCTCTGGCGAGATCGTCGAGGTTGCAGTCGATGGCGCCGCTGGCCGGTACGTGCTCGCTGGCTCTCTGGAATCGGGGATCCCGGGCGATCTCGCGTCGGGACGGGTCGCGCTCCTCTCGCCGTTCGACGGCCTCATCCTCCAGCGAGATCGGACGAAGTGGCTGTTCGATTTCGACTACACCCTCGAGTGTTACGTCCCGGAGAAGAAGAGGAAGTACGGCTACTTCGTCTTCCCGATCCTGTTCGGTGACGCGCTGGTCGGGCGACTCGATCCGAAGGCCGACCGAAAGACGAAGACGCTCGCGATTCGGAAACTCCTCTTCGAACCGTCGTTCGATCGATTCGACGAGTTGCTCCCGACGTTTGCGCAGACGCTCGCGCGGTTCGCGCGGTTCAATGGCTGCGAGGCCGTCACCTTTGACGTCATCCGGCCGGCGGGGCACAAGCGGTCGCTCAAGAGCCTCGTCCGAAGGGCGCTCACGGAGGAAGACCGGGGATGAGCGTGAGGAAGGTGTTCGCGTATGTCGTCCGCATCGATCGCGCGGAGCCGTTGCTTCTCGTCTTCGAGAGCCTCGACGAGCGTGGGTTCGAGGTTCCCAAGGGGACGGTCGAAGCGGGCGAGACGTTCGCTGAGGCCGCCGTCCGCGAGGTGCGCGAGGAAGCGGGGATCGAAGGCGTTCGGGTCCTCCGCGAGCTCGGCACCACGTGGTACGAGGGCGAGGATCAACGGTTCTTGCTGCTTGCGACGCCGGACGGGTTGCCAGAGGCGTTCGAGCACACGGTGACTGGTGACGGGATCGACGGGGGCCTTCGCTACTCCTTTCGGTGGCTCCCGATCGATCCCGCGCTCGAAGCCGGGCTCGTCCAGGGCTGCGGAGCGTTTGCGGATGCGCTGATCGAGGCGGTACGAAGCGCGCCGGGTAGGCTGTAGACTCGCAGGTGAGGGAACGAGATGGAGAGAACGGATCCTCCGATTACGTCGGTCCGAAATTCGAGCGTCGTTGAGGCGCGGAAGCTGACGCAGAAGAAGCACCGGGCTCGTCAAGGGCGCTTCCTCGTCGAGGGGCTTCAGCTTCTCGCGACGGCCGTAGAACGGATGGCCGACTCGCCGTGGGGCGCGAAGATCGTGCCGCGCGAGCTGTTCTATTGCGAGGAGCCTCTCGTCGGGGAGACCGCGCCGCGGCTTCTCCGAGCGCTCGCGGACGCTGGCGCGAGGACGATCTGCGTTGCCTCACACGTTCTCGACACCCTCTCCGAGCGGGAGACTTCGCAGGGACTTGTGGGGACGTTCGATCTTCGAAGCCTCGAGGTCTCCCTCGATGAGATCCCGCCGACGGACCCGGCGTCACCGGGACTCGTCCTCGTTCTCGACCGTCTTCAAGACCCAGGAAACCTCGGGACGCTCATCCGAACCGCAGACGCGGTCGGTGCGACGGCCGTGGTCCTCCTCGAGCCCTCCGTCGACCCGTTCGACCCGAAGGCGGTTCGAGGGACGATGGGATCCCTCTTCTCGGTCCGACTCGTCCGCGTGCGCGAGACGGACGCTCTCTGGTCGCGCCTCGCGGAGATCGGGTACGGTCCAGTCGGCGCGGACGCGCACACCGATGCGAGTGTCTGGGAGCGTCGCGCGCTCGCTGGCTCCGTCGCCCTCGTCCTCGGAAACGAGGCGCGCGGTCTCTCGGCGGACGTCCGCGACGCGGTCTTCGAGTACGTCAGCCTGCCGCTGGTCGGGGGTGCCGAGAGTCTGAATGTCGCCGTTGCCGGCGGCGTCTTGATGTATGAATGGCTGCGCGTCAACCGACCTCGGGGGCGAGGCATCGACCGTCCGGCATCGCGTGGCGGATGACCTCGCGGACCATCTCGGACTTCCCGGTGATGTAGAGCGCCTTGTCGTTGTCGTGCTCGATGCACAGGGCGCGCTTGTGCGCGCTCAAGCGCCGGGCCTCGTCGGGGTGCTCACGAAGGTAGTCTCGGAAGGCGAGTTGCTCCTCGAGGGATCGGTTCCCGACCGGGCAGGCGTAGAGGTGGTGCCGTGGGAGGTCGCAGGTCGGAGTCCCTTCGATGGGGCGGAAGGCTTCTCGGCCGGGGATCCCCCGATCTCCCTCGTGTCGGTAGCCGGCCTCCGACAGTCCCTCGATCACCTCGTCCAAGTGCTCCGGCTCGACGACGACGACCAGGTCGATGATCGGCTTCGCCGTCATCCCGGGGACGGCCGTGCTCCCGACGTGCTCGATCTTCACGTAGAGCCCAACGAGATCTTCCTCGAGCGCCGCGGCGAGTCGGCGGAAGTCGTTGGGCCATCGCGGGTCATACGGTCGTACGAGGGTCACAGCCATGGGGATCCGATCTTACCCGTTCGCAGAGCGGTGGGCGGGCGCATCCTCTCGCCCGGTTTGCGAAGCTCGAAGGAGGATTCGCGAGTGGACTCCCTTCCGGCAACGGTAGTAGGATACATCATCACGTGTGTATCACTCCGAGGAGAAGCGCAACGAGGAGGGGCGAATGCCGAACCGAATGACGGGAGATGGCCGGCCGGAAGAGAGCCCGAACAGACCGGAGGCCGCCGCTGCGGGGATCGGTGATTTGGCGGCCTACCTGGAGACGGTCAGCCCGCTTCCGACGTCGGATCGAATCGAGATCGTCGATCAGGCCCTGGCCCTCCTCGAGGGTTGCTACGTACACCTCCCGCTGAAGCGAGCGATGCACGCCGTCGATCCGGTTCAGCGCCTCCGTCTCCTCGGGCATCGCCTTCAGGGGGGCGACGTCTCGCTCAGCGGCCGAACGTTCCACGACGAGATGACCGCGATCTTCACGTCGGCCCGCGACCTGCACACCAACTACCTCCTCCCGTCGCCCTATCGCAGGCTGACCGCCTACCTTCCGTTCTTCGTGGAGGAGTGTTTCGACGACGCGCGCCGGCCTCGCTACGTCGTGTCGAAACTTGTCGAGGGCTTCGAGCATCCCAGTTTCGATGTGGGGACCGAGATTCTCCACTGGAACGGCACGCCGATGGCGCGCGCCGTCGACCGGAACGGCGATCGACAGGCGGGGAGCAATCCGGATGCGCGTCACGCCCGCGGCCTCGACTCGCTGACGCTTCGCCCGATGGTTCGCCTCCTCCCTCCCGACGAGACGTGGGTGACCGTCACGTTTCGGACGGCCGCCGGGAAGCTGGAGGAGCTCCGCGCGACGTGGGAAGTCTTCTCCCCCGAGGCGGGGCGCGTCGACGTCGATCCGGACACGTTCTCCCCGTCGGCGACGGCGCTCGGAATCGACGTTCAGACCGACGCGGTGCACCAGGCGAAGAAGCGCCTCTTCGCGGCCGCCGCGGTCGAGGCGGACTGGCGCATCGCAGCAGGGGAAGCGCCGGGCACGCCGCCGGGAGCGCTCCCCACGGGGATGCCGACCGTCTTCCGCGCCAGGCCCGTGAAGACTCGTTTCGGAACGTTCGGGTACTTGCGGATCTTCACGTTCAACGTGTCCGACGCGGGCGCGTTCGTCCGGGAGTTCGTCGACCTCGTTCGCGAGTTGCCCGAGGACGGCCTGATCCTCGACGTCCGTGGAAACCCGGGCGGTTCGATCTGGGCGAGTGAACAGCTTCTTCAGACGCTCACTCCGCGACCGATCGAGCCGGCGCGGTTCCAGTTCATCAACTCGCCGACCACGCTTCGACTCTGTCAGGAGCACTCGCGAAGCTCGGCCGGCCTCGACCTTGGCCCGTGGGTTGCGTCCGTCGAAGAGGCCGTGAAGACGGGGGCGACGTACTCGCGTGCGTATCCGATCACCGACCCCGATCGCTGCAACGCGATCGGTCAGAAGTACTGCGGCCCGGCAGTCCTGATCACGGACGCCCTCTGCTACAGTGCGACAGATCTCTTCGCGGCCGGCTTCCAGGATCACGAGATCGGCCCGATCCTTGGCTGTAGCGGAAACACCGGTGCCGGCGGCGCGAACGTCTGGTCGCACGCGCTCGTCTGCCAACTCGCTTCGTGGCCGCAGTCGCCGTTCCGCTCGCTTCCGGTCGATGCTGGGATGAACGTCTCGGTCCGCCGGAGTCTCCGCGTCGGCCGGCGCGCCGGGACTCCACTCGAGGATCTTGGTGTCGTTCCCGACGAGCTTCATTGGATGACGTCTCGAGACGTCATCGGCCAGAACGAGGACCTCATCGAGCGCGCCGCCGCCCTCCTTGCAGAGCGAAAGCCGTACAGGCTTCGAGTTGGGATCAACGTCCGAGAGGAGCGTGCGGAGCTGGCGATCGCGACGCGCAATCTCGCTTCCGTCGACGCGTACCTCGACGGACGTCCGAAGGAGTCACTGGGCGTCGGAGACGGCGAGGCGTCCCTGTCGGTTTCCGTCGACCCCGGGGCGCACAGACTCGAAGTGAAGGGGTACGACTCCGATGGGACGCTGGTCGCTGCGTGGAAAGGGGAGGTCTGAGTCCTAGCGCGGTCGGCCCGATCGCTTCCCGGTGACCGACTCGATCTCGAGAGACCAGACGCGCGTTGCCTCGAAGACCTTGGGAAGGAAGGTCCACTCAAGGTCGCGCGCGGACTGCTGGCGCATGATGACGCGAAGAGCCTCCTCCTTCTCGGCCGGGTTCGTCAGTTCACGGATCGTCCCGTAGCCGATCACGCTCTCGTAGTGCAGGCTCCACGAGCACGCGCGTTCGTCCCCCTCTTTGCTCATCATGGCCAACGCGACGGACGCGGGGTCCGTCTGCTCACGAGGCGTCCGCATCACAACGGCGCCTTCGCGCATCACGACG
>Ga0180431_10002767_pt1 | contig 23120 bp, 12 predicted proteins | sample SS_ome_11_FD_132459 | JGI IMG/M metagenome (GOLD analysis project Ga0180431, IMG submission 132459) | Hypersaline lake sediment archaeal communities from the Salton Sea, California, USA - SS_1_MS_1 metaG | ecosystem: Environmental > Aquatic > Non-marine Saline and Alkaline > Hypersaline >...
AGATGCAGCTATAAAGCCTATAGAAAGGGGTATGATAAGAGAGCAAAAAGTTAGAGAAAGAACTAAAGATAGGCTTGCGAGTTTTTCAGATGAAGTTTTAGCAAAAGAAAAAGATTGGGCAAAGGGCGCTGGTGGTCCTCCTAGAGGTCCAGTTGGTCCTGGTGGTCCTACCGGCAGGGGTGGAGAATTTTTCCCTAGAAAAGGTGAAATAGTTCCTGTACGTATAGAAAGTATAAGAGAGGGAATAGGACTAACTTTTACAAGCGGAAAGATGCAAGATGTTATAACAGGTGCTAAAGCCGGTACTGCTCCTTATGATATTGAAGAATTGAGAAGGTTGCAGGAACAAGCTGCTGGTATAACTAAGACAATGTCTGCTACTTATGAAGATTTATATAGAGCCAGTGGTCTTAAAGCCGGCGGAGCGTTTGGTTATAAAGGCGGATTTGAAGGACCAGAGTTTAAAGAAGCACAGATTAAAGCTATAATGACACAGATGGCTCCCGGCCCAGGTGAAGGGGGTATTAAATATAAAACTGAAGCCGCATCTATGATAGGCACAGCCTTACATACGATGATAGCACAGCAAAAGAAAGAAGAAGCTGTTGAAACTGGTAAATTTGATTATGATATAGAAAGATTTGTGAGTTATTTTGACGAATTTGCTGGTGATATAACAGGACATGTTGATTTAATTAAACAAAGAATGGATGCGTCTGGTAATTTAATTGATGATACTATTATAGATATTAAAACTATTAGTGATAAAATGGCCAGGCGTCTTGCACAATCTGGTGTTACAGAGTTTAAAGATGTAGCTAGATTACAAAAAGAAGGTATAATTAGTCAGGCTGATAGAAGTAAATTAGAAGAAACTGCTTCTCAGATAAATCTATATATGAAAGCAGTTGCGGAAGCTAATGGTATAGCAGCTGAAAATTTAAAGGGTGAAATGTGGTTCTATAATCGAGAAGATATAGAGCAAATGATACCTGTTCAATTTGAATTCGATCCTAAAAGATTGGAAAGAGATTTAGCAGCTGTAGCTGAAGCAAGAAAAAGAGTATTAGAAGATCCTTCCCGTAAATTTGCTAAAGCCACGCATATAGCTGATTTACAACGCGCAGAACAAAAAAGAAGAATGAAACAACAAGCAGGACAATATTCAGACTTGTCTGATGTTGAATTACAAAAGCTATATGGAGGAGCCAAAGAATATATGGCTGATATTGAGAGATCTCCTTGGCTTGGTGAAGTTCTTTATAGCACGCGTGGAAGAAAACCGCCAAAAATGGACCCAAGTTTTAAAACATCCGCTCAATATAGAAAATTTGAAGAGTATACAGTACCAAAAGCCCCGCTTCGCGGAAAAGAAGTTGCTGCAGCATTTGAAAACCTTAAATCTTTGCATGAAGAAGCTGTGTCTTATCAAATGGAAGTTAGTAAAATAGGGTTTGGTACTATAGATTTCCAAACATTTGATAAACGTATTCAAGAATTATTAGGTGAAGTTAAAGAGCAAGGTCCGCAAGGTAGTAAGTTTATGGATCTTGTTACACAGTTAAGAAAAACCGAAGAAATATCTGGGGCTGAACTTGCAAAAGCTTGGAAGTATTATAGAATAGCTGTAGGAGATTTTTTCCTTAAACAAGCTGAAGAAGCGTCTAAGCTGGAAGAAGAAATGAGTAGCGCTGGTGAAGTAGGAGAAGCCAGAAAAGCTTATAGAGCTATGCAAGATGCTGTAAACAGAATGAGAGAAACTATAAAAAGAGGTTTAGGGAAACCAACTGATATTTATACAGCTGGTAGAAGATATATATCACCTGATATAGCACAAGCATTAGATATTTATTTATCACCTCAACAATTATTAGAAAAATCTAAAGAACCTCTTGGTGATGCACCAAAATTAGAAGAAATATTTAAGAAGAATGTTGTTGGTGATATAATGAAGGGCGGAAGATTAACACCTCCTGTTGAAAAAGCCAGAGCAGTATTTGCCGGCCTTAGTGAAATGGATGAGGTTATGATAGATGTACTAACCGATTCCGATAAGTTCAAAAGAATGGGCGAAGAAGTTCAAGATGCCTGGAGATTTGATGAAGTAGTAGATAATATATCTAAGGTAAGAGCCGCATTAGAAAGTTTCATTAAATTTAAATTTCAAGAAGGCGAAGATGTTGTAGAGAGAAAGAACTTAGAAAATACATTAAGACTTATAAAAAGTTTAGAAGCGGCTTACACAGCATTTAATACTCAGAAGATAATGGCAGCTAAAACTGGCGCTGAAATGGATTGGGGTGAAATAGGATTAGCTAAAGTTCCTACTTGGTTAGATCCAAAAGTTCAAGAGGCCATGCATAAAAGAAATATTCAAATGGTCAGGAAATATTACGAAAGACCTGAGGCAGAAGGCGGCCCAAGAAAAGGTGAAAGATATATTTACCCAATGAAGATCCTGGGCGAAACTGGTGATATAGTAAAGAATGTTGCTTATGACTTTAAAAAATACGGCGATGCAATAAATTTTGCCGGTGAGAATGTAGGTGTATTTAGAGAAAAATCCAGAGATTTAATGGAGTTCATGCAGGGAAGCAATAGAACTTTTAAAGCAGCTATAATGCGTGCTGTGAGATGGGGTGCTGCTTCTAAGATAGTTTATGGTGGTTGGCAAAATCTTATGAATTCTGTTGGTATGTTGGCTGATATAGAGATGGGTATGGCTCAATTAAGAATGGTCATGAGCCCATTAGAAACTGATTTTGATATGATGAGTAAAGCAGCTATTGGTTTTGCTAAACAATATGGTGTGGCAATGACCGATGTGTTGCAAGGTATGAAAATCTTTGCTCAACAGGGTTTAAGACAGGAAGAAGTTATAGATAGAACTAAAACAGCTACACTTGCTGCTAATGTTACAACATTAAGTGCTAAAGAAGCTACAGAAGCTTTAACTGCTGCTATGAAAGTATTTAGGCAGGAAGGCGAAAGCTCTATGAGATTCATGGATGCATGGAGCGAAGTTGAAGCTAAACACGCTATTACTGCTGGTGATATGGCTAACGCTCTCAAGAAGTCAGCATCCGCTGGTAAGAATGCAGGGTTTACTTTTGATGAACTTAATGGTATAATCGCTGCTATAGGTTCTGTGACACGTCAGTCTGGTAAAGAAGTTGGTACTTCTATGAGATTTATTTTTAGAAGACTCACTTCTGAAAAAGCTCCTACGGAATTAGCTAAGATAGGTATTCCTACATTAACCGATACTGGTGAACTTAGAAGAGGTTATGAAATTCTTACAGATTTAGCCGGCGCCTGGAAAGATTTAACTAGTGCGCAAAGAATGAATATAGCACAAGCTATTGGTGGTACACGTCAATATAATTCACTATTAGTTTTGATGGATAATTGGGATGAGGCTTTAATAGCTATTGAAGACAGTGTTAACTCTAAAGGGTCTGCTGAAAGACGTAATTTAGAGATGATGAAGACTTACACAAAACAGCTTCAACAGCTTAAAGCAGCAGCTACTGAAGTTTATATGTCTTTTGGTAAGATAGTATTCCCAGCATTTAAAACAGCATTCTCAGGTATCAGATATGGATTAGAAGCATTTGCTGAAATGCCTAAGGGTATAAAGATTGCTATGATAGCAATAGCAGGTTTCTTTACTTACATGGCTAAGGGTGCGGATATTATTGATTATCTTGTTGATAGATTCCGTGGTATAACTCTATTTAAAGATGTTATTGACAGCGCAAAGAAAGAGTGGAAGACTGGAATGTATGAGTTATTTACGTTAGGACCACTTGAAAAAGGATTGAAAACTATTGGTAAAGGAAAAATAAAATTAACACCCCAAGATATCATTGATGTAGATCCAAAGGGTGTAGCTAAGATTAGACAGTTAGAGAATGCAATACCTCAAGGTAGAACTATAAAGGATTTTCAGTCGGTTCTTGGTAAAACCGCTTTTATTATAAAACAAACCGGTATGGCTTATAATGAATTTATTGGAGGTATGGTAAAAGGAAGTGGAAATTTAGTTAAAGATGTTGGCGGTCCTTTTGATTATATAGGTAAAAAGTTATTAATATTAGGCGAAATGTTTGGTAAAGTTACAGGGGCTGTAGCAGGTCCTGAAGTATTACTTACTGCCTTTAAGACTGGCGGAATTGGTGCTCTGATAGGTGCAATTCCAGCTGCAGTAGCTGGTGTAGCAACAGTAGCCACAAAGGCAGCTGGTCATACATCTAAAGTTGTTGCAGAAGCAGCAAATTTTGCTGGTGAAAAATTTGGAGATGCCGGAAAGAAATTTGTAGAGGATTGGGCTTCTGATAATACTAGTTTTGTAAAAGCAGTAGCACCACTGGGAGCCAGTTTGTTAGCAGTCATACCAACTATTGAATTATTAGCAAAACATTACAGTAAAGTAACTAAGTCAGCACAAGATTATGAACAATCTGTATATGGTATTAGACGTTCTAGTGAATCACAATTAAAGGGTATTAGGAATTTAGCTAATGAATATGGTAGATTGGAACGTTCATTAGCAGAGGCAGTTAAAGTTTCAGATCCTGATGTTAAAAAACGAAGACAAGAATTAAAAACTTTTGAAAGCCCGTTAGTTTCTATATCATCTATTATAGGAAAATCTAAGGATTTTTCTAATGAATTAGCCGATTCAAATGCTAATTTAGTAGCTGGTTATGATAAGTTTGGTAATGCAATATTAGGAGTTACTGGTAATCTAAAAGGTTATCTGTCTATGTTGGAAAAGTTGAAGTTAAAGGAAATGGCAAAAATAGAGATAGATGTTGCTGCTAAATTTATTACTGATCTAACAGAGACGGAAGGTCCTGAAAAATGGAAATATGAATTAAAATCTTTATTAAAAGAAGCTCCGGGCTTCGGCGAAGTTCTTGCCAAAGGAATAAAAATCTCTCCTGCTAAGGCATTAGATGTGGTAACTGATAGATTAAATAATCTACTTGCTATGAAAAAGAAATTCCCTATGTCATCAGCATTTGATAAAGATATAAAGAAATATCAAACTAGATTAAAAGAAGTTAGAACAGGGTTTAATGAAACATACGTTGATTTTAAGAGAATTTTATCTGATATAGAAACTAAAGGTCTAAGTAAGCAAGATGTAGCAAGATTACTAGGTACAGAAGAACTGCGTAAAGGTTATGAATTAATGCTTGAAGTTGAACCTAGATTTAATTTGAAAGAGGTTAAAGGTAAAGTTAAATGGGAGGAAGTATTGGGCGCGGAGGTGATGAGAAGAGCATTCCCATCTTTTGCCGCTACTTTTGATGCTACAAGTATATTAACTAAAGCTAGATTAGAAACTTCTGGTGTTTTAGAGAGAGAAGGAAAGGCTTTATCAGGCGATGTTATATTCTTCTTAAAAGATATAACTGATAAATATAATATGGCTGGTAATCAAGCTATTATATCTCTAAAAGAAACTACAGATGGTGTTTTTGATTGGTTTGTTACTTATTTTAATACTAAAACATTACAGGTAGAAGAACGTCCGTTTACGGAAGATATGCAAAATATGGTAGAAAGCATTTTTCCAAAGAATAGAATAGAGGAAGAACTATCTGAAAGAATAGAATCTCTTAATGAGTTTGTTGCAGGTGCAGCAGCAGGATTAAGAGGTTTATCGGCTAAAGATTTTAAGAGAGATTTTGGTCTTGGGGAAAGATTCTTTTCTGAAATTCCAACTACTACAATATTACAAGGCGCAAAAGGTTATGTTCCAGCTATGGGCGGAGAACCTGCGCGTTTTGGTAAATCACCCTTCCAGGAAGAATGGAAAGCAACTACAAACGAGTTTTTCTTCAAACCAATGCGAGAGTATAGGCTTAAGGCCGAACAGCTTGAGAAATTGAGATTAGAGGGTTTACAAGGTGGAGAAGTTACACTTGCTAAAGGTTTATTTGAAGAATTAACTAATTTACAAAATGTCCTTAAGAATAATCAAGTGGTACTACAGTACAGAGCTGTTTTCACTGATTTGATGAAAACTATGGAGGAAGGTACAAGAACACTTCAGGAAAATCTAAAAGTCGAGCAAAGCCGATTAGAACTAAGTAAAGGATTTGCTGGATATATGAAGGGAATACCTGAAGGATTGGATAATATAGAAACAGGTGTGCAAAAATTCAGTGAACTAACAGCTAAACAAAGAGCGTTACGCGAAGCCCCAGGTTATGGTAGAGCCGCAACTAGATTTAGGGAATTAGAAATGAGAAGAGGTGCTGAAGAGGAAAGAGTGTATAACATAGACAGGGCTCTAGTTGCTTTAGAAAATATAAGCGAGGTTTCTAAAGGATTTGGTGCTGCTTTAAGTTCGGAGGATATGAAGAAGTATGTGGATATAATTGCTAAAACTGATGATACAGGAGCACAGTCTATTGCTATAGAAACTAGCAAAGTTGTAGATAATACAGCCAGCACAGTTGATAGATTAGATTCTATATTAGAAAGCATAGGTGGTTTGGATGCAATAGAAGATCAACTTAAAAATGTTGATAAAATGTCTCCGGACAAATTAGTGACAACAATGGAAAAAACTGCCAGAATCAGAGATAAAGCATTAGAATCTGGTAATAAAGATGCAGTGATCAGTGCTAATAAAGCTTTGGATGTTATGAGTGGCAGCTTAGTGGAGCAAATTGGAATTAAAGAGGCAATGAGTATGGTAGATAATAATTTTACTGTATTCAGTAAGAAATTTAAACCCGAAGAATTTACTCAAAGAGCTTTTGGTGGATTAGATTTTAAACAATTTGTAGACAGCATGCGTGAAAGTCTACCAGAAAAAGGTTTCGTAGATAAATTAAGGGATTATGTGGGAAGTGTGTGGAAGGAATCCACCTTTGATGAAAGCATCTCTCCGTTGGTTAAGTTACAAGAAAAAAGCGGGCAAGATCAATGGCTTGCCGCCAAAGACATGGCAAAAATGACAGCAGCTATGACTGTTTGGTCGGGACTTAATAAATACCAATCACGTGATATACGGGAACAGCTTGAAAAACAAAGAAAAGAATATGAGCCAGGCACTACCGAAAGAGAAATGCTAGATGAAGCTATTAAGAAAGAAAGAAAAGGTAGTTTAGCAGAGGGTAAAGTAGGGGAAGAACTTTGGGAAACAGCTCAAGGTCTTTCTGCTTTATCCACAGCTCTCGCTATATTTGCTAAATCTGTGGGAGCTACGGAGGGACAAATAAAGAAGATAGTTGGAACATCAGCTGGTTTACATACTCTTTTTAAATTCATAGAAAAATCTTCTGAAAAGAAACAAGCTGGAGGTTTAATTAGAGGTCCTGGTGGTCCTAAAGATGATAAGATAAAAATAGATGCCAGTGCTGGTGAGTATATAATAAAAGCAGACTCAACTAAGAGATTAGGTTTAGATGCTTTAAATTATATCAATAAGTATGGTGAACTTCCTACATTTCAAAAAGGTGGAAAGATAAATTCCAAGGAATTTTTATATGGAGAAAACTGGAAAAAGAAACTTAAATCATCAGCATTATTAACGTTAACACAACCAATAGGCGGCGGATTTTGGTGGCCATTGTTAAAAGGTAGAAAGGATCTTTCTAAAGGACAATTATTCAAAGAAATGGTTTTGGGTGGAATGTTTGGGCCAATAAGGCCTTGGTTACCATTTCAAACGGGAGGCCTTGTAGGAAAATCAATTATACCTATACCAAAAGAACCTGTTCCAGATACAATGTTAAGTAAAGATTTTATTCAGGAAATTATAGATGCTCTTATGTCTTGGGGCGGTGCATTTGGAAAAGAGGCTTCTGCATCAGAACTTATCAAAGGACTTAAACATGTTTTTGGATTTCAAAAAGGTGGAAAAATAGATGATGTGCTGCCAACAGATAAAAAACTTTCTATGCTTTCTAGAATTTTATTAGGCTCTGGTGCTGGTTTGGGAATGTTAGGTGCTGGGTTATCTAGTCCCGCTCTCCTACTAACAGCTATAGCTACACTTGCTGGCGGAAGCGCAACAGCGGCATTTGGATTTCAAAAAGGTGGTCTTGTTTCTCCACAAGATTATAAACAACTTGGTAAATTTACACCTGTTCCATTGGAAAATGTAAAAAAAGTCTTGACTTCAATGGGAATTCCGATAACAAAAATGCCCATAGATGAATTTATGGAAAAACTTGTTTTGTCAGAAAAACCAAAAACAATGAAAATTCCTGGATTACCTGATATAGATAAATTTAGAAAATATCAAAGTGGTGGAAAGATAGATAATATTCCAATAATGGCCAGTAATGGTGAATATATTATAAATTCTGATAAAGCTAAAAAACTTGGCTATGATAAATTAGAGTATATTAATAAATTTGGTAAGTTGCCTGGTTTTCAAGCTGGTGGTGTTGTAGGAAATGTTGCTCCTACAGCTAATGTTAACAAAGATATTACTGTTAATATAAATGATAGTAGTATCAGCAAACTAGCTAAAATAATTCTTCCGTATTTAGCAGCAACTGCTGTTGGGTATGTGGGTCAGAAAACAGAAGGTGAAACTAGACTTAACACACTTACAGCTCAGGCTGAAAGACAGTCAAAGATGTTTGCTGAAATAGTTGAAAGATACCCTAAGGCAGCACAAAAAGTGATTGATGATATGAATTTAGCTGTTAAAGATGTTGAGAAAACAAGACCTGTAGAAACTATTAAAAAATCATTGGTTCTTGATACAGAAGCTGAAAGAAGAAAAATAACTAAAGATTTAGATAAGCTTAAGAAAGATATTATTAAAGAACATGAAAAAATGACTAAAGAAATGACAAGAGTAGCTAAAAAGCTTGCTAAGTTAGAAGTAGCAAAACAGTTCGAAATGGAATTAGAAGAAATGAAAAGAGCTGCTGCTAATATTGATATAGCTTCTGACATCAAAATGGCATTAGAAACAAGCTTGTCCACATTTGACGCTGCATCAGTTTTTGGAGCTGGTTTTTGGAATCGTTTTATAGGAGATCAATGGTCTGGTAATATGGCTGATATTCTCAACGAACGTTTATCGGATGTCACAGATCAATTAAGATATCCTCGCGCTGGTGGTAAGTTGGCTGGTAAATATAGACCACAATCTATAGATTATGGTATTCAAGGTGTGTCTGAAATGACTCCAGAACAATATCTAGTTTATTCTGGTAAGAGGGTTACTTATCAACCATCTATAAAAGAATTTTTTAGTGGGTTAGCTTCTGGTAGACAAAGAGGAGAACCCCGTCTTATTACATATATGAAAGATATGTTTTCCGGTAAAACTATGGGTCTTACGTTTGTAAAGTCTGCAGAAGAGATGTTTAGAAACCTAGAAAACATGCAGCAAAAAAGAGATTTACAACAAGAGAAGCTTACGGAATATATGTCAAGAAGAGAAGAATTAAAGGGACGCGCTGGTTTCTTTGGTTTGAATTTATCTGATGTAGAGCAAGAAGAATTGAAACAACTTGATAATGTAATAGAAAAATTAGGTGATGGTTTAGTTGCTATGACTAATGATATTGCTAAAGCTAAAGATGATCTTAGAGATAGTATAGAAGAAGCTGCTCTTACCATTAAACAAAATCAGGCCGTTTTTGATGTAGCGGGTGAGTTGTCTGATTTTAATATAGAAAGATATTTTGGAACTGAACAAATATTAAATAAAGGTTTAAGAGGTTTTTCTGGTGGTTATCCATTACCAATGAGTAGAAGAGAAATGGGAACGCAACAAAGATTATTTTCTGATTCAGGAAAAGCTTTTAATCAAACAGCAGAAGAATTTTCTTATAGAATAAACACATTAATTCCTGCAATGCGTAGACATTTATCTAGTTTAATGATGGAACAACAAAGACTTTATAAAACAGTTGGTAGCGGATCAGAAGCTTATAAAAAAGTAACTGAGGCTATTAAAAAGCAAGAAGAACAATTGAAAAAAGTAGCTACTGAAGCCGAAAAAGTTGGAAAAGGTTTATATGCTGTAAACAAATTTGCAGAAGCTATTTATAATTTGAGAAATGCTTTTGAAGATGTTAAAATTAAAGAATTTACAGAGGCATTGCCTGGTGTTAAAAAGTTTAGAGAAGATATGGAAAAAATGCTTGGAGGATCACATCCATTAGCACTTCAAGAAGTTTCTGCTGCTGAGTCAAGAAGAGCTATGGAAGCTGGTATACCTTTAGGATCTTACGCGACCCAATTTGAAAAACAGTTAGCTGAGATCGAATACAGATTAAGTAGACCTGAAGTTGAAGGGGCTGAGCGTACAGAATTATTACGTCAAAGAGAAGATGTATTTGTAAATAGACGAAGAATGATAGCGGCTCATGAACAACGTAGGCAAAATGAAAGATTACAAGTTCAAGCACAACCAGCATTAGGTATGATAGATACTATAGCTAGTTTATTAAGAAATGAACAGATAGCCCCAGCCCAACGTGGGGATCTAGTTAAAGTACTTATGCAATTAGATTCTGTTATGAGAAATTTTGCTGATATTACAAATAGAACAGCTAAAATCGATGAAGCTAAATTATCTGGAATGAGTGATAAAGATTTAGTTGCTTATATAGACACTGTATCCAAAACTATAGGAACCACTCAATATAAAGCATATGGTCCTGATCAATTTAAATTAGTAGGTGAAATGAACAGATTGTTGGAAGGTTGGAAAGCAGCCAATCCTCAATTTGCGCAAAAATTAACAGAGGCAACCGAAGGTCCTGTTGTAACTGAGTTAAAACGACATACTGAATTATTGGAAAAAATAGCTACGATAGGTTTTGGTTTAAAACCAGAAGAGATTGGATTACCAAAAGAAAAATCTTATTTAGAAACAGCAGAAGAAAAACCTTGGTATAAAAGGGGCATGTTAGGAGTATATGGAACAGTTCTTAAGAATATCAATCCTATTGGTATGGCTAAAAATTATGGAAAACTTTTTGATTATATGTTTGGTTCTGATAAAAATGAGAAGGGTGTTGGTACTTATTATGATAATAGTTTAAAAGAAAGTTCTGGCATAATGAAGGATGTTGTAGTTAAACAAGAAGAAGCAGCCAAACTTCAAAATGATGCTGCCAATAAGCAATTAGAAGCTGCCAAGCAGAAAGGAGTTACTACAAAATCTAGCGACGATTTATTTACATACGATAAACCTTGGTATCAAAGGGGTCCTATTGGAGGTATTGGATCAATATTTAAATATGTTAAAAATTTATTTTCTGATGAAGAAAGAGCCGCTGGTGGTCGTATATTTGGAGAAGGCGGTCCTAGAGAGGACAAAGTTCCCGCAATGTTGAGTCCGGGTGAATATGTTATAAGGGCTGCAGCCGCTCAAAGATTAGGTTATGGTAATTTGGAATATATGAACCAAAAAGGTGTGATTCCTGGTTATGGTGATGGTGGTAAAGAAAAGAGATTTAAAATAGATCCTGAATATGGTACTATTAAAGAGGAAGAAGAAATAGCTAAAGAATTAATGAAAAAAACTAAAATAGGTAAAAATCTTTCGGATAGGAAGAGGATGTTAAACGAATTATTGGAAGGAAAAGCTGATGGTGGTATTACAGTTGGTATTACAGAAGGAAACTTAGATTATTTGAAAAAAATGTTGGGTTTAAACGAGAAAAAACCCAGCGAGAAATTTTTTAAAATTGATCCAAAAACCGGGAAAGCATTTAGCTCATTAAGTTTATTTATGGATTCTCAAATGGGTCCTGGTCATAAATCAAGAACTTCACTTGATGAAATTATGGCAGAAGTTGGAGGATTACAAAGATCAAGTTTATCTGAAATAATGGATAATTTAGACAAGGAAGCATTCAAAAGACTGTCGGGCAAAAAGTTTGCCGCCGGCGGCGCAGTCGAAACACTTAGGGCTATAGGTATGTCTGATGAAGAAATTGAAAGAGAATTAGGTGGTCTTGAAGAGCCTTTACTTGGTCCTGGTGATATTATAGGTATAGCAGGAGGTATTGGTAAACTAGCACTAGGCGTGGGTAAAAAGGCGGTTACACAAGCGCTTAAAAAGCCTAAAACTTATGAAGAGCTTCTTAAGACAGTAGTCCCAGAAAAAACTGGTATAAAAGGACTTATTGAAAGGTATAAAACTGGTAGAATTTTAAAGAAAGCACGTAAAAGATGGTCTAAAGAACCAACTAAATCTAGTATGGATGAAGCTTTAGAAGGTTTAAGTCCGGAAGCTAAATATTTAGTGGATATAGTGGATGCAGAAGAAGCTGCTAAATTAAAAGCTGCTTTAAGAGGTAAGGAGTACAACCCTTATGAAGCAGCCAAAAAACCACTTGTACATAGATACAAGCCATCTAAAAACGTTCCTTCAACAGACGATATTTTAAAAGTTGTGGAGGAAGGTAAAGAAATAACTAGTAAAGCATATTCATTTGGTAAAATGATGTCTGATGATCCTGTTGCAGAAAAAGCTTGGAAATTAGCTAAGGAAAGTTTTGATGCTAAGACCAAAGCTTTTGGTTCATTGAAAGAGATGAGCCCAGAAGCTATGAGTGATTATGGTGAGCATGTCATGAAAGGACAATTCTTTCGAGAAGCTAAAGAATTTGCAGAAGCTTTAAAAAATCCAGAGATAAAAAACTCTGCTGCTAGTATAGCACGTAAATTTTTGGAAGGTAAACAAGTTATAGCTGATTTTACATTTGCAGAAGGTGGATTAGTTGATTGGATTAAAGATTTTATGAAGAAAAAACCAGAAGATTTTTACTTAGGTTCTGGTATGTTAAAAGATGCCGCTGATAAAATTAAAAAAGAGAAGGAAGAAAGACAAAAATCATTAAGTTTTGCTAATGGTGGTGTTTTTTGGGATGATGAAGAAGAAGAAAAATTCTTTACAATGGGCGAAAAACGTAAGTGGGCATATAGAGAACAAGTATCACCAGAGGAAGCAGAAGCTGCAGGTTGGTCAGGTAGAGAAACGTTATGGAAGGATGTTGGAGCCGGAAAGTCAGTAATTGGTGGTAGAAAGGGAGTAACTGGTGAGGAATTACAATCAATATTTACACCTGTTAAAGGAAAACAGGATTGGGAAGGTAGGCTAACAGATAGACCGGCCCAGAAAGCTGCAACTAGAGAAGAGGCTATAGCTTGGCGTGAAGCTCAGAAGAAACGCAAAGAAGAAGCTGCTATGCTTAAGGCTAGGGAAAAAGAAGTATTAAAAGATAAAAATAAAGTGAGATATTTTGTTGCTGGGGCAGAAGAAAATCTTAATTTAAAACAGATGGAAAAAACTGAGAAAGAATGGAAAGATTTTAGAGATCAACAACAAGAATGGACAAAGAATTTAATTACTAGAGAAGAAGATTATAAAGAAAGAGAGCGTCCAAAAACCCCAAGATATTTTGTTGCAGGCCCAGGGGAAGATTTAACTTTGAAACAAATGGAAAAGAAGGAAAAGGAATACGCTGATTGGTATAAAAATGAGAATAGATGGAAAGAAACTCAGAAAAAAATGGCAGCTATAAAAGAAACAATGCCAGGTGATAGATTTGCAAAAGATTTTGGAAAAGGTAAAGATGTAGATAAAGCTATTATTGAATGGGCAAAAGGGTATGGTCCACCATTACCAGGTGGGCAAACTCTTGAAGCTGCTAATAAATATCTTACAGAAGAGATGAACAGACAGGCTAGGAACAGGTTAGATGAAGCTAAAAAAATAGCAGAAGAATTTGAAGCAGTACCGGGTAAAACTTATAAAAGAAAAACAGTAGGTCCTACAACTGATTTTGAAGCTTTGAAAGGAAGAAAGCCTACTGCTAAAGAGTTGGATATATATAAAGCACGGCATAAAATTAGTGGTGAAGAAACAGATGCTTATGGAGTACCTACAAAAGGTTGGTTAAAGGCTGGGGCAGATAAATCTGTGGTTGTTGTTGGAGGAAGAGATGGTAAGAAGATGCATTTTCTTAAATCTGCTAAAGAAAATTTAAAGAAAATGCTTTCCAATCTTGATGATGCTACTTCTAAGTTATATTCTGATCCAACAAAAGAAAAGCAAGAACAGCTTAAATATATGTTAGAGGATCAACTTGTAAGGGCTGATAATTTAATAAATTATGTTCAAGCAGGTGGTGATTTTGGAGATCGTGCTTGGAGTGAAAAGTTGGGTCGAGAGTTTGGTCCTACATTAACAGCTTTTAATAAATTAGAAGCAGATTACTATAATACTACTAAGGGATTATATAGATCTTGGACTAGAGCTAATGTAGCTGATAAATATAAAGATATTTTTGAAGATGATCATTATTGGTTTGTGGAAAGAACTTTATCTTTCTTCCCTCAACATCATAAAGAAATTCAAAGACTTGCTGAAGCGGGTAAAATAGAGGAAGCTAAAGAAATATGGAAGAAAGTTAAGGAAGGTCAAGAAACCGGCAAAAAAATTATAGAATCTAATATTAAGGATAAATTTGTAAAATATCCCGGCGTCATGACCGGCCGAAAAACTTTTGATGCATATACACCTAAAAAAGCAGTTAGAACTAGACGTCTTTCAGAAATAGATTTATTAGAAAAAGCTACTACAATGGGTATGGCTGAAATGCGTAGGAAGTTTAAAGGATCTGAATTAGATACTTTAAAAGAATTATTAAAAACAATGTCACCAGAAGAACTTGTTAGTTATGGGTTGTCTAAAGAATCTGTAGATAGAATGCATACCGGCGGAAGAGTGAGGAAGAGTGGTCCTGTATTCTTACAGAAAGGTGAGATGGTATATCCTCAAGGTTTTCAATATGGTGGTGCAGTACATAATGATTTGACTGAACAATTTGCATATCCTGGAGGAATAGCAGCTCAGTCTTTAAATTCAACTACTATAACTGTGGATACATCAGCATTGGACGCGGCTATAAGTAAATTAGAATCACTAGAGATAGGGTTTGAGGAGCCACCTAAACTTGAGGTTGATGAATTACCTAAGCTTGAAGTAGATGAATTACCTAAACTTGAGGTTGGGGAGTTACCTAAGATAGAAATTGATGCTGGCAATGTTGATTTAGTGGTGGATGGGGATGCAGCAGCATCTAAGATAGCAGCAGCTGTTGCAAATATAAAAGTAGATGTTGATCAGACTGGTGCTGTAGGAGCTGATGAATTAAAGAATATATCAGATGCATTAGAAGACAGAATAAATAGTGTGAATGTAGCTATAGAGGATTTACAGACACAAGTAAATGTGATCACAGGAAGTGGTGATGTAGATATAAATGGTATTATTGATGGTAAAATAGCACAGTGTACTTCTAACTTCAACCAAAAAGTTAGTGATGTCAATGCTAATGTGTCTTATTTACAGTCATCAGTAGCACAAAATAAGAGATCTATTGAATTAACAATGAATGAAATGGAAAGTAAAATAAGGTCATTACAAAATTTTCAAAAGTAACATGGAGGATTAATTAATGGCAGGTTTTTGGGATAGTTTTGGTCAATCTGATTATCAAGCAGTTGAAGACAACAGTACAGGCAGTCTTGCTGCACAGGTGGTTGCACACTATGGTATTTCTTGTGCTACTTCTAGTATAGGCGGTTCTTTGGCAGGATTAGATATTAAACATATGGATGCTATGCAGGTAATTAAAGTTTCTCTTTTGCAAGACTCTTTAAATCAATCCGGGCCTTATGAAATGTATTCTGATTATACGTCAACTTCACCAAGGGTGGAATTTAGAGAAGTAGGAGCTGGTGCTCCTGGTGGTGGTATAACTGATGTTTATTTTAGAGTGCAGTCAGCTACTTTTCAAGATAGATGTGCTGGTGTATTAGTTTATGGTCAAAAACCTTTAGCGAGAAGATCTGAGGGTTCATGGGAATCAGTTTTAACAGGAGCAAAAATTTATGATGTGACCGATATGATGACTAATTGTAACAGAGATAATTTTTCGTCTCATGCTGTTATAGTCTATCGTGATCCTCATTTAAATAGTTCTTATAATAATAATATAGATAATTTATATAATATAACAAGTCCGTATGAAAGTATAGTTGGATATGGAATAAGATTTGATACAGGTACTAATGATCCTTTTGTGACAGTAACTCATAGTAAATCTTCTAGTGTACCTGTATTAGTAGGAGAAAGTTTAGGTGCTTTGTATCGTAGACCTGTAGTTAATGCACCACCTAGTGAAGCAGAATGTTATACAGACGCTGATCATGGAGTTGAAGGAGGTATTCCCATTCCAGTAGATGATTTTTTAAGATTTGATTATGGTGAGTATAATCAAGATAATTTTATAAAAGTATCTAAAATTTTTATATCTGGTAAGAAAATGGAAATTTGCGAAGGTAGACCTGCTAATGAAGCAGCAATGGAAGCATATTTAAGTGGTGATGAAAATGTACCTTGTGAAATATGGACATCTATAAGTGATACTGAAAGTAAATTAATACAATTAGAAGAGGGAGTACATTATGTAATTAATTATAAAGATGGTAATCCGGCAGTAGTTTTCGCTAATGGTGCCAAACAACATGATGGCGCTGAATATGGCGATGATGCTACATATAATGTTTATGGTAGTTGCGGATATGCTCAGAAGATGAATAATGGTCAGCCAATGATAGGTCAGCAAGGAACTATTCTTCCAATAGGCGGATCGGGTATTTTGGTTGAACAAATTTGGGCATTAGTAGATTTGGATACTCCATCTATAAATATAGTTGATCCTAATGGAAATGCCAGAGACATAGCTTCTGAAATTACTTATGAATTAATGCCGATTATTATAACAGATGAGCCTCCTCCAGTAGCTTTTAATGGTACATTGATAAATCAGAGTGATGGTATAGCGGATAATGATCCTACTACTGTCCAAGGTTCGTTTACAAACACTGCTATGGAACAAGTTTTGACTCAAATGGATGCTGGCGGCGGTATAAATTTAAGTATGTCTTTTTTGAGTTCATCTGAATGTGCGGGTTTATCTGATACTTTACATGATTACATAAATTCAGATAATGGTACACAAACGGTTTATACATGTGGCCCTAATTGCAATCCTAAATTAGGCACCCCTGCTACAGGTGGGGTAATAAACGCTATTTCATATCAATATACAGATAGTAATTCTTATATAGTTTCTGTCACAGTTAGTAATAAGTTAATAATGGATAATAATCTAGTGGGAATTAGTGGAGGACCATATCTCAAAAAGGTGGAAACAGTAACTGCCAGAGGTACTATCATAAGTGAATTAGGAAATCATGTTGATTATAGAGTAAGGATTGATGGGGTTGGTGAACATTTGGCAATAAATTGCCAGCCAGAAGTATTGAGGGTAGGAGATAAAGTAACCTGTACTTTACATAATAATCCAGTTGAGCAATAAAGGAGGTTTATAAAGTGGCGATTGATCAAGTGAGAGTTAGAGCGAGAATAAGTGTAGGGAGTATAAATGTATCTACTCCTTATATATTAAGCTTTAATGTTAATAAAGCTAGAGGTCAAGTAGGTACTTTTAGTGCTAAACTTAAAGTAAAAGGAAGTGTTTTAGCTAGTCAAATTATAGCGAGCGCAGTAAAGATAGAGGCTGGGGAGGATGGACCTAATAATACTATATTTACAGGGATAGTTAAACATGTATCCATATCTCCATGTTGGGATGATCCTACTTATGTTAATATGGATATAAGCGGAGAAGATTGGCTGAGTTTATTACAAGGAAAAAAATACACAAGAAGAGTAACTGCTGATACAGCTTCTTGGGTTTCTATAGATGGTGTAGCTAGAAGAGGAGTTAGAAGTGGTAAATTTAAGGCCAAGATGGTTGGAAAGATAGATGCTTTACACTCTGATATATTGAGTGAGACGGCTACTGTTCATACAAGTCCATTAGCTAGTCAAGGTAATATACCTGTGGCTAAAGCTCCTGAAGGTAAGACACCATTACCTACAGCAGCAGGAAGTAAAATTAAATCAAGCAGTACATAAATAATTTTTGGAGGAAGAAATGGCTACAGATACTTATACATCACAAGTTGCAGTTTATTTAATACCGGGAATGTATGCAGATTTTTGGATACCTATAGATCCTAATAATAATTTAGCGATGTTTCCCACAAGAGCAACGGAGTTAACAGTAAATGGTGTACCTCATCCAGTCAAAAATGGATTTTTTGTAGAAAATGAGGAAGTTGGAGAAATAACAAAAGAGCTAACAGATGGCAAATTTGGAGTTGAGTATTGGCATAAAAAGCCAGAAGAAAACTCAATATGGTTTATATCCGCTGATCCAGCTGTTAAAGTTCTTTTTAGTGTATTAGCAGTACCAATTCATGACCACTCATCTATTGTACAAGGTGGTCCTGCGTATGGAACATATTTTAGTGATGATATAGAAGCCGGAGGAGGAGAATAAAATGGCAGGATGTTGTCAATTAGTAGGTGATTTAGATCTAAGTTTAACCGGATGTGTTACTTCGATAAATGTAAGTAGCAGTACAGAGATAATAGATGTTTGTTCTCCGCCGCGACTAGGACCTACGGTGGGGAACGTTTCTGTTGCTGGTTATGCTGAAAATGATATATATGTTGGATGTCCTGTACAAGCTGGAGTTTCTATAAATTGGGTTAGAAGATATGATTGTGTTAATGATAAATTATATTTAATTCACTCAGGTGAAGGACTGTCTTTTATTTCAGGGCCGGGCGAAAGTCTAGGATATGTAAGTATGAATGGTAGTATAGGTAGAAGTTACCCTATAATAAATGCTAGTGCAGGTTCTGGTCCCACTGGAGTTTATATGAAGACAGATAGGAGGGATGGGTATGGTATGAGCTATTCAGGAGATATTTTGACGTTTAATACATCAAACAGTTTAGTTTTTTCTAACTTTGGTGTTGGTGAAGGCCCAATGTATTTACAGAGTTTTAATCTGGACGCACAGCCTGGACAAGTTCCTACTGTATCATATTCGTTTTTATTTACTATTACAACGTAATAAATAGGGGGAAGATTTATGGCTTATAATATAGTTATAGATGGATCATCAGCTAATTGGAAAAAGGAAGGAGCTTCTTATACTGGAAGCCAATATAAATTAAGAGCAGGGCCTCCTATGCCTATAACTAGTGGAGGGTTTAAGTTACACACTTTTATGGCGGAAGTTGCTACTGTTGTAACTCAACCTTGTGTTGAAACATTACCTGGTAGTGAGCAATTTAGAGGTCAAGGTGGTAGTTATATATCAGCTAATTTCTCTAGACTTAATATAAAAGGTGGAAATACTTTTCAAGGCAGAATAGTTAAAGATTTAACATATGTAGAAGAAGGAAGTGTCTTTACATATAGTTAATAGGAGTGTATGAAATGGCAGCATTTATAGAATGTACATCATTAAATTTTTCTTATGACATTATGGGATTAGTTACTGTTACTTATACTATGGTACATGATAGCGACGATTTAATAGTAGCTAGTCAAGTTACGGCCGGCGGCCAAACTTTTAGAGGATATGTTATGGATGCTTCTATGAATGCTATTCCTAATACTCAAGGTTGGTTTGAAACTCATGTGACAATGATTGCTACAACTAATTAAGGAGACGGAATATGGCATGTAGAGGATGTGGAAAAAGTAAAAGGGTAGATCCTAAAACTGTAAAGAAAAACGAAGTAATGGGCGGATATGGTCATTTAACTGATCGACAAATCCGTGCCAGGTTAGAAGTATATAAGAAAAAGTATTGTAAAGATTGTGATAAACGCTACGAATGCGATTACAAGATGTATCTGAATTGTAAGAAAAATAAATAAAGTAACCTTAGTAATAATAGAGGAATCACTTGATTAAGGAGGGTTTATAATGAGCATTGTTATAGGAGCCGGAACGACTGTTACATTTAGTCCAGGTGCCTGTGCGGTTTCTGTTAACTGGGGATATAATCCAAATCCACAAAGATTATATTGCCTTGGTAGTTGGACTCCATGGTCAACAATACAGAAACCTACAGAGACTTTGAATATTACTGTTTATGCTGATGGCACTGGATCTCATAGTGTGCAACCTACAAATGCTTGTGCTAATGCCAATCAAATTTCCGCTTCAGTTGCGGCTACAATTTGTGGAACTCCTGTTGCTGATGTATCTGGAAATTGGTTTGTTACCGGTTATAATTATAATAAAGAAGACCCAATAGGTCCAGGTCAAGAAAGTTGGAGTTTAACAAAATGGGTTGCTGGAGGGGGCACACCAGCACCTACCTATGTTATTAGAGGTATAGCTGAGGGTCAAGCCTCTCATGAGAGTGGAGTAGTAAATGCTGGAATAACTTTTACAGGTACTCCGACACAAGCTACTACAGGAAATGTGTCGGCTGGTTCTATAGGCCGAGCGTATACAACGTATGTAGGAACAGTTATTACAATAGGTGGAGGTACTGGTCTTGCTGGAGAGACAGGTAATGGTAGTGTTTCTGTGCCATATACACCTTTATGGTTATAAGGAGATGAATTATGGAGAAATTTTCATTCGGCCCGGAAAAATATAAACTTGAGCTTCATTGGGCAGAAGCTATTTATAATACAGAAGGAGTTTGTGATTTGAAAGAAGCATATTTTTCTGGACCTGCTTTAGCTGATGCTGAAAAGGTTCAGGATAATGATTATATTATGTTAGATTTTTATTCACAATATCTTGTATTAGTTAGCAATGTATATGTAGGAAAATTATCTTGGGGAAAGGTTACATATAGCGGTAGAACTATAAAATTATCTGACGCTAAGATAACCCACGATACTGAATTAAATAAAGTTCCAAAGTTGGGAAGTAAAGATTATTTATTAATAGACACCAGTAATCATGAAAGGGAATTACATAATCTTAATTTACTTTATAAGACATATGTAGTTAATGAGCTTGGAGAATTATATAATTTTAGGAGTTAATTTATGAGACGAAGATGTGGACCTGACTGTGTTACAATTGTATCTGGAACTAATAGGGATAAATGGGATTATGTAAGGGGTCTTTATTTTGAGATTTATAGTCTTCCAGATCCTAGAGAAGTTAGTGATCCTGCTAGGATAGCTGAAGAGGCTGCTATGACTGCATTGTTTACTTCTGAAGAAGCAGCTTGGTTAGCTAATTATTCTAGCACGCCTTTCGAATACTGGTTACAATGGAAGTATGAACGAGGAACAGAAGTTTATGGAAATCTTCCACAACATAAAGTTAGTGAGCATGAAGGACATACCTTTGTTCCATGTCCTTATTCTACAGAATGCAGTGATTTAAGATCTGAACATTTGTTAGGTTCTGTTCCTACTAAGGTTACTCATACGGTAGATGGTATAACGCATTATATGGTTACCGCTCAAAGCGGAAAATGGGGATTTATGTGTATGTATGACGGTTGTCCATATTATTTGTCAACCGGCGAAAGATATTTTTATTGTTAAAATTATATAGGAGGTATTAAAACATGGCTTTAAATATAAGCACACAAGATTTAGAAAATTATCCTGGAAATGTGAAGACAGTTACTGTTGATCAAGCACAAATAGTGCCAACAGGTTTTGAAGGTGATGAGCAGTTTGTTCTTAAGTTTTCTACTACTGCCTATAGTGATAATACTAATAACACCGCTATACAGGATATTTATGTTACTAATATTAAGACTGGTTGGTGTAAGAGCTCTGGGTTTGCCGGCTCGGGCGGAAAATTCGATTTAGATTCTACTCATAATAAATTGAATGTTAAAATAGATAACAGCGCCACTACAAGTGGTATAGGTAGTGGTTATTATGAAATTACATTAGATTATAATCAAGATGAAACTCCTGTATCAGGTAATACCATAGCGGCAGATATGGAAGAAAAAATAAGAGCTTTAACATTAGATACAGTAGATACTGGTTTTTCTTTATCATATATAAATGCTTCTGTCGAATATCTCGATGGTAAGTTTTATATAGTTTCTGGAAGTGTTAGTGAATATCATACTGGTAGTAATAGAAGTTCAGTAAAAGTGTTGCCTGGTTCTACTAATGATTGTTCTAAAGAATTAGGCTTTGACTTAACAATAGATAGTGAGGCATTGGCTGGTATTTCTATTAAAGAATCTTATATTACTGCTAATTATACAACTGATACTACACCTTTGACAATTGCTGCAGGTACTAGTGTAGACGAAGGTGATTGTTTAATGATAACAGATGGTACAAATACTGATTATTTTACTGCACTATCAGGTACTACAGATACAAGTGTTGCTGTTCCTACTAGTGGTAATAATAGTTTTGTTGGTATAGCGCATAGTTATACTACAGCAAGCGGTGCAAGAGTTCAGATTCTTAGGCAGCAAGATCCTGAAGGAGCTCCTTCCGCTTGGTATACTAATGTAGATAGTATAACTCGTTGGGGAATTAAGTCGGTTGTAAATCAGATTGACTATTCAAGTTAAATTTAGAGGTATTTAAATGGCTCAGTTTTTAATTAGAAATTCACTTAATCCATATAAAGTTGTAAAATGTGGTATAACTTTTGAACAGGTTACTCCTAAAGGTATTGAAGGAGAGCCTATTTGGGTTGTAGAGTTAGCAACTGACGAGCCACATAAAAATGGTGGTGATATACCTCCTGAATTTATAAATTTAGTTAATCGAGATAATTTAGATGAACAGATACAACAAGCGGTGGAGGTAATTTCTGCTAAGATTGATTGGACACCGCTGGAAGATGATTTAAGAGCCCCATTTGTTGAATCATGCTATCCATCTACGTATGAAGTGGAGTTAGACAGTTATGTTGAAATAATTTTGAAAGATTTATTACCGTCAGCAGGTATTGATATAGACAGTATTAGTATGACCATTACTACAGATGGTATGGATTTTGATGTCACTAATGAATTGGAAATAACAGGTGACCCTTTTGAATATACAATAAAATGGATGCCTTTTATGAGAGTTCGTGATGAATATTAAAGGAGGAACCGATGCCTTATAAAATTTCTGGTACAAAAAGCGAAACGGCAAGAATTATAATTTTAAAAGAAGATGACTGGTCTATTGAATCCAACACGGTAGAAACAGGTTCCGGAGAGTATGA
>Ga0180431_10002768_pt1 | contig 23119 bp, 22 predicted proteins | sample SS_ome_11_FD_132459 | JGI IMG/M metagenome (GOLD analysis project Ga0180431, IMG submission 132459) | Hypersaline lake sediment archaeal communities from the Salton Sea, California, USA - SS_1_MS_1 metaG | ecosystem: Environmental > Aquatic > Non-marine Saline and Alkaline > Hypersaline >...
CTTTTTCTTGTACTCTTGGAAGAGAAATCGACCAATGGCTTAAAAACACATTAAATATTACAGGTAATTATGCTACAGACTCCCTTTTTTCGGGATATTCCGGCTTTTTCCCTTCTCTGCGTCTTCGCCGGGTGTATCCCGCCTATGCGATATCTACGGGAGCAACGCAATAGACATACACAAGCGGCTCAGTACCGGTATTTTTGACATCGTGGCCTGTTTGCCTGGGTATGTAAGCCACTTTTCCCAGTCCGACTTGAAAACCGCCCTTTTCGTCGATGATCAGTTCGCCCTTCCCGGCGAGAAAAACCAGCAACTCCTCGCGATCCTTGGTGCTGTGCCGGCCGCACGCCTGGCCGGGGGCTAAATATACTTTGCCGGAGCGCATGCCACGGGTTTGCGGCTCACCGGCTAAGAGCCTTTGGTTTTCCGGCTCTTGATTCAAGTCGATGACAAGAACTTCTTCTGACGACGCCATATGATCTCCTATCAATAGTCATGTTCATATCAGATGAACACATTCTTACAATTTTTTCCCGTTTTGTCAATTATCCCTTGACGTAGTAGCACGATTTTGGTACTTGTATGCGCTATACGGTAATGAATGTTCTGTTACGGGCAGAGTTCATTCATTCCTTATTTCTTTCTGGAGGTATCGGCCATGAAAAGCTTTATGCTCTTAGCGGACTGTTTGGTTATCTTATTGGCTGCCGTCGCCGGGGCCGCTCCTACGGTTGCTCAGATAACTCATTCGGAGTTTCAGGCGGTTAACGCATCCGGCGAGCAAACATACAATGCCAGCGACAAGGTGATTCTTGAAGGGATTCTTTTGCACAATCCGGCCGAGATGCTGGACCCGACGCCGGATGATACCGTCACACAGCTTTACGACATCAGCGGACAATGGCAATGCTTTTTCCAGGGCGAGGGTGACGATCATGCCGGTACGGCGGTTTGGTTGGGCCAGCTTTATAGCAATTTGCCCTGGGTCGCTTCTGACGGTGGCTACACCGACGAGGAATTTGCCTCTGAGCTCGCACGCCTGAACGTCGCTCAATTCGGCCCCGGGGACAGGATTCGGGTGACGGGTTACTACCTGTCATACAGCGGAAAAACGAATGTGAACGAGCAGCACAACAAGAATGCCGACCACGACTTTAGGATCGAACTTGTTCGGCGCGGCGTCGGACTGCCCCGGCCGGAAGTGGTGATCTTGGACGAGTTGAAGGATGACAATGACGAATGTATTTTCGATCCCACCCGGCAGACCGGCGGCGAGCGGTATCAGGCCCGTCTGATCAAGATCGAGAACGTCTTTTTTGCGGAGGCAAGCGACTGGGGGCCTCACGGCGAACTGGTCATCACCGATGGCGTTAAAACGTTGCCCGTCAAATTGGGGCGGGGGTGCGGCATTTACGCCGGCTCGAACAACTTAACCGAGCCTTTCGACATTATCGGGATTATGGATCAGGAAAGTCCGAATTTGACCGACGGCTACCGGCTCTACGTGATGAACTACGATGGGAACGGTTCGGTTCTGGCCAGCCGGGAGCATCGACGGGCGGATAAACCGGGCGACTTGAATTTAGACGGGATTGTGGACCTCGATGATATTGACGGGCTGCTGGAGGACTGGCTTAAATAAAAAAGCGAAAGCAACAGGAAAGGAAATTCCTTCGTGAACAAGGCTTTCACACTCATTGAACTGTTGGTGGTTATGGCTATCGTTGCCCTGCTGATGGGGATATTGCTCCCAACATTAGGGCGCGCCCGCCTTCAGGCGAAAGTGGTCACCGTCAACGCCGAGCTGCGTGAGATCGGTATGGCGCTGGAAGCCTACTCGCTCGACAATGATAGCTCGTACCCGCCGACGCGCGTCGATTGCATGGTCGGAGACCACTTCTACCAGCTTCCCGGCGAGCTGGTCGAGAGCAAATACCTCCCGGCCCCCAGTGACAAGACCTTTATGGCCGCGGGCATCGAAGACCGCTTCAATCGAGGATATACGTATAAGTACCGATCCGTCGGGACATTGATTTACAATAGAACGGTCGTTGTCGAAAACGGCGCGTTTTTGTGGATCCCCGACGGATTTCCCGGCTCCGAGCAGGAAGAAGGCAAGGAGTACGCGGACGCCAAAGAATCCCCTGTAAGCTGGGTGCTCTACAGCCAGGGTCCCAGGTTCGATTTGGATCGTATGAAAGAGCAAAATTATCCTGTTCCGACGGATACATGGTATGATCCCCAAACCCGGCAGGGCGTGATCGTTCGAATGCGCCTACAGAACGGGACGCAGATCGGGTCTTTCGAGAAGTAATCAATGAAAAGCAAAATCTTCGGTTATCTGTTCGTATGCTCGACGGCGTGCGTTTTATTGGCAGCGGGATGTGGAAACAAGACCGACGAGGAACGTCGCGCCGAGATTGCCGTTACCAATTCTTATTTGGGCTGTGCGGTCCTCGATCTTTGCGGCGAGGATACGGAGGTTTTATGTTTAGCCCCTCCGGGGATGTGCCCGGGTCATTTCGATATTTCACCGGCGCAGGTCAAACAGCTTTGCGATTGTAAGATCCTGTTGCTTTTCGATTTTCAAAAACAAGTCGGAGAGACATTGTCCCGTGTAAAGGAAAGGGGTCTGAAGACGGCTTTGGTAGAAGAGCCGGGAGGATTGTGCGTTCCGGACACTTATCTCGCTGTGTGCCGGAGGGTGAGCGATATTCTTTCGTCCGAGTATCCCGATAGAAAGGCCCGATTTCAACAAAGGCTGGACGTGATAGAAAGGGACTTGAAGCTTTTAGAACAGGAGCTTTCCGGAAAGATACAGCAAGCCGGTATAACCTCCGCAAAGGTCCTGACGTCGCGTCACCAGACCGATTTTGCGAACTGGCTCGGCCTGGAGACCGTCGCGATGTTTGTTGGAAGCGACATGGAAACGACCGCCGGCATTGATCGTTGCATCAAAAAGGCCCAGGGGCAAAATATACGATTTGTCGTCGCCAATCAGCAGGAAGGGACGGCGCTGGCCCAGGCGCTGGCCGAACGGCTGGGGGCCAGAGCAGTTGTGTTCGGCAATTTTCCCGAACTGCGTGGCCAGACGGGCGGCTACCACGCGCTGCTCCGGGCGAATGTCGATGCACTCATTCGAGCACACCCAGGAGACTCGATGAAGGTGGCCAAACAATGACGGGAGGGGACCTGAGTCTTTCCAACATTGAAGTTCGCTGGAATGGCCGGAGTATTCTTGCCGTCAAGGATATGCACATTCGGCGGGGGGAATTTGTCGGGATCATCGGGACCAACGGGGCGGGCAAGACCACTCTGCTAAAGGTGTGCTGCGGTCTGATTAAGCCCACGCGGGGAACGATCGAACTCGACGGGCGTGATTTGGCCGGGCTGAGCGCCTGGCGCAAGGCGAACGTTCGAAAGCACATCGGTTATATCCCCCAGGCGGCGGAGTACAACGCCGATTTGCCTTTCACCCTGCGCGAGCTGGTCGCTATGGGCCGAACGAGTATCAAGCCTTTGCTTCACCCGTTGAATAAAGAGGATTACGAGATCGTCGATCACTGGATCGAGAGGCTGGCCCTGTCGGACCGCCGGTCTCAAACGTTCAGAAGTCTCTCCGGGGGCGAACAGCAAAAGGCGCTGATCGCGCGGGCGATGGCGCAGGACCCGGAGATTCTGATGCTCGACGAACCCTGCTCGAATCTCGATTTCAACTGGAAGTATCAGATCACGGAAATCATCGGGCAGTTACATCGGGAGAGTCAAATAACGATCATGATGGTTTCGCACGAAACGAGCCTGTTACCTTCGGATTGCAAAAGGGCGATACTCTTGCATGAGGGAAATATTCTGGCGGACGGGAGTACCGAAGAGGTCCTCGAACCCAAGGTCCTCGAGAAGGCCTATCGGTGCCGAGTGGATATTCTGAAGTTAGCCAATCGAAGATATGCCGTTAATAAAGGATGAGTGTTACGTTCTTATGGATTCGTTCTTTTTCCTTGTGATGTTAGCGGGCGCCGTGGCCGGTGCGAGCACCGGGCTGCTGGGGGTCTATGTCGTCGGGATGCGAATGCCTTTTATCGGGATTTGTATCTCTCATTCGGCCATGGCGGGGACCATTTATTCGTTACTTCTGGGGATTAATCCGGTCTGGGGGCCGCTCATCTTCTCGGCCATCAGCTCCATGAGTCTGGGCGTTGTCAGACCCGGCAGATCGAGAATTGACGCCAATGTCGCGCTGGCGATCTATTTCAATTTGATGCTCGGGCTGACCTTTTTAGGCATCGGATTGACGCAAGGCAGCCGGTCCGAGGTGCTCGGTTTGCTTTGGGGCAGTTTGCTGTTTGTCAAGCGGAGCAGTGTCGTGGTGATTACGATTTCCGGTTTGATTTTTGCTATCTTTGCAGCGCTATTTAACAAAGAGTTGAAAGTGCTGTTGTTCAGCCGAACGATCGCTTCCGCAACCGGCGTGCACGAGAGCTTCGTTTACTGTATTTTCCTGGCCCTGTGCGGCCTCATATTGGCGGTCAATCTGCCTCTCGTCGGCGGGTTGATGATCTTCAGTTTGATTACGTGCCCCGCCGCCGGGGCGTACCAAATATGTACGGGACACAAATCCGTGATTGTCGTGGCGACGCTTTTAGGAATGGCCAGCGCCGTGATCGGTTTTTTGGTCTCGTATTATCTCAATCTGCCCACGGGGGCCTGCATTGTCATTGTCAGCGCGAGTTTGTTTGCCGCTTCGGCCTTGTCCAGAACCTTTCGAGGCCAACGCAATTGAAGACGGCGTTAGGAGAACACACCAATGGAACATTCACACACAGAATCGACTCCGGAGACAACCGCACATCCAAACGTTTACAAACAAGGCCGGGAGCCGGAAGACTGGTGGAGCGAAATCAAACGCACGCATGGACACGTCGGCCCCTGGAACGTGTTGGGCTGGCGAATCGGCAAGGCTGCCTTGCGCGAGTTCGAGACGTCATGGGGCCGACACGAAATCGACATTATCTGCTACGTCCCCCTCAAGACGCCGTATTCCTGCATGGCCGACGGTCTGATCATCGGGACCGGCAACGCGATGGGCTGGCTCGACATCCGCCTGGCGGAGGCGATCTCTCTGGACGTCGTTCAAGTGTGCATCCGGCGAAAGTCCGGCACGAGCCCCGTTATTATCTTCAAACCCCGGCTATCATACCTCCGACACATCGACGCCCCAAAACCGGAAGCGTTGGAGACGCTATCGCGAGAATGCAGCACAATGGATGAAAGCGACATCTTCGAAATCCAGCGCATCACAGCCTCAACCTTGGAAAGCCTTTAGGCACTTCCGCGAAGAGCACTCGTAATCTTGTATCATTTTATTAATGTGATTGAGTAGAAGATAATCTAATCGCTCGATCCGGTACTATAGAAGAAATCGCGCCATTGTCGGATTTTTTCAGCCATCGCCGGACCCACCAGGGTCGAACGCAAAGACACAGGCTTCAGACAGCGTTCCATGAAACCGATCAGGCCATCGGTGAGAATGTACACATGGGTAAAACCCAAACGAGTGAGGGAATCGCGCGCCTGGGCGGGATGGGTCATGCCGTTGGAGTAGAGAACGATCACGTAGCCCTGACGATAGGGTTCCAGGTTAGCGGTTAAATCCGGCAGTTGAATATTCACCGCACCTCGTATATGAAAAGATGCATATTCCGTAGCTGAACGGGTATCGACGACTATCAAAGATTGATCGCCACCCAAAAGACGGTCGGCCAACTCCTCGGGTTCGATGTGGTCTTCAGCCTGTTCGATGGCAGCCAGCAAAGCTGCCTCATTCATCGCGCCAGAGGTGAGGATAACCTGTCCGTCGGTAAGCGACGGTTCGGGCAAAAACATGATGGTAACCGCCAGAACGATCAACATTATACCGAAAGCCTTTAAGAAATGAGATTTCGGGACGACTTTTTTCCCGATTTTGGTTTCCGCGCATTCACAGAGGGCAAAACAAACAACCCCCATTACCGTAAAGGCGATAACGAATGCCCCCTGAGACAATCCCAGGCTCTCATACACAAAGCGCTGTCCCGCGCTACCGGCTGTGTATAAGGGTTTGATTATACCAAAGAATTCATTGAAACCGATACTACCGATTACAGCGCCGATCAGGAAAATAAGGGCATCGAGTTTACCGGCGGCCAGCCCGGCCGCCGCGGTGCCCGGACACCAGCCCCCCACAACAAAACCCACACCGAAGAGTAATCCACCCACGATCTGGGCTCTGTACTTCGTTGGCAGAAGATAAACATGGTCTGACGTAAGCCACCCGCCGCGTATGAGAAAGGCCAACCCGAGCATGGCGACAATCACCGCGGTAAACATGACTTTGATCACGGTCATGTCCTTCAAATAAAAAACTCCGGCGAGCTTCCGGCTACTGCCGAAGCCGGCCCGTTCCAGCAGGAAACCAAAAAGGATACCAATCAATAAAGACAGAGCAAAAGCCTGTGAGGTGTTTAACGTGTCTTGAAAGAAAAGCGTGTTAATCATTCCACTGCCTCCTTACAAACCAGGCCGCGCCATATCCCCCAACAAAAATGCAAATCAGGAACAGGAAACTACCCGTCATGAGCTGGGCCGTACCGCTAAGGGCCTGTCCCGAAGTGCAACCGCTGGCCAACCGGCTGGCGAAACCCACGAAGATACCACCCACCAGGGCGAATACAATTCGCAGGCCGGCTGGGAATCCTTTCGCTCTCTCCAGAGAGGGTTTGATGCGCTGGGCCAGAAGGGCGGAAAAGAGCCCCCCCACAAATACACCAACGAACATATAGACTAAATAGTAACGCATCGGATGTTCGCCCCATGCCCCGAAGTATTCACTGGCGAGTGTATGACTCCGTGCTACGCACATCGTCACACAGGCGCCGAGACGGGCCAGACCCGCAGACGCGCCCAATCCCACGCCAAGAACCGCGAAGGAAGCGAGCAATACCAATCCCAGACAGAGCCCGGCCAGATAGGGATTCATGTAATGGTTTTCTTTTTCCTGGTTCATCTTAGCACCCCGCACTCTTTTTGGTCGGTTTCTGTGGTTTCTGAACGGGACCTGTCGGAGCCGGCGGAGCCAGACCAGGCGTCACGGACGGCGCCGCCCGCGGTGGTGCGGAAATCTCACCCGACGCAGGCATTTCGTTTTGCTGCCAGTAAGCCTCTAATCCCCCGTATAACGCCTTTATATTCCGTTGCGTCTTTTGCGAGAGAATGCCCGCCACCGCCATCCCCAAAGAGCCGTCCCGATCCACGATCACCAGTGAGCCGGCACCTGTGAGATAGGCCGGATTGTTAATGAGTTCCGCGATGCCGACATTTATCGAACCGGGTAAGTTGTAATCCTGGAACATGGCGGGAGGACGAATATCGACCATGTCGAAAGTCCCCGGCAAATCCAATAGCATACGGTTCAGCTCGTTCGCACAGATGCGTTCGGGTAAGGGGATGACTTGACGAGGCGTCACGGTATGCCCGGCTTGCGTTTCGGCGCCATAGACGGGATACCCCGCCTCGATCCAGGCTTCAGCGCCTCCGTCCAGGCTTGTGACCCGAGTGAATCCTTCCCGTTCGAGTATGCCAATCGCCAACGTCGAACGGTAGGCTGAGTTGCAGACCGCGATCACCGGCTCGTTTTTATTGAGCTTGGCGGAGAGCGCTGCGAGTTTATTAAGAGGAAGATTTAGGACGGTACCGATACGCAGTCCCATCCATTCGTTAGGCAAACGCACGTCCACGATAATCGGACGATCTTCAGACTGCTGGGATGCATACAAAGCCTGCGGAGAAATCAGTTCGTTCTTGTTGACCGGCAGGTTTGCCTGAGTCCATTCGTCGAAAAGCGTATAGTCGGCGGTGTATCCCACTCGATGCAGCCGGTGCAGGCCCTCCCTGACATCCTTCTCGCTGCCGCACAAAACCAGGTTCGAGCCCCAGGGGACCATAATCCCCGTCCAGGTTTCAAAGCGTCCGCGCAGAGCGATATTGACAGAATTGATGATATGCCCAGCAGCGTAGTCCTTGTTATCACGGACATCAGCAACAAAGTACTTGCTGGTATCGTTCAGTTCCCGAGCGGGCGCCTTTTTACTGGTTAGAATGTTCGACCAGTTCACTAAGGGCGGACCCTGGCGATTCATCGCCGCGTTATGCCCGAAGTATTGCGGAGGTTCGGACAGATCCGAGAGCACCGCTGTGACAAACTCGGCTTTGGATTTATATTGCAAGTAAGGATTGGAAGTGCGCTCCTCGCCGATCGTGGTAAAGGGGGCATCGCGCAGGTGCGCTCCGCAGAGCGAACCGGCGCCGTGGGCCGGGAAGACCCGCACCGCATCGGGGAGTTTCGATACCTTGTTATGCCACGTGTCGTAGGCATAACTCGCTAAGGCGGCTGAGGTTGTTCCCACTACAAGGTCGGGCCGTCCCACACTACCGACAAACAAGTAATCACCTGAAAGCATAACCGCGGGTTGCCCTTGTCCGGGACTGAAGATTAATGCACTCGTTCCATCCACCACATGGCCCGGTGTATCGATCGATGTCACTTTGGCTTGCCCCACTTGGACGACCGTGCCTTCTTCCACCGCGGTAATCGGGTACTCGGCGTGACTTTTGGCGCTCTGATAGATCGGACATTTCACGACATTCACAACCTCCATGTGTCCGGCGACAAAATCCGCGTGCGAGTGGGTCAGATACAAACCGATGATCTTGAGTTTATGTTGCTGAACCGTATCCAGATAGAACTGGATGTCGCGTCCGGGATCGACCAACAGGGCCTGTCCATCGCTCGCGAGGATATAGGAATAATGGCTCAATACCGGAAGATTGATTTGGATCAGTTTGAAGCCGGGATACTCGTAGGTATCAACGATCTGGTACTCTGATGCATCGGCCCCATGAGTGGCGGACTCGGCGTCCTTAATCTCCGCTCTCGATATCGATCCGACGCAATAACCCAGGACAGCCATTAACGTAACGCATGTTTTAAGATATGTCATTTTTCGCATGGTAATATCTCCCAAATCTTCAGTCATTGTTGATAACACTCTATCGGTATTAGAACACGGTGATTCTAACGATATCATTGTAAAGGCAAGCGATACGCCGTCAATTCATTTGATTCACTCGCCTGAAAATAATATCTTTCTAAGAAGTGATTTTTAATCCGGGGAAATCGCGGCAACTTTAACTATATTTTGGCCTGAAAATACCCGGTGGGAGTAAAGCGGCCACGACCAAAACAGCCCCGAGAAATAGGGCAATGGCCGGGCCAATGGAAAAATCAAGATAATAGGCGAATAATAATCCTCCCAATGACGCGACGGTAATGGCAGCCAGGGCAATGAGCATTCGAGAACGCCATTGAGCCGAGAACAAAGCCGATACGGTCGCCGGGATAATGAGAAAGGAGAAGACGGTGACCACGCCCGACACGCGTACGGCCAAGGTAATCACGACACCCAGCAAACCATAAAACACAAAATCCCACCACATAACATTCCGGCCCTGGGCGACCGCGTTCTCGTAATTTTCCGATATTCCGGACAGGGACTTTCGCATAAAAAAGAGGCAAACCGCCACCACCGAAAAGACGACCAGGCACAATATGATATTTTGCCACGAGACCCACAGGAGCTTGCCCGCGAGCATTTCTTCGGCGTGAGCGTGACCCGGCGCGATACCAATGAGGAACATCGCGCCGGCGGCCGTGATGGCGTACGAGATGCCGATGACGGTTTCAATCGAGATTTGAACGACTTTTCTCCGTGCGACCGCGTAGAAGGCCGCGATCAACAAGACACAACCCAAGGAGAAAAGGTACGAGTACAAATGGTCTTCTTCCACGTCAAAGATCAGATGAGCGGCAATCGAACCAACCGCCGCGACCTGGGCGACGGCAATATCGATGAAGATAACTTCCCGTTTCAATACGTGGATGCCGAAGTATCCCAGGATCGCACCTATGATCAGGCACATAAGAAACGGCAGGCCAAGAATGTGAATTAACTGCGGCATGATTCATATCCTTTCTACTTAGCGCTGCACCGGGAAAGGATGCATCGCAAAACCATTGCACCGACGAAGAAAAGACCCAGAAAAAGTACGAGCGTCGGACCGTAAGGAAGATTGTAGGTATAAGAGGAACCCAGGCCCAGAAGGCACGCCACAAATCCTGAGGACCACCCGATGAGCACGGCCTTGCCCCATTTCTTCGTGAACAACGCCGCCGTCGCCGCGGGAATCATCAGGAATGCATACGCCAATAACACGCCGGCGATGGGAACGATCAGCACCGTGATAATGCCCTGCGTCGTGAAGAACAAAAAGTCCCAGAGCCTCTCATTGCCCAGACTCTGAGGATTCTCCGCCAGGGCGATGAATTTGTGGCGGAAGGCGCAATGGAAGAGCAGAAGAGCGATATAGACGAAAGCCGTAACGCCCACCAGCGGCCAATTGACCCACAAAAGCGAGCCGGCGAGCGTCGTGGTCACATAAGCCTCGGCATCGGGGAGCTTATCCGTCAGTAAAAGTGAAATGACCAGCGCCATCGCGTAGAGAATGCCGATGACGGCCTCGCGCGGTATGGCCTTGCTTTTGGGATTGATCACGGCCAGCAGGAGCGAGCCGAACAGCACGGCCGCCATCGCCAGGACGTAGGAGCCGACTGACGCATACTTAAAAAGAGAAGCGATCTTCACAACGGTAGCCGAATCCGAAAAGGCATACCTGGCGTAGATGCCGACGCCGAGCAAGGCCCCGAAAGCCGCTAATTGGTCCAGCACTAAGTCGGAGAAGATGAGCGTTCTCCGGATAATGTGAAGCCCGAGGTACGTATGCAAAATCAGGACCACCGCGATGAGAACGATCTGTAGCGAGAAGAGTCTTACCGCTTCTGACATTATCGTCTTCCTTCAGTAGATCAAACTAAAATAGTGTCCGTTTCTGAAAACAAAAACTAACCATGTCACCCCCGCGAAAGCAGGGGCCCAGAGCGGAGGAACCGGATTCCCGCTTCCGCGGGAATGACAAACACTGTTTCCGTAACATTTAATACGTGCGAGTTGTTACCCACTGACGATTCCGGTTTTCCTCGCGGCCTCGACCAAACCATTCACCCAATAATCAAAAAGCTTAAAATAGGTGTCCGTCCGCGGAGTACCGCCGACAAACAGGGGGACAATCACAGCTTCGGCGCCCGTTCGATCGGCGACCGTCTTGACCTTATGCTCGTCGAAGTAGTTCGCCGCAAGAATAATGCGGATCTTCTCATCGTGCATCGTCTGGACCAACTGGGTCACGCTCCTGGCGGAAGGGGGAATGCCCGGCTTGGATTCGATGGTCGCGGCTTCCTCCAAACCGAAAAGTTGCAGGAAATAGCTCCAATTCTTGTGATACACGACAACCGGCGTGCTGCGCAGAGGCAGCATCTTGCCCATCCATCCGCCCAGTCTATCCACCAGGGGTTTTCCCTGAAGCTTGTTCTCCGTCAGAAAATCGATCAGCTTGCCCTGCACCGCCAGTCTGCACAGCGTATCGCCACCGAGCATTTTGACCAGTTCTTCACCGAACAAACGGTTATCCAGCTCGTCCTGAAGCTTTTTCAGATTGGCTTCATAATACGCCTTGCCTTCCGGATCGTTCTTGATTAATCCGGTCGCAATGTTCCACGCCACCTGCTTGGTATTGATCGGACTGGTGGTTATATGGGGATTGCCGAAGACATGAACGTCACCCTCGATTTGTGAAATCACCTTCGGTTTCTCAACCAAATCGATGCCCTGTGATACGGCCACGTAGCCGATTTCCCCGCTGCGAACGTGCTTGTTGCCGGAGCGATTGACCACCGTAGGTAGCCACATCTCGAGGTCGAGACCGGTCGCGATGAGCACATCCGCCTTCATGACCATTTGCACGAAAGACGGCTTGGGTCGAATATGGTGAGGATCCTGAACGCTATGAACGATGGACTCGACCTCCACCCGTTCGCCGCCGATCATTTTAACCAATACCGCATAATCGGACAGCGTGGTCACGACTTGCAGTTGTCCTCTTCTGCGCGTGCGCTGTCGCGCGCGCTGCCGAGCCTCGGCCCCATTCAAACATAAAGCCGACGCCAACAACGCGGCTACCGTCAAAGTGAAAAAAGTTCGTCTAAACATAATAATCGCCTCCGTTTTTACTTGTTTTAATACCGTTCATGTTTGTGCGGACCGGCTGCAAAGTTGGCCTGGAATAAAACGAGGTGCTCGGGTCTTTCCATGCCCCGCCCGTCGGCGTAGTCATATTCCAAACGGAACTTGACCCATTCGCTCTGCCACCACGTCAGATACGGGCATAACTGCCAGCGAAAAGCGTCATCGGCCGTATAGGCCAGCGGCATGAGAGGCGCCCCCGCCGTCGCGGCATAGCCCTTGCCGTCCGGCTCGTAGTAGTCATATCGCATTCCCACTTCCATATTCCGAGCCACTTTCGACTGGATGTAGCTGTACAGTCCCCAGGCGTTGAGGTTGTCAATGCCGGAGTTATCCGGGGCCAGGATGTCGCGGTCGAGCAGAAAGATTTCGCTGCGCCATTCGATATTGCGATAAAGCGCCCGGTCCGCCGGTTCCCAGAGGAATGAGACATCCGCCCCATAGACCCGCGTCCCCATGCTGTCATGGACCGTTTCCAGCGGGGGCGTGGCGTTCAATTGAACGGCCCATTCGTCGTTCCAGCCGAACAAGCCGCTCAATCCGAATTCCAGATAAACATCTCTGGAAAGATCCCGGTAATTTTTGTAATGGAAAAGGAGCGATGGATTGCCCAGGGCATCTTCGGAAAACAAGCGGTCATTCTCCGTATTCGTCACCTGGGCGGTTAATCCCTGATACGCCGATCCCCAGGGCGGCAACGTCCACTCGAGGGACGCCCCGGTCTGGCCGAGGCCCTCTTCGCCAAAGATTCTCTGGAGAGCCAGAGGATATTGAACCTGATCCAGCGCGTCTTCATGCCAGCGGTTGACGACGCCGAACTGCTGGCGGAATCGACCGAGGTCCAGATTGACATTCTCGAATATGGTAAAGCGCGTAAAATAGGCCTCTTCCACATCGACGCCCTCATCGCTGATATGCGTCGTCGCCTTTAATCTCGAAAAAGGATCCAGATAGGATTGAAAATTCAACTCGACGCCCCGAATTTCAGCGTCCGTTCGCTCCCGGGTTTCCGGTTGATGCCGATAGTGGGCGACAAAATCTCCGGAGACACTAATCTCCGGGTTGAGCTGTTGCAGGCTCAGTCCGCCGAATTTATACACCGTTTCTTCAGGCGTTTTCTGTTCCTTTTTCTCTCCGGCTTCACTTTCAGCCAGCGCGCGGAGGGCCGCCAATTCATCGTCCGCCTGGGCCGCTTCAGAAACGCCGGACCGCTCACTGAGAGCTTTGATTCTTCTTTTTAGTGCACTGATTTCACTGTCGTGCTTTCCTTTCATTTCCTGCATCTGTCGCTGGAGTTCGATGAGCTGTTGCTTGAGTTCCGCAAGTTCAGCGTCATTTGCCTGACTGGCCTGAGCCCAAGCCACATTCGATATCCCCACAGCAGCGAAAAGGAAAAACACGCAGAGCATTTTTTTTACCTGCATATTTCGAATCCTCTCTGAACACAACTCGCCGGTCATGGTATTTCATGGCCTTCGGATTACGATTCCCCGGCAACAATTAATAAGACCCGCGTCGTGAAAAACCTGGAATGATTAAAGGGGCAGAAGATGAATACCCCAACGCCCCACTTAAGAGAAGATGGCCGAGGGCGGGGCTCTGGAGATGATGGAATACGCCCACTCCCGATAAAGCACAACGGTTGAAGGGGGTGAGGATTGTAGAGCGAAAAGAAGCTCGGCATTGAGCAGCGCCGGAGCGTAATGGGCTCCCGTGGAGTGATGACCGGCTAAGAACGCACATGCCGGACAGGGCTGGTTGGAAGATATTGTGTTGGCGACCTCCGGATGAAGATCGCCGAATATACAGTCCTCAGTGTGGAATAGATCGACTGAAGTGCTGACAAACAGGTAAATGACGGAGACCGCAATCGCCGCCGTCTGATGCAATTTCTTCCTTTTTTTCGATAACAAAGCCATTTTATGTTTTGACACCTACGATACCGCAAAAGGCACGTTCAGACTCTCAGCGGAAAATTGTAACAACTCAGAAACCTAAGTCAAGCTATTTCCGCCACAAAAGCCCTTAGCCCTTCCGGGATGCCGACAACAATTTTCAACCATTCTCTTGACACGGTAGCACTATTTTGTTACTCTTATGCGCAAAGCTGTTGACGATTCTCGTCCTTCGACAAAGGGGGTTCATGTTATGCACATGGCGAATGAATTATTGTCGGTTCCGGTGGCCACGGGAACGCTGGCGATCGCTGCGGGCGGTTTGGGGTTCATCTGCCGGAGGGTCCGTCAGGTCATCGACGCGGATAAGCTGGCGTTGATGGGCATTTTGGGGGCTTTCGTTTTCGCCGCCCAAATGGTCAATTTTCAACTCCCGGTCATGCCCGGCACGAGCGGGCATATCGGCGGAGCGGTCCTTCTGGCGATTATTCTGGGGCCGCACTTAGGGGCCATTGCTATCTCTTCGGTGGTGATTGTCCAGTGTCTTATCTTTCAGGACGGCGGCTTATTGGCCCTGGGTTGCAATATCATCAATATTGGACTTGTGCCCAGCTATCTGGGCTACTATTTGTATAGAGCCGTCACCAACGGTCGATTCAGCAGCTTCAAAGCGTACCTTGGGGCGATGCTGGGGGCCGTCTTCGCGATGGAAGCCGGAGCCGTTCTCGTTGCCATCGAAGCGGCCTTGTCCGGCGTACTGGTGGTTCCGTTTTCGACCTTCCTGATTACGATGATCGGCGTTCATTTCTTAATCGGTTTCGTCGAGGGGTTGGTGACCGTGGCGGTCCTGGCCTACCTCCAACAACTCAGGCCGGACATCGTGGCGGACACACTGCCGGGGAAAGTCAGATTGAGTCGAAAAGCGGTCCTTGCTACGCTGGCGGTTTTCGCTGTGATTACCGGCGCCGGATTGTCGTTGCTGGCTTCCGATTTGCCGACGGGCTTGAGTGGAGCTATGCCGAGCGGCCGGACCAGCCGGACTTCGAGACCGTCGTGTCCAATCCGGACGCCAGGGTAACGACGGTGGATGAATTCCAATCGAAATACTCCGCGCTGCCGGACTACTCGGGCCGATCATCGAAACTTGGCGAAACGCCGGAGCAGGAAGCTAATCTTGGAATGGGCTGGACGAGCTTTGCAGGTGTGGTTGGCTCGATCGTGACGATGGTCGTCATCTGGCTAACCGCCTGGATTCTGAGAAAAAGACAGCCACAATAAAACGGTAGGGCGGGGCTTGCCCCACCATCGATCCATGCATCATGCGCACATCGACAAGTTTGCCTATCAGGATTCGGCCATCCACCGACTGGATAGCAGGGTGAAGTTCTTGGTCGTACTCGTTTTTACTGCTGTTGTCATTTCTCTTCCGCGAACGTCGCTGAGCATTCTGGCTTGTTACACCATCGGGCCGTTCGCCGTGTTGGTTTTAGGCGGGATCCCATTGAGATTCGTTTTCAAACACATTATGTTGGTCAGCCCTTTCGTCATCGTGCTGGCCCTGAGCTGCCCGCTCTACGATAGAACGCCTCTCGAGGTCAGTTTCGGGCCATTCTCATGGCAAAGCACGGTGGGCTGGATGCGATGCTTTGCGATTCTCGGCAAGTTTATCGTCACGATGCTGGCCCTGATTGCCCTGATCTCGACGACGCGGTTCAATGATCTGCTTTCGGGCCTGCAACGGTTGGGTGTTCCCCGATTATTAATCATCCAACTCGGCTTTTTATATCGTTATATCTTCGTCCTGATCGACAGGGCGCATCGGATTTTGCGCGCCAGGGCCGGACGAAAACTAAGGCACCTCGGATTCGGTTTGGAACTGCGTACGGCCGCGTCCATGCTCGGCTCGCTTTTCATCCGCAGCATCGACAGTGCCGAGCGCATCAGTATCGCCATGCAGGCCCGTGCGTTCGACGGAAACTGGCGCACGCTCTCGGCGCTGCGGATTCGGCGCTGCGATATCGTCTTCATCTTGATTGCCGTAACCTATATGTTAGGATTGTATTTCTTTGTCAAACCGGTTCTGCAATGAACTCGGTGAATTTTAATGTCAAAAGCCATTGAAATAATTAACTTCTCATACGGATATCCCGACGGCACCGCCGCCCTGAGCGATATCAACCTAACCATCGAACACGGCCGGAAAGTCGTCCTGATCGGTCCCAACGGAGCGGGCAAATCGACCTTGCTCCTGGTTATGGCCGGCTTCGTCAAAGGGACCGGCAAAATCGTCGTGGATGGTCTGGAAATCAACAAGAAAAACCTAAAGAAAATACGCACCTGTCTGGGCTCCTGCCTGGAAAATCCCGACGACCAACTGTTCATGCCGACGTTGTTCGACGACGTGGCCTTCGGTCCGCTCAACATGGGCCTGGAGCCGGACCAGGTCAAGGCGCGGGTCGCCGAGGCCCTCGATACGGTCGGGCTTGCCGGGATGGCCGACAAGGCGCCGCACCATCTCTCGGCGGGCCAGAAACGCGCCGCGGCCATAGCGACTATACTCGCAATGCAGCCTAAGATCATTACGCTCGACGAGCCCGACGGCAGTCTGGATCCGAGACATCGTAACAACTTGACGAAACTCCTCGGTTCTCTGTCTCAGACGCTGATCATCGCAACCTGCAATATGCATTTCGCCGCCGCTCTCGCCGACCGAGCGATCCTGATCGACAACGGTCGGATCATCGCCGACGGCGCCGCCGAAGAAATCATGTCGGACGCCCAACTCATGGCCGAGCACGGCCTGGAGTGTCCTTAAGGCGTGTGTGAGAAGTGGCACGGGCATCCTGCCCGTGTGTCTCACGGGCGTCTCGCCCGTGGAAGACAACACATTACAGGGCCAAGATGGCCCTGCGACTCATGGGCAAGATGCCCATGCTACGAAAAATCGACTTCTTGCACACGCGGCGACTACGGAAAAGCTTGCACATATCGCGTCGACCTGCTACTATCCCGGTTAGAAATAGAATAGGACCTCAATACATTTTAGGAGTGGTTATCATGACACAACAAACTCGCCGACAGTTTCTTCATGATTCGATGCGTGCCGCAGCGGTCATTTCCGCAGCACCGATGATCAGTAGTGTGACCCAGGCACAATCGAAAAGCCCGAACGAAAAGCTGCTCTGCGCCGTGATCGGTTGTCGCGGGCGGGGCGGTAGTCATATCGGAGCCTTCGCCGGCCGGAAAGATTGCCAAATCGCTTACATCGTTGATGTGGACGAAAAAGTTGGACGGGACCGTTGCAAGGCGATTGAAAAACGCACGGGCTATCGGCCCAGGTTTGTCAAGGACATGCGTGAGGTCTTCGACGATAAGGCCGTCGATTTTATCTCCACGGCGACGCCCAACCACTGGCACGCCTTGTGCGGCGTCTGGGCCATGCAGGCGGGCAAAGATGCGTACATCGAAAAGCCCATCAGCCACGATATTCCGGAAGGCGCTGCGCTCGTAGCCGCCGCAAAGAAATACGGAAGGATGTGCCAGGTAGGCACGCAGTGCCGCTCGAATCCCGCCATTATTAACGCCATGGCGTTCATCGCCGAAGGCGGCATCGGCGAGGTCAACTTCGCACGCGGGCTGTGCTACAAACGCCGAAAATCGATTGGAGCTTTAGGCAATTACCCGATCCCCGATGAGGTCAATTTCAATCTGTGGAGCGGCCCGGCGCCGTACAGTACGCCGAAACTCACGCGCGAGCGTTTCCATTACGATTGGCACTGGCAACGCCTCTACGGCAACGGGGATTCGGGCAACCAGGGCCCTCACCAAACGGACATTGCCCGCTGGGGGCTGGGCGTCAACCGCCATCCCAACAGCGTCATCGCCTACGGCGGCCGGCTCGGTTATCAAGCCGAACGCAACGATCCCAAGTATGTGGACGCCGGTGACACGCCTAACACCGAAGTGGCGATCTACGATTACGGCGACAAGTGCATGGTCTTCGAGACGCGGGGCCTTTCGGTCGATAACTCGGCGGACATCGAGATCAATTCCATGTTCGACAGCGTCAAGGGCAACAAGATCGGTGTGATCTTCTATGGAACGGAGGGCTATCTGGTCCAGAAATCCTACACGCATTGCCTCGTGTACGATCTCAAGGGCAAGCTGGTCAGGGAATTCAAAGGCGGCGGCGACCACTACGGCAACTTCGTGCAAGCCGTTCGCAGCCGAAACGCCCGGGACTTGAGCTCCGACGCCTTCCAGGGCCATCTATCGGCGGCGCTGGCGCATCTGGCCAACATCAGCTACTACTTGGGCGAAGAGAACAAAGTCTCCGTCAAGGAAGCCAAGGCCGTGCTCGAGAAGATCAAGAGTCGGGACAACAATATCGTGACGTTGAATCGAACCGTGCGGCATTTCGTGGACAACGGCGTCGATCTCGATAAGTACCCGATGTCAATGGGACCGCTGCTGAAGTTCGATCCTGAGAAAGAGATCTTCACGAACAGCACGGGGGCCAATGAGGTGCTGAATCCTGACTACCGCGAACCCTTCGTGTGCCCGGCGCCGAACAAGGTGTAACAACAAGCAGGTTTTGTGTGATTCATTTGCGGCTTTAATCCAACAATTCTGAAGGGGTGACAGCCTCAAGCGAAGCTTGGGGATGGCCGAGGGCGGACTTACCATCCCCAAAGCCTTCGGCTTTGAGGCTGCCACACAGAGTTACCTCACTCAGGCACGATCTGCCTGATATGCTGATCCAACAGACGGTTGAGGCGTTCATCGGAGGGGTATTCGGCGAGTGCCGCCTTGAGCGCCGCCCGAACACTCGTCTGGTCTTTGCCGTTCATGAGGGCGAGGATATAGTTATAGTGCACCTGGGGCCGGTTGTCGCCCAGCGCGATGGCTTTGGCAAGATTCGCCGCGGCTTGTGTGTGACGTCCGCTCTTGATCTGCAAATCCGCCAGGGCGACCGACGCTTCCACGGAAGCCGGATTCTTCTCGACGGCGGCGCCATAGTGAGCCAGGGCCTTATCAAAGCGCCCGGTTTCCGTCATCACATGGCCGAGGTATAAGTCGGCCTTGAAATCCGCGGGATTCACCTTCCGCATTTGGGCGAAAACATGTTCGGAGGATTTGAAATCCCCGCTCTGGAAGTACGCCAGCCCCAATCGATAATAATCCTCCACCGAGGGCTTCTCCAGCGTCCTGATCAGGCGGGCATAACATCCGGCGGCCTCCTGAAACATCTCTTCGGCCAAATACAAGTCCGCCAGCAAACGGTCGATCTCCTCGCCCGAGCCGAGGTCCACGCGCCGTGCAAATTCAAGCATGTCCAACGCCTGCTGTTTTTGCCCCTGGACCATCAGTGCTTTCGCCAGAGCGATGCGGTACGCCGTACGCTGAGGTGCGATATGAAGCAGTTGCTGATAAACGTCAATGATGCCCGCCCAGTTATTCTGCTGATTGTAAACGTACGCCAGCAACTCCAGCGTGGACGTGTTGGACGGCTCGCGCCGCAATTGACCGAGCAACGCAGACTGGGCCTGAATCCACTGATCAAGCTCGATCATGCACCGTGCCATCCAAACGTCGTCCCGGCCGCTCCCCGGTTCAAGCCAAGAGGCTTTGTTGAAAGCATCGATGGCCCGCTCGTACTGGCGACTCTCAAATCGGGCCCGTCCAAGCGCCCGAAGAATCTGGCCCGTGACGTCGTCCGGCTTGAGCCGGATGGCTTCTTCGTACGCCACGGCCGCGCTCTGCCAACGTTCGAGTTGCATACAACAATGACCCAAATTCACATACGCGGCGAATGTCGGTTTTTTGTCTATGGCAAGCCGGTAATGCTCAACAGCTTGAACATAATCACCCCGGCCGAAGGCCTCATTGCCAAGCTCGACGTCGTCCTTTGCCCACGCCGATCCCATCAGACATATCCAGCATATCAAAACGTTAATAATGATTCTCTTATCCAACATAACCAATCTTTAACGATCAAATTCAAAGGTTATTTTCTGAAAGCACCAGCACGCCACGGGCTTCTCCGCCCGGACCGCGGGACTGAACCGCCACCGGCTAACCGTCCGGATCGCTTCGGCACCGAAACGCTCGTCGCCCTTAATGTCGTGGATACGGATATCCTCCACGGTTCCTTCCGCCGTCACGATGAACCGCAATGTCACCACCGCCTCCAAATCATCCCGGCGCGCCCACCGGGGATAACGCGGCGGCGATCCGGATATCTTTGAAGGAAACCGGTCGACCTTGGGAGCGGAGACCGTCTTTTCAACGTTCCCGACGGTCGCGGCTTGTGCGGGATTCAGCAATGTCAGGTTCGAAGGATTGACGGGCAGTCCCGGGAGCTTGAACGAGACATCCTGGAGCCTTTCGGCCAAACGAGGAAACGTCGATGACGCGATCTGTGCCGCCGGCTGAGGCATTTCGGAATCCGTCGCGTCCGAACTCAAATGGATAACGTCCATGACGGTATCTCGGACCGCTATCTCATCACTCGCCGGATCGGGAACGTCCAATGTGATCATGCGCACCGGCGCGTAGGGCTTCGGTTCGGTCAGGGACGGTGTCGTTCGCGCCACCGCGAGGATGCAAAACAGCAGCACATTGGCGCCAAGTGCCACGATAAGCGCCAGACCACTCAACACGCAGGCCCGTCCGTTCGAGAATGTCTTGTTCACGTTATTCATACCACCCTATTGTTAATTCTTAGCCGATGTAGCCAATGCGACCTCACTGATCCCCGCGGCGCGTACCTCATCCATCACGCGCACCACGCGATCCACGGAAACCGCCTTATCCGCCACGAGCACCACCGCCAATCCGGGCTGCATCCTGAATCTCTTCTGCAGAAAAGAGCGGATCGAGAGCAACCCAACCCTCTGGCCATCGACGGTGATCCGGCCGTCCGCACCGATCGCCACCGGAATATTCTCATGCGGCAACGTTTCCGACGCGTTGGACCGGGGCCTTTGAATATCCAGACCCGTCTCCGAGACAAAGCTCGTCGTCACGACAAAAAAGATCAGCAGGATGAACACCATATCGATCAGAGGCGTCATCTGTATCTCGCCCTGGGCCGTCAATGCCCTTTTGGAACGTACGGATTTAAACATCAGTGCTCTCCTGCGCGGCGCGTTCGTCGGATGTCGGGCATCGGCGATCCATGGATCGCGTTATCGCCGAGCCTCGTTTGTAAGACGTGAAGGAATACTTCAGTTTCATTACGAATCAAACGCACCCGCCGACGGATAATATGATGAAAAAAAAGAACGGGCACCGCCGTCCACAGCCCTGCCTGCGTCGTGATGAGCGCCTGGCCGATCCCGCCGGCCAGCAATCGCGGTTGGCTCGTACCATAAGCCTGAATCACCTCGAAGCTCAGGAGCATGCCCAAGACGGTCCCTAAGAGACCAAGAAGCGGCAGTACGGCCGCGAGCGTGCCCACCAATGAGAGGCCGCGTCCAAGGCGAACGGTTTGGGCCGTGATGGCAAACGAATCCAACGAGGGGTGGCCAGTGCCCACCCTGCCGTGGCTTATTTTCTGAAGTCTTTTGAGAAGAGAGCCGGCCCAAAGCCAGGTCCGCAACGAGAGGAACCATGCCACGAGCGATATCCCTGCGATACCGTACATCACGGGGCCGCCTCTTGAAAAAAGCTCAGCGAGTGATTCATTTAGCGCCACCGGTTTTATCTCCTTTGGATGCAGGCGCGGATTGTTTTTGTTTCAAGACGTTCGATAAGCTCGCCGCAAATCGTTCGGCGTCGGCGATCAGCCCTTCGATTCTGCTGGATAGAAAACTATGGGCCAGCAATCCGGGAATGGCGATACTCAGCCCCGTGGCCGTAGTAATGAGGGCTTCGGATATGCCGCCCGCCAGCAACCGGGGTTTACCGCCGCCGACAACGGTGATCATATCGAACGTGGCAATGATACCCGTGACCGTACCAAGCAGGCCGAGCATCGGGGCGACCGAAGATAACATACGGATCGAAGGCAGGAATCGCTCCAAGCGCGGTAATTCGTGGAGGAATGTCTCTTGAATCGCGTCGTCCAGGACCATCGGAGGCTGATGACGGTTCGCCAGGCAAACCCGAAGAATCCGGGAGACGATGCCTTTTCTCATGTTGGCGAGTTGCTCGGCCTCCTTGAAGTCGCCGTCGTCGCACAGGCTGAGAATCTTTTCGCAGAATTGCAGCGAATGGCGGCTCTCGCGTAACAGAATGAAAAGCCGCTCGACAATAAGAAGCGCCAACCACACCGCGACGAAGGCCAACGGAAACATCACGACGCCTCCGGACCGGAAGCGCCCTTCGAGGGATTGGCTGGAAAGATCGGTCGCCGCCGTCATACTGCCGGTGACATCGACGGGCAGCAGGTACATACCTTCTTGATTCTCCGCCTGGTCGATCGCATCGACGACGGCCTTCTGCATATCCTCACTTAGACCTTCATACCAGCGGAAACCGCCTTCTTGATAGGGATCGGAAATGGCAATGGCGGCTCGCGACGTATCGGGAATGTGATAAGCAAACACGCTCTGGCCGACCCGCAACAGTCGGACCGTTTGACGCCGTCCCTGCGAATCCAAAATATCCGCCGTATAAACCGCCGAGGTGCGGCTTTCGCTCAGAAGAGACTCGAAAAGTTCGAATACGGACGGGACCATCGTCTCGACGACATCCCGGTCAAGGAACTCTTGAAGAGCCGCCACTTGTTGCCGTTGATTTTGTCGATGCTCGGACGTCGGAAGGATATCCAGCAACTCACTCAATTCCGTCACGATGTCCCGGCCGATGGATTTTAACTGGGCGCGATCGTCCTGAAATTGCGTTCGCTCGGTCCACAGTGTTTCCCGTTGCTTACGAACGTCCCGCAGCGCGTTTTGTTTTTGTGCAATGGCGATTTTACGCTCCACAATCTCGTCGGACAGCGTCTTGCACTCTGCACGAACCTGTTGCAATTCCTCTTCC
>Ga0180431_10002769_pt1 | contig 23115 bp, 16 predicted proteins | sample SS_ome_11_FD_132459 | JGI IMG/M metagenome (GOLD analysis project Ga0180431, IMG submission 132459) | Hypersaline lake sediment archaeal communities from the Salton Sea, California, USA - SS_1_MS_1 metaG | ecosystem: Environmental > Aquatic > Non-marine Saline and Alkaline > Hypersaline >...
GCGGCCGTGAATCAGGCATTGAAAGAATACGTAGAACATTTAGAGCAACAAAAGATTTTAGCGCTCTTCGGACAAGTGGATTATGATCCGGATTACGACTACAAAGAACAGCGGAAAAAAGCATGAAAGTCCTTGTGGATACATGTGTTTGGTCTTTGGCTTTCAGACGAAAAGGTCAGAAACCTATTCCGTGTGTAAAAGAACTACGGAGTCTCATCCAGGATCATCGTGTGCAGATGATTGGACCGATACGGCAGGAAATCCTATCAGGCATCCGCAGTGAATCCCAGTTCAAAATTCTTGAAGGGCATCTGGACAGTTTTGTCGATCTCCCCATTCTCACTGAGGATTATGTGGAGGCAGCCAGATACTTCAATCACTGCCGGTCAAAAGGGCTCCAAGGATCAAACACCGATTTTATCATCTGTGCCATAAGCGTCAGGAATGAGCTCCCCATCTATACGATAGACAAAGATTTCGATTTATTCGCAAAACACATTCCCATTCGTTTTTATAAGCCTTAGAATGAGTGCGCTCAGATCGAACAGATACATTTGCTCAGCTATTCTATCTTGAACAGGATGATTTCAAGGCCATCGGTTCCGTCGGCAACGCAGGGCAGATCCCCGACTGCCTATGCAGGCAACTATTCATAGCGCAAGGACTCGATGGGATTGGTCAGGGCGGCTTTAACAGCATGAAAGCTGACGGTGAGCCAGGCAATGAGAAGTGTTGCCACGGCAGTGAGCAGGAAAAGGCCGAGATGGCTGTTCAGGTCGATCCGGTAGGCAAATCCCTGGAGCCAATCGCGCATGACCAGGTAGGCCAAGGGCCACGCAACAATGTTGGCCAGTAGAACCAATATCGTGAATTCCTTGGTCAGAAGAAAAACCAGTGAGGTCTCTGAAGCGCCCAACACCTTCCGGATCCCAATCTCCTTAGTTCTCTGGGCAGCCGCGAAGGAGGCCAGCCCGAAGAGCCCCAAACAGGCGATGAATATGGCCAATCCGCTGAAATACCCGAAGAACCTCTGAAGTCTTTGCTCGGACCGATACGTCCTTTCAAAAACCGAATCCAGAAAAAAGTATTCCAGTGCAGATTCCGGAGCCAGCTTCTTCCAGGTCTCTTCGATGAATTCGAGAGTGACGGAAATATTCTGGGGTTGCACTTTTATGGAGACATAACGGTTAGCTTCCGTCGACAGAAAAAAGTTCATGGGCTTGATGGGATTTCTCAAGGAGGTGAAGTGAAAATCCTTGACCACTCCAACAACCGTATAATATCGCCTTTCATCTCCGAAAACCTGGATCACCCTTTTCCCTATGGGATCTTCCCAACCGAATCGTCTAACCGCCTCTTCGTTGATAATGATCGATTTGGCAGAGTCTTCCTCAATGCCTATCACCAGATCTGCCGGATATTCCCTGGAAAAATTCCTGCCGGCAACGAGCTCGATCTCATAGGTGTCCAGGAAATCATAACCGATTCGGTTGTGGATAATCTCCGTTTGCTCATCCCCGACGGCTCCCTCCCAGGTCACGTTGTTGTACATCCCGATGGAGCTTGGGAGTTGGAGGGAGAGCCCCACATCCGATATGTTCGGATTGCGCAGGAGTTCCTCCTTTAGGGGCTCAAGATTTCTTTCACGATCGCTGTTGCGAATGACAACGATCTGGTCTTTTTTGAATCCCAGCGGTTTGTTGAATATGTAGTCGAGCTGCCTGTTGAGGACAACCGTGCACACGATCAATACTATGGAAATCGCGAATTGAGAAACGACGAGGATTTTGCGGAAGCTGCTTCCCCTGGTACGGGATTTAATCCTTCCTTTCAGAACATGGGCGGGTTGAAAAGCAGAGAGAAAAAAGGCCGGATAGCTCCCCGACAGCATAGCAACCAGGAGGACTATGCCGATCAAACCGAGAACGATCCCGGTTTGACCCAGGTTCTCAATCCGGACGAATTGGTCGGTGAGGCTGTTCAGGTCCGGCAGAAATTGGATCACCAGCACCAGTGCAAAAATGAAGCTCAGGACGGCGAAGACCAGGCTCTCACCCATGAATTGTTTGATCAGCTGCCCGCGGACCGCACCAACCACCTTCCTGAGTCCGACTTCCCGGGCTCTTTTTCCCGAGCGAGCTGTGGCCAGATTCATGAAGTTGATGCAGGCGGTGAGAATAATGAGAATCCCTATGGCCATGAAGATGTAGATTGTTCGTATGTCCCCGGTGTTTTGCAGATCGGAATAGAGATGCATTCGGCTGAATTGCTCCAGCCTGAGTATTCTGTCGTCATCCTCTCTGACGTGTTTTTTGAACGAGGCCTGAATTTTTTCTTCCAGTTGAGGGATGGATGTGTGCTCCGGGACAAGGATGTACGATTCCAGAATCTGGGAGATCCAGTTCGTCATATACTCTTCCCCGGCGATATCCTCTACAGAGGGAAAGGAAATGAGCATGCTCGGCCGGATATTGGAGTTGTGGGGGTGGTTTTTCATCACGCCGGAGATAAGAACGGAAACGCTATTGTCCACGACGAGGGATTTTCCGATCGGATTTTCCCGGCCGAAATACTTGGTTGCCATATCTTCAGTGAGGACAGCGGCGTATTTTTCCCCGAGGACCCGACCTTTATCACCGGCAACCAGAGGAAAATGAAACATGTTGAGTACACCCGGATCAACAAAGACCACTCCCTCCTCATGAAATTGCCGGTCTCCGTATTGAACCTGGGCCGTGCCGATCGACTGGATACGCGCGAAGTCCTCTATCTCCGGGATCTCGTTGTGCAGCGATTCGGCCAAAGGAACAGGAGAGGATCCAAACCGGTTCACCCCCGAGGGGAGGTGATGTTCAATGGTGATTTTGTAGATGCGGTCGGCGTTCTCATGGTGTTTCTCATAGCTGAATTCGTAGTTGATAAACAGAAGGATCAGGATAAAACACGCCATCCCCACCGAAAGGCCGGCAATGTTGATCAGAGAATATGCCCTTTGCCTCTGGAGACGACGCAGCGTGATTTTAAGATAGTTTTTGAACATGTTCAAACTCCGATTAGAGTAGCCAAAGCCATCATTTACTATTTTTTGAAGCAAAAAATATGCCAATGCGTTCTACGGGAAAATCTGGCATTTTTTTCCTTCGGGTGTTCATTCTTGAACAACCGATATCCACATTCGAACAGTATTCGAGTAGACTGCGGGATTGTCACTGTGGCCGATGTCGATCTCAGAAAAATAGATAGACCCACCGAGCCGATCTCGGACAGGTTTTGGCTACAGGAATCGAGCGAAGCCACACACAAGAACTGGAAGGTCATCTTAAACGGATGCCGCAACGGCCTCGATTTTGCATGAATTTATCCATATCTCCTATGTGAACACATGGTTCTTTTTTTGAATCAGCTACAGGAAAAAACATCACAATGAAGGGCTCGGGTTTTGTGAAATGTTAAATGTCAAGACGCAACCCCCCTTGAACATTTTTCAATATAGAATAATAATGAAGTCAATGACTTTAGCAACCGGAAAGAACATCACGGTTTTCATCGTCCTGACCGTCTGCATTTTATGCGGACCGCTCAGGCCGCAACAGATTCAGGACATATCCGAACTCTCCTCCAAGTACCAAAAGTGGCTCGAAGAGGAGGTCATTCACATCATCACACCTAAAGAAAAAAAGATCTTTCTTCAACTCACAACCGACAAGGACAGGGATTTATTCATAAAGGCATTCTGGAAACAGCGGGATCCGGCACCCCTCACCGAAAGAAATGAATTCAAGGAAGAACACTACAGAAGGCTAGAGTACGTCAAGAGGAATTTCAGCAGGGGAACTCCCATTCCGCCCTGGAAAACAGACAGAGGAAAAGTTTACATCATCCTCGGCCCACCGAACAACATCGATTCCTTTGAGGACGCTTCCTCCGTCTATCCGACTATTGTCTGGTTCTATCAGGGCATGAGCAAATACGGCCTTCCCGATGCCTTTAATATCGTGTTTTTTAAAAGACTCGGCGTTGGTGATTACAAACTGTACAGCCCGACTTTGGATGGTCCGCAGAGTTTGCTCGCCCACACACCGATGCAACAACTGGATTTTCGAGAAGCTTATAGAGAGCTGTTGCGCACGGCTCCTTCTCTGGCCCGGGTTTCTCTCAACCTGATTCCGGGAGACCCCTCATCCCGTGAAAGCCTATCCATGGCCTCCGACAAGCTGCTCAACGATATCAATATCATTCCCCGTAAAGAAGTGAAGGAGGAATATGCCGAAAAACTCCTGCTGTACAAGGACTCCATCGAAGTGGAATACACGGCCAACTACATGCCGAGTGATTTTCGAATCAACATCTTTCAGGATAAAACAGGAATATTTTTTACCCATTATCTTTTTGAGCTCGATACACTTTCTATGGACCTGATTGAAAACAGATATGTGACCCGGGTATCTGTCAACGGCACGATCTCGGATCGTGATGGCAACATCATCTTCCAACACGAAAAATCTTCGGATTTGCAGCTCAGTCAAGATCAATTCAACAAAGTCCAGGGTCAGAAATACAGTTTTCAGGATATGTTTCCGCTGGTCGAAGGAAGCTACCGTTTGAGCCTTCTGTTGAAAAACGAAGCGTCCAAGGAATTCACTTCAGTGGAGGAAGAAATCTCCATCCCGGCGAGCTCTTCCATAGCGCTCAGCGACTTACTTCTGTCCTACAGAATGGAGACAAAAGCGAGCACTGAGGGCAATAAGGCGTTCAAGTTTGGGGATATCCAGCTCTACCCCCCTTCTCAAAACTATTTCACAGCCGCGGATGAGCTGATCCTTTTCTTCCAAATATTCGGATCGAATGAAAGTCTCAGAGACAAGGTCTCGGTTGAGATTTCGATTCTAAAAAACGAGGAGAAACTGCTCTCCCTGGAGAAAAAACTGGATGAGTATGAATCTCCGGGTTCTATCCTGGAAAAACTTCCACTGACGGGTCTGACCCCATCTGATTACCAAATCAGAGTCGCTGTGTTGAATGAGACGAAGGAGGAAATCCTCAGCAAAGAAGATTATTTTTTCATTTCACCCGTTGAATCTCTGCCGAGGCCCTGGATAAATTCAGCCAACCTGCCTCCCCCGGGGGATCCTTTTTACAGCTATCTCCTGGGCATCCAGTCCATGAATAAAAATAGGCAGGACAAGGCGTTGACCTTCTTGAAGACGGCCTATCAATCACATCCCAAAAATATCCAGTATGCATTAACCTACAGCGAAGCACTTTTCAAGCTCAAAAGATATGCCGAAGTCAAGGAGGTGCTGACGCCTCTTTTGGATGAGGAGGTTTTCGAGGTTCTGGATTTACTCGCACGGGCTCATCATGCCACAGGAGGATTCGAACAGGCTCTTGTCTATTATCAGGACTTCATGTCTCACTTCGGCGTTAGTTATCCGATCCTAACGCTCGTCGGTGATTGCTACTACCGTCTCGGCAAAAACGCAGAGGCGCTCAAGGCATGGGAGAAATCACTCGAGCTCAATCCCAACCAGGAAAAAATCAAAAAACTCGCCGACTCAATCAAAGAATAAATACAGTCGGACATACAGGTCGACAAGCCTGCCAATCCCCCTCTGACTCCTTTAGATCCACATAAAGGATACGCAGTCTTCCCGGATCCATGTCAATAAATTAGCATAAGTAAAAAGCTTAACAGTATTTACCAGAGGATTCGGCTCTTATTTCCTGCTTTTTGAATACCTCTCCTCCCATCCCTCAGGCTCGTCTTTCAGGTACTTATCAAACCATTCGAGCCGGATGTTTTCATTGATGAGCCGGCTGTTGAAATCCCGGAGCCCATGGCCAGCTCCGATCCATCTTATCTGGACAACATCCTTGCCCTGGACTTTGAGCGCAGAATACATCTGGTCTGACTCTGTCATTTCACACCAGGGATCATCCGTCCCCTGCATGAGAAGGATAGGCGTGTTGACCTTGTCTGCGTTAAACACGGGAGAACGATCCACATAGACTTCCCTGCGGTTCCACGGATAAACTCCGGGCAACACAATCTCGCCCATGTTCGGCTGACCGAGGACGATGAACGAGTAATTCAGCGTGTTGCTGATGACGCCGGTGGCAATTATGGTGGCAAAAAGATCCGTTTGCGTGGCCAAAGACAATCCCTCGAATCCTCCGTAGCTGTGCCCGAACCCACCGATTTTCTTGGCATCAACATAGGGCTTGGCATCGATCAAGGCTTTAACAGCGTCAATGATATCGGGCGCTGAAACGGTTCCCCATTCGTTGAAGTGATCATCGGCGAATTTCTGGCCGTATCCCCAGGTGCCCCGGGGCGTCACGGTGAAAACGACATAGCCATTCCCGGCCAGCCAGTGGTTGATTCGGCCGAACTGCCCTCCTCCGAAACTCTGGACCTGGGGGACAACACCACCGTAGTAGGAAATAATTGTTGGGTATTTTTTTTGGGGATCAAAGTCGGGCGGAAAATAGATCCACCCGTCGAGCTTTGTGCCATGCCGGTTTTCGCAGTAGAACATTTCGTATGTTCCGAGTCGCGCTCGGGAAAGAAATTCACTCCCCTTATCCCAAATCTTATGGCTTTCCTTGGTTTTGAGATTTAAGGATACAAGACAGCTGGGTTTGTCAACTTCCCCCACCCGGAGAATGGCCCAGTCAACGTTTTTTATCCCATGCACAGCTTCGATATTCTTGAACGGGAGCTTGACTTCGGAAAACTCTGTCAATTTGGGAGAAAACTTGTAGAGACGGTGCACGCTTCGATCCAGAGCTGTAAAATACAGAGTGTTATCCGGCGAATTCCACCAGAGTGACTGCACACAGGGATCGAAACCGGGCTCCGTCAGATACCTGGAGGTCTTTGCCACCACATCCCATACCTGTATTCCCTGATGCCAGCGGCTGTGGTAACCGGCTACATCTTCGGGAGTTTTGGGATAATTGTAGTAAGGCGCAATAACAGCCAATTGAGAGGAATCAGGACTCCAGGCCATGAAAGAAATCATCGAGGTCTTTATCTCGGAGATCAATTCCGATTTTCCCGTGTCGATATCCACCAGCCACAATTCCTCGCGACGATAAGGATAGGAAGACGAAGGCGTCGAATGGACAAAAACGACTTTTGTCCCATCGGGCGATAAAAGGGCCTGCCGGGCAAATCCGTAGGAACTGAGGCCGGCACTGACCATACGCTGCAACCCCCCATCCGCGGAGGCAATCCACATATTTATTTTTGTCTTCCACCCATCCCAGCGGTCGAAGAAATTGTCGACAAGATCATAAACGCCTTTTTCTGGAGGTGGCTCAGATGTGGTATAGGCGAAAAAATTTCCGTCGGGAAGCCACTGCAGTTGTGAGACTCCCCTGATTCCCGAATAGAGTTTTTTTGTTGCACCAGATGCCGTGTGAGCCAGCCATATGTCGCAAAGGCCTTTTTGATCCATGCTCACAGCAGCCAGCCTTTTTCCTTCTGGAGACCAGACCGCAGACAGAATTCGGCCCGGCAGAACAATTGTCTGCAGCAATTCTCCTTTTGGCAGGCTGCGGATCTCTATACCTCCTTCCCCGTTAAAGATGGAAAAACGAGATCCATCAGAGGAAATGTCAACGCCAAAAGGCACAGGAAATGTCAGAGCTTCTGTGAGACTCATGTTATGGACAGGGTTTGTGCTGAATTCCGGTGCATTGCCTTTGTACTTATCATCGATCTGAAGAACGGCCTCAATTCCTGCCCGATCCTTATCCGCAATAAAAGCGATGAGCAGGCGGTGTTTTCCCCGGGTCAAAGTAAGCTCTGTTTTAGCCATCTGACCGACGAGGTCTCCATCACAAAAAACCTGAAGCGGGGCATCTCCCTTGATCAACAGACTTGCCTTCATCCATCTCGGCACATCCAGGTAAGTGGCGGCCAAGACAAGAGTTGAATTCTCGATCGGAGGGAACGTGAGCTTGCCGTCATCGCCTTTAATCTTTTTCCATGTGAGAGTCTGCCGGGCGGTCCAGGGGAGCTTCTGTCCTGCCTCTGGCCAGAGCGATTTAGTATCGACCACGGAAAAGTCGAACAGCGAAGCCTCATCTGAAAAGGCAGGCGTGAACACTCCAGCTTTAACAACCAGCCAATCCGTGACGGGAAGTTCTGCACCTGTAAGAAAAACGGCAGATGAAAGCATAAAACAAAACCAGACCAAAATTTTCCTTTTTATCATTAAATCCTCCATAGAGAGAGATAGAATTCAAGATCAAAACCGTAAGGGGGAAAATGCCCCCCGGAATCCCAACGATTCCGGAGGGCAAACATGTCAACTAGAACCGGAAGTGGATTCCGACCTGGAATCTTCGGGGAGGAGCAGTGCCGTAAGGCTCCATAAACAGATCGCCAGCGAGGCGGCTGCCGTAAAAGCTCGTGTAATTCTTGATGTTGAAAATGTTGAACACATCGAATTTCAGTTCGACTTCAACGGTGGAAACGCGAATTCTGCGGCTGAGGCTGAGGTCGATGTTGTAGAAGGGATCTCCTCTCAAGTTATTTCTTCCGTAGGGCCGTGCATTGGTCAGCGTTGTCCCCCAGAGATCTGTCCCATATGTTTCCGTATAGGGAGCGGCAGACATGATCTGGCCTATGCCGGAGAACATCCAGTCCCTGAGAATGATGTTTTCGAAGGGGGAATGGATGAAGAAGGCGAGCTTGATCAAGTGCCGGCGGTCCACATTTCCCGGGCCTTTGTCATCTTCTTTATCCCGGCTGTCCTGAGGCAGGGACCACGGATTCAGCATATCAGTTGTTTTGGAGAAAGTGTAAGTGAGGAGAAAGGAGATATCCGCAGCCCGTCTTTCGAGCTTGACGTTCAGAGCTCGGTACCAGCTTCTGCTTTCGTTACCCAAATGGTAGATTGTCCGGAATCCATTGAACGTCGGCGTGACAGGACGGGTCGCATCGGCTTCGGCCACGCTTCTCGGACCGGTCGGCGATGCAGGTGCATTGGCATCGAGAACGCTTTTTCCGTCCATGACCGTCATGTAGATGGCATCGACACTCAGGCTCAAGGATGGGAGTATTTCTTGCTGAAATCCGATGGTGCCTTGTGCACTGTAGGGATTCTTGTAATTTTCATCGATTTCCCAGATGTCTCGGGGAGGAAGAAGAGCACCCTCGGGAAAAGCCGACAACCCGTTAGGATAGGTCGGGAAAAAAGGATCTCCGGGGAAAAGAATAAAAGAGAACTGACCCTCTGCTCCAAAGAAAGCTCCTTTAGTGAAATGGTAGGAGAGATGCTGCTGGGAGAACATGCCGAATCCTGCCCGTAAAACCGATTTTCCGTCCCCGAAAAGATCATAGGCCAGGCCCAGACGCGGTTGGATGTTGTTCCAATCCGGACTCGAAGTGTATCCGGCGACATCAAAAATGTACTCCACATCGTAGCGCAGGCCCAGGTTCAGCGTCAATTTTTTGGAGACATTCCATTCATCTTCAAAGAACAGAGCAAAGACCAAATCTTTGGACCGGACTTCTTTCAAGCTGGGATCGACATACATGTACTGGAAGAAATAGTAGGGCTCGGGAAAGACATCAGGAGCGCCTAAGAAATAGTACCAGCCATTGGGATAGGGATTCATAACCTGATTGGCCGTGATGTATTTGACAAATCCACCGAATTTAAAGAAGTGCTTCTTGTGACCGAACGTGTACTTTTCGAAAAGCTCAAAAGTCAATTCCGGCGTAACGCCGAATCCGTCGCCATAAAAGGCTGTTCCTCCGATATCATAATAGTTGTACCTCGTTTCTGCCGCGCGATCGGGGTACTGAGTCAAGGCTTTTCGCAAGTCATAGTAGCTGGCGAACTGCAAGCGCAGTTCGTTGACAGAGTCGGCAGAGGTCGTTTTTGTCCAGGCCAGGTTGAGCGTGTGGACATAGGTGACATACGTGTCTCCCTCTCCCGGAAGATAATAGCCTCCGTACTCATTTCTCCAGTCGAAGATGTCATTGCTGTAGCGGGCCGTGATATAGTCCGAACTGGATAATTGATGGTCGACTTTGGCGAACACGGTGTGTTCGTCCTGTTTATCGGGAACGATTTCACCAAAGTACTGAGGAGCGATAACGGTGTTGTTGCTCCTCTGGCGGCGGTATTCGTAGCTGACGAAAAAGTGAGTCCGGTCTCGCACTATGGGCCCCCCCAAGGAAAAGCCCATCTGCTGCTGATTATAGGGCGCCTTTGTCCCGGTGAACAAATCCTCCTCATCCCAATCGCCGGGCCGTATGTACGTGTACACGGATCCATGCAAATCATTTGTCCCGGACTTGGTGATGGCGCTGTTGATAGCACTCATGCCTTCGCCGAATTCCACTGAGAACTGATTGCCCATTATCTGCATTTCTTTGATGGTCTCCAGGCTGTATCCTGAATAAAACGTCCGGGCCGCACTGCGCCATTTGGAAAAGTTGCTGCTGCCATCGACCAGATAATTCATCGCCCAGTAGTGCTGTCCGGATGTGGTCGGCCAATAATCGGATCCTGTTACTCCAGGAGCCAGATGGGTTAACTGAATGTAGTTTCGCCCGATAATCGGGACAGATTCGATAAGTTCTTCGGTGATAACCTGCTGGACAGTGGCTTCTTTTGTATCGACGATCGGGGTTGACGCTTCGACGGTAACGGTTTCCTCGAGAGTGGCCATTTCCAGCTGAAAATTGATCGTGTAGGTTTCATTGGGGTGAAACTGCAAATTGGGGCGAATCTTCGTCTGAAAACCCTGAAGCTCGACGGTCAACGTGTATTCGCCAGTGGTGGGTATCGCTCTGATGTAATATTTCCCGTCAGGGTCCGTAACGACTGAACGCGAGAAACCTGTGGCCGGCATGGTTATGGTCACGGTAACACCGGGCAGGGACACATTTTCTGTATCCGTGACTACCCCGGTAACATCAGCCGTGATAACCTGTGCAAAACTGTGGCCGCAGAACAGGACAAGACACGAAACGAAAACAGGCAAAAGCTTTTTTTGAAAAATTGTCCTCATTTAAACCTCCTTTCTTAGTGATAAAAAAAGTTCTTTTCCTTTATTCAAGTTCATCTTTCCCATACACACCTCCATTCAAGATTTCCAAATTGTACCCAGTTGCTTACTTTGTTCATCAGGCGCAGGTAAAAATGCCAGCTTTGAACGCTGGTCGCTCAGAATAGAAAACTCTTAGATCCTAAATATTTTTATGAAAACTGAATTACATCTTTATCACGACTCAGATCAATTAAGATCTGAGAGACATCCATACAAAAACTTACATAACTTATATTTATCTATATATTTATGACATTTAAGCTGCAAAGTCAAGCTGAGAAACCCAAAAAAATATTTTTTGCTAATTTAATTGTTTGCTAATTTAAATGTATCTAAGCCGTTTTCCCAATCAAAATCGCCTTATCATGCATATAAAATCTATAGATAATGTATTAATTTGTCAATAAATTTCATAGCATTTTCTATATCCAGCCATAATTTGAAATTAACCAAGTATTGGCTGATAGACGAAAGGAGAACAACATCCAGGGTAAGAGGACCTAGAGTGGTATGCGTAGATTGCTCATTCATGATCAATGAGGTAGACTAGATTTCAAATACCATCGAGGAGGACGGACATTGAAAAGAACAACCTTAACCATAGTGAATGTATTGTTTTTATTGGTCCTTTTTGTTCTCTGGGCAGAGGCATATCCCATACTGGGAATTGATAAATCTTCCTTTGCTTCCTCCCTTGTTTCCGATTCACAAGCCGAGGGAAAAAAGGCCTCCGATTCCCAGGATAAAACAAAAAAAGCTGATTCTACCAAGGAAACAACTTCAGTCACCAAACACAGCATCGTCCTCCGGGGAAAGACGATCGACTACACGGCCACCGCCGGCACGATCCTGCTCAAAACCGAGGAGGGAAAGGCCAAAGGGTCGCTTTTTTACATCGCCTACACCAAAGACGGCGTCAAGGATCCCTCCCAAAGACCCATCATGTTTTGCTTCAACGGAGGGCCGGGCGGCCCGGCCGTATGGGTTCACCTGGGAGCCTTCGGCCCCAAGAAATCACTCCTGGATGATGAAGGTTTCCCCGTAATGCCGCCCCCGGGGAAACTTATCGACAACGAATTTTCCGCGCTGGATTTGACCGACCTGGTCTTCATCGATCCCATGTCGACCGGATACAGCCGTCCCGTTCCCGGAGGGGATCCCAAAGAGTTCTACGGGTTCGAGAAGGATGTCGAATCCGTGGCCGAATTCATCCGGCTCTATGTCACCCGCAACAAACGATGGCTATCCCCTAAATTTCTGGCCGGAGAAAGTTATGCCACAACACGGGTTTCCGGCTTAGCCAATCATTTACAGAGCCGGTACGGCATGTTCTTGAACGGTGTGATCCTCATATCCGTGATTCTCAACTGGCAGAATACGGACTGGAGTATCGGAAACGACATGGCTTATATCACATTTCTCCCCTCTTACACGGCCGCAGCCTGGTATCACGGCAAATTGGGCCCGGAACTATCGGGTGATCTCAGAGCGGCTCTCGACAAGGCCGAAGAGTTCGCCATCAATGAATTCGCTCTGGCGCTTCTCAAGGGGAATAAGCTGGAGCCTGCCAAAAAAGCGGAAATCATCACAAAGCTCTCCCAATTCACGGGCCTATCCGAGGAATTTCTCGAACGCTCCAACATGAGGGTCACGGAGAGCCGGTTTTATAAAGAGCTCCTCCGCGACCAGGGAAAAACCGTGGGAAGGCTGGACACCAGATACACGGGTGTGGACCGGGAATCAGCCGGTGAAGCTCCCGAGTTCGACCAGAGCTGGTCTATCGTCATCGGTTCTTATGTCTCGCTGATCAACGATTACATCCGCAGGAACCTGAAGTACGAAAATGACCTCCCCTACAATTATCTGGCCAGGGTGCAGCCGTGGCCGCTCAGACCGGGCGGCAGCGGATACCTCAATACAGCCGAGATCCTGCGCCAGGCCATGCACATGAACCCGCAGCTCAAGGTCCTGATCGCCAGCGGATATTATGACTTCGCCACCCCCTATTTCGATGCCGATTACACCGTCGCCCATATGGACTTGGCAGAGGAATTCCAGAAAAACATCACCATGACCTACTACGAGTCCGGACACATGATGTATGTCCGAAAAACCGCCCACCAGAAATTCCGGAAGGACATGGAAGATTTCATCCAGAAAGCATTAGCAAAGTAAGCCAGGTATGCGAGTTTTGAGGGACTAAAGCGTAACCTCCCAATTCTTATGGCGGCATCTATCCCTAAAAATCTAATTCAGGGCATTTTCTTTGTGATGAAGGAATAAGTGGTGAAAACGCTGACTCCTGAAACGGCCAGGGCAGCCATCGTCCCGAGAACAAGACCCCAAACTGGATAAAACAAGCGAACAGCAATGACGTAGGCCATGACGTTGATCATCGCACTCACCATCAAAGGCTTGATCAACGACCTGGTGAAAGCAACACCCCTGGAGAGAGAAGTGATGACAATTGTCGAGGTAAAAATAGCAGGGAAAACAGCAAACAGACCGCCAATGAGCGGACCGCTCACTTTGCTCAGGAAAATCACTCCACCTATGACCAGACCGCTGAACAATGCCCGGGCAGCTATTTGGAAGGGCGTGAATCGAATCTTTATCCCGGATATGGAAGGCAGAGAAAATCCTTTTTCCAGAATGAGATAGGAACCTACAAAGAAAATTAAAAATATTGCCAGCCCGATGCCGAAGTGGCGGAAATCAAGGACGATCACTGCCAGGGAAAACACAATCCACATGGCAAAGGCACCGCCCAAACCGGCCGGAAAACCATATCGAGACAGAAAGACGAAAACGACTAAGAACAAGCAGTTGTAACCCATCACAAGGGGAATGACATCTGTGGCCTGGACAACGAATTCAGGCGACTGCACGATGCCGATAAACAACAGGGCAACGACTGATGTCGACGGGATACCACCGATCAAGCCGCCGATCTTGCTCCCGAATTTCTCAGCGACCACGGTCGTCAAAGTGACAGCCACACTGCCGGCAATAAAGCCCAGCCCCAGTTTCAAAAAGAATACACTATCCATTGTCGTTTCTTATTCAGCCGCTGAGCATATCACAATCAAAATTGCAGGGTCAATCAATGACTTCTGATCCCATGGATTGAATCTCAAATCTCCCTGAATGGGGTATAAAATCAGATTTGGCGTGCACATGTTTCACTTGACATGATCTTTCATATCAGATTAAATTGTTATCACACAAAAGGGTTTTTTCAGATTCAAAAGGAGGGTGTGTCTATGAAAAAAATATTCGTGGTCATTCCTTTGGTTTTTCTATTTTGTTTTGCTTTTGGCTGTCAGAAGGGCGAAGAGGTGGCGGAGGAACCTGAGATCGGAGTGGATGTCGAGGCTGATGTTGCAGCTCTCAAGAACATGCTTGATGAATGGGTGGTATTGTATAACGCTGGTGACTTCGAAAAGCTTGTAACCTATTATTATGCAGAAGATATTGTGGATATGACAGACAATCAGCCTATTATTAAAGGCAGAGAAGCTATGCTGGCGCAATATAAAAAGGGAAGAGAGGAGTCCGACCAAAAATGTGACAGTAGTGTCGCTGAAGATGTCCGTATATCAGGAGACCTGGCATTTGTGCGTGGTAACGATACTTACACGAATACTCCAAAAGATGGAGGAGAGTCGGTCAATGAGGATCTCAAATGGGTAGGTATCTTTGAGCGTCAACTCGATGGCACTTGGAAATGCATATGTGAAATTTCGAACAGCAACCTCCCCCTTCCGGAATAAATAGACCTCGGCAATTTCATAAGCTGAGACATACTCATCCTCATAAAGCTCTAAAACCGAGAAAGGAATTTCTTGAGTCTTCGGGAATAGCACAGTTGGAATTGGCTCGCCATCTCGGGTGTACATATGCCAGGCTTAATAAGATCATCAACCGACGAAGGGGAATAACTGCAGATTCTGCATTAGCTCTGGGAGATGCGCTCGTTACCGGGCCGGAATTCTGGTTGAATCTTCAGAGGGATTGGAACCTCTGGCATAGCCTACGCATGCACAAACAAATTCCAAAGATGAAAAAGATAGTCTCCCAACAGGCAATTTCTAGCTTATCTACTTTAAAGTAAACTCTTCAAAACTAGACTAACAGTCAAAATTTTTTCTTGTTTAATTGAACACATTCCACGACTATAGTTTTTCCCTATCTTTCAAATGGGCTCTAACATTGGCAACCTTCCAAAGGATCGCCGGATGCACTGCAAATTTCGCTGAATCCCCTGGGTTATCCGGAAAGAGAATTTCAGGGTGTAAAATGCCTTCCTCAATTCTTTGAAGATATTCCTTTTCCGGAGCCGTCAATTCCGTAAATGGTTCGACTGCAGACCAAGCCTTTTGGATAAGCGTTTTCGCCTTAAAGACCGGATTTCCAGACAACAATGGAAGGAGCTTTTCAGCAATGACGCGATCATCGATGTTATTTTCGAGTCGGTCGCGATGATATGTTTAAAGGTGATGATCCAAAATCGCCGAAAGGGCGATGAACCGAGCGCGAAAGGATCGTTCTTTCAGGACATCTAGCGTCTTTCCGGTCAGATACGCTACATCCCAGACATCGCGGATTGCGCCTCGATCCAGCAGGGCCAGCAGCTTTCCGATGATTAGTTCCATCAAACCAACAACCTGAACGTCCGGTCTATCCAATTCCCCTGGCTGCCAAAGCTGTAAAGGCACGATTCCCGCGAACGGGACACGGAAGATGAAATTCAAATCAATTTCAACTCTATCGTTCTGACTCAATACCGATCGGTAGATCAGGAAAAACTTTCGTCCCGCAAAAGCATCGGCCGATCTTTGTACGCGATAGCCCAGCCTTTTGGAAAGCTCCTCAACAGCAGCTTCGACACGAGGCCGATCTTGAAGCATTTTCTCACGTTCGGTATGTCCGATATAATTCAAATCGAGATCGATGGACAGCCTTCTCGGAGGTCCAAAGAATAGATTGAGCGCAGTGCCACCTTTTAGGGCAAGCAATTTTCCGAGGATTGTATGACGAGCGATATGCGACGCCAGCTCGCCAAGCCTTGTCACCTTTTCGAGCGGTCCGATCTGAAACCCCGTTTCAGCAGCACAGTGCTCCAAATATTCCAGGCTACCGCTCATCGTATTCCACCGGTCGTTTTAAAGCGATAGGGAGAATCAGATTCCAGCGCGAGACAAGCCATCCACCCCGCAGACTGCGTTCGAGGTATTGGGGAGAGCGTGGACAGCGCGTCTCGATTTTTTCAAGATACTCATCATTCACATGAAATGTTTTCTGATACCGCTCTAAGAACCACCCCATCGCCGCCCAAAGAATAGCAGTGTCATACCGAAACAAGACTTTTTCAAGTAGGCTCAGGCTCAGTGAAGGAAAACCGATGGCCGATTCAACGAGTTCTTCAAGTCCCCCAGCCAATGAGGGACGTCGAAATCCTTCGACAAGCGTCCTTTCCGGCCCTGTTGTTCTCAGAAGTCTCCCTCTCCGTTCCACTTTTTGAGTTCCTAGAGATTCCGGCAAATTTGAGTTATTCAATTTTGGATGTCTCAGGAACAAGATACTGAAGCTTTCTAAGTGAAGCGGCTTCCGTCGTTTTTCAGTATAGAGCGTGAATTTATTCCATATGGAATGCGCAGCTCCAAGAAGCTCGAGTGCGCTGTGGTGCGAGAAAACCGCATCAGGCCGGACGGCTGCTGCAGTCAGGAACGGATCAGGCTGGAATTGTTGAGGCTTCACACCGGGGGGAACAACCGCATATATCCCGCGCGACAACAGCTTTAATTGTCCCTTTTTCAGATAGTATTTCAGCCGTTCCACAGTTCCTGAGCGGCCGCCAGGCGGGTTCAATGCCTCAACCGCTTCATTCAGAGAGAATACAGGATGAGTGGCAAAAAATTCCGGAGTTTTCATTTTAAACTATGCACTCCAATAGGGGATATTATCCCCCGTATCTGATCAAAACACAAAAAGCAGATCTAAGCCAAACTTGATATTCTGTGTCTTTACAGGGGATATTATCCCCTATTCAGGAACATATTGTCAACTAATACATTACATTAGTTTCCAAAGTAGAAACGAAAAGTTTCTAATTCAGAAATTGAGAAGGATAAATCGAAAGTCACAAAATCAATTCTCTGTCCAGTTCCTCATCCAGATTCCAGGATTCAACCTCATTCGGACCCTTCTCACCGATGAGCTCTCCATCATCATAAGGAATTATCTGGGAGCATTGCAAACAAGATACCTCAAAGAGTCGGCAAATCGGGCTCGAGGTATAAAGTAAAATCATCGCATGTGGGGAACTTGTGGGTTCCGATTTCCGTCTTAAGAAGAGATTGTATTAAAAAGAGATCGTATTAAGATTAAAAAGACAGTGAATGAAGGCCGGTATGAAGGCATGCATTACCATAAGGCATTCATCACCATATACATGGATTTACATATAGCATATATTTACATACAGAAGATTGCAGCATATTAAAAAGACTGCAGTCCGAAAATTGCGATCTGAGAAATCGAGGTCTAAGACATTGAGATCTGTGAAAAGGAGCGCGAATTGAAAAAGACTATCTGGATTATGTGTTTCATCCTATGCGCAATAATGATCTCACTACCATTTTCCGGCCTGATGGCCAACGCACAGGACGCACGGGCGACGGAAGAGGCTCCAGCCCAACCGGAATGGGGCAGCCAGGGCCCAGAAGACCCTGCCGAGCTAGGCGCCTTTCTGGATGGCGTCCTGGAAGTGTACATGAAGACCCTCCACATTCCGGGGGCGACCGCCTCGGTCATCAAGGACGGAAAAATCTTTTTCACCAAGGGCTATGGGTATGCCGATGTCGAAAAGAAAAGGCCCGTCATCCCCGAGCGGACCCTTTTCAGGATTGCTTCTGTCTCCAAGCTTTTTACCTGGACGGCGGTCATGCAGCTTGTCGAACAGGGGAAGCTCGACCTGGAAGCGGATGTCAACACTTACCTCAAGGGCTTCAAGATCCCGGCCACCTTCCCCGAGCCGATCAGGCTGGCCAATCTCATGAGTCACACGGCCGGGTTCGAGGATATCCTGACCGCCTCGGCAAGAACCCCCCAGGATCTCATCCCCTTGGCCGAGTTCGTCAAGTCCAATATGCCGGCCCGGGTCTGGCCTCCGGGACAGTACACGGCCTATTCCAACTACAGCACCGCCCTGGCAGGATACATCGTCCAGGAAGTCTCCGGCATCCCCTTCGATGATTATATCGAACAGAACATCTACAAACCGTTGGGTATGGCGCACAGCTCGTTCCGGCTGCCTTTGCCGGCCGATCTGGTAGACGACATGTCGACCGGCTACTCCTACCAGGCGGGCGCTTTCAAAGCCGAACCCTTCGAACTCCTCAACGGAGACTATCCGGCGGGATCGATGTCTACGACGGCGACAGACATCGCCCGCTTCATGATCGCCCACCTTCAAAACGGCGAATATGAAGGGCAGAGAATTCTCCGGGAAGAAACCGCCCGTGAGATGCACAAGCGCCTCTTTTCCCACGACCCGAGGCTCACCGGCAACGCCCACGGCTTCTGGGAAAGGAGCCTGAACGGGCTGAGGATCCTCGAGCACGGAGGTGATATCAAGTGTTTTCACACGATCATGTCCTTGATCCCTGAAAAAAACGCGGGCTTCTTTCTTTCCTTCAACTGCAGCACGACCTCGAGCCTGACCGCAGCGGAAGCCTTTGCAGCCTTCCTGAACCGTTATTATCCGGCGCCTTCTCTTCCTGACATCAAGCTGAATCCTGAGTCCAAGGCGCACCTGCAAAAGTACACCGGAGACTACGAGATGAACCGGCGGTCATTCACCAAGTTTCCTAAGCTGATCGGGCTGCTCACTCCGGTCAAGATTGTAGTCGCATCGGACGGAGCCCTGCGGATGATCCTGCCGGCCGGGCTCGGTTCCAAGCGATGGGCCGAAGTCGAACCGGATGTTTTTAGCGAGATCGGAGGCCAGGAGACCCTGATCTTCCGTGAAGACAGCCAGGGCCGGGTGACGCACGCCTTTTCCAGCGAGTTCGGCGAATTTGCTCTGGTGAAGCTCAAGGGATATCAAACTCCCGGTTTTCATATCCTGTTGATTGCCGTTCTTTCATTTTTGTTCTTGACGGCTGTTCTCGGCTGGCCCCTGGGAGCGCTCTCGAGGGCACTCCTGCGGAGACCTCCGGTTGGCCAACCCGCTCCTGGTGCAGCCCGTTGGCTCGCCGGCGGAATGTGCGTGCTGTTTATCCTGCTTCTCCTGGGTATTCTTTTCCTGATGAGCAACACCGAGCAGATCGAATACGGAGTCCCGGTCCTCTTAAAGGTCATTCTTGTGTTTCCCATCGTTGGCGCAGTCCTCGGCATCGGGGTTCTCATCTTTGCCTTCCTTGCCTGGAAAAAGAAATACTGGACAATCTATGGCCGGCTGCACTACTCGCTCATTCTCCTCTCGGGCGTTGTCTTCCTTTGGCTTTTGAACTTCTGGAACCTCCTGGGCTGGAAATTTTAGTATAGGGGAGACTAAAGAAAATCCATCCCAGCTAACTACTGGAACCCCTGGACCGAAACCCAGCGTGAGTGGGACTTTGCCCTCGACCTGTCCGGATTCCGGTTTCTCCTCGGCATTTGCTTCAAGTTTTGATCACAATCAAGGACATATGTCACACAGCTAAAATTGAATACTCAATTTAAATGAGAAAATCAACTCTTATTATTCGTTACTATCTATGACAATAAAGTTTTAAAAATTCCAAGATAGTGCGTAAATTATTGCAAATATAAGGTATTTTAACTCATCGATTCAAGCTATGATCAGAAAAGAGACAACACTTTTTAGCATCCAGGAGCAACGTTGAAATTTCCTTACGGTTACTTTATTATGGGGAAAGCAAACAGAGGTGCCCCTATGAATAATCAGTACACCGCAGTTATAAAAAAAGATGGAAATTGGTGGATTGGATGGATTGAAGAAGTGCCCGGAGTGAATTGTCAGGAAAAATCCCGCAAAGAACTTATGGAAAGTCTAAAAGTGACCTTAAAAGAGGCCCTGGGATTTAACAAAAAAGAGGCAATAAGAGCAGCAGGACAAAATTTCCAAGAGGAAAAAATTACTATATGAAGCGCCATGAGCTGCTTAAGCATATACGTTCTCATGGCTGTGTCCTTCTAAGGGAAGGTAGCCGTCATTCTTGGTGGCACAATCCCAAATTGAACAAAAGATCTGCAGTACCGCGGCATTCGGAAATCAGTAATATTCTCGCCATAAAAATCTGCAAGGATCTTGGCATCCCTCCAATTTAAATATGATAGGTGGATTTGATTTCTGCTGGCAGTCATAGGTGCCTTCTTTGGTTCATCTGTCAATGCCACTCGAACTTTCATAAATACCATCATTTTTTTGTATTGAAGGAATCGCCTGAGATTCGGAGATACAATTATTCGTCTCTAATTAATACTGACCGCAGCAGACTGACAACTCCTGAATCATGAAATTCGGTTCATATCTGATCAATAGAATATATTCACTTTTGACCACAAAATTACGGAAATGAGAATTATTGAGATTTGAATCGTCTTTAGTAATAGACCCGATAGACCCGAAATTTAAAGTGAAACGTGCATAAATGAACATTCCAACCACAGCAATCAGTTGTTATAACAATCCGCCTTTTCTGAAAGGAAAGTTGAATCTGAGCGAATTTTTCTGTAAAATGAGTTTCCAGAATGGAAACACAAAGTTTCTGATTCAGAAACTAAAAGTTTTCGCTATGAACATTAATAAGCTGTTATCCTCCAGAGAAAGAGAGCGCATTTTAAATAATGTGCTGTTCAAACAAGATTATATCGGTGTTGCGGACGTATCCCGAAGTCATAACGTTAGCAAAGGTTTTGTTTCAAAATTCTTTTCCCTTTTATCAAAAGAAAGGATTTTGAAAAAAACAAATGCAAAGTATGCTATTCTTGATAATTTAAAAGTCAGGCAGTTGAAAATCCTCTTCAATCTCCGGCTCTTTGCTGATTTTAGATTCAGGAAATACCCATTTGTAAAGGGGGTAGGAATCTATGGCAGTTGTGCCAAAGGGGAAAATACTGAGGATTCGGATGTTGATGTATGGATAAAAATCGATAAAACAGATGAAAGAGAGCTCGCAAAAATGACTGGCGCATTGAAGAAGTTATCGGCAAGAATTAGCCCTCTTTATCTATCGGACGAAAAAATCAAAGTCCTGAGCAAGGAGGATCCTCCCTTCTACAATTCTATTTTGCATGGTTCGATAAAATTATATGGTGAGGATCTTGTTTGACTTCCAAAATTGCCTGAAGAAAGGACTATTAAGAAAGACTGATCCTTCAAAAAATAAAGCAACAAAAAGCATCGAAGCTTCCCTGAAATGGCTTGAGGAAGCGGAGAAGAATCTCAAAAGTGACGCTTTGAAATCTTCTCTTTTAAGTGCATATCTAGCTGTGTTTCATTCTGCAAGATCCATTCTCTTTCTGGATGGCTACCGCGAGAAAAGCCATGCGTGCATAGCGAGGTATCTGGAGGAGAAGTATGTAAAAAAAGGTTTTCTTGAACCTGAGTGGATCGATATGCTCGATCATTTCAGGTAACTTAGACATTCCGACCAGTACAGTTTCAATTTTTTCACATCTGGGGATGAATCAAAGGAGACAATTCAGAAATCCAGGGATTTTGTATCCAGGATGATAAAACTACTGAATGAAATATCCGAGAAATAAGTCATAAGGATTCACTCGCTAATACTGTTCATCCAATTTTTCCGTAAATGAAGGCATTCTCATCTTTGCCTTCCTTGCCTGGAAAAAGAAATACTGGACGATATGCGGCCGGCTGCACTACTCGCTCATTTTCCTCGCGGGCCTTGTCTTTCTCTGGCTTTTGAACTTCTGGAACCTCCTGGGCTGGAAATTTTAGCACAGGCACTCTAATCCTCTGTATCGAGCAGCAGAATACTATTCTAACCGTTTTCCCAGATTCATGAGAGATAAGTCTTTTTTAATTTAATTATTCCGCTGAATTATCGCTTTTGTTTGTCAATCGATAGAAGCAAGGACCTTGAAAAGGAAGGATCTTGCTCTTTTAAACGTCAAATGTTGAGACGCGACCCCTTTTTGGGGTGGGGTGGGCTTAGATTGTAAACTAAACTTACACTTTGGCCGTATTATTGACATAGATTTCCCCATTATACTATGGGTATGGATATTGCATATAAAAAAAGTGGAATTTTGCAGCTTTTGGGTGTTTAAATTAGTGTGAGGGGAGAAGCTCAGATCGATATTGAATCTTTTTACGTCCAATACGGGCCGATGGTCCTGAGGCGATGCCGCCGCATGCTCAAAAACGAGCAATCCGCTTACGACGCCATGCACGAAGTATTCCTGAAGGTCGTATCCAATCAAAACCGCCTGACAGGTGCCTACCCCTCAGCTCTGCTCTACCGGATGGCCACCAATGTTTGTCTGAACAGAATACGAAACGAAAAAAAACACACCTTAGACGAATACCTGCACATCCTACAAAACACAGCCTTCTTTGAAACTCGAGAACAGGATACTTCCGCCAAATCTCTCCTGAGATATATCCTCGAAAAAGAAAAGGAAACTCCGCGGAAAATCGCGGTCATGTATTTTGTCAACGGAATGACCATCAAAGAAATTGCCGCAACGATGGGGCTCTCCATCTCCGGTGTCCACAAGCATTTGGACAAGCTTCGCCAGCGGATCAAAAACAAGGGAGGAATCTGATGCATAAAGAAGTCATCAGCGAATATTACCTGGAAAGATATGCCATGAGAGAACTGCCCGACGACGAGGCCGAAGAGATCGGGTGGATGGTCTCCACAGATCCAGAACTTCAAGCAGCTTTAAATGAGATCGAATCCTCCAACCGGGAAATCCTCGCCCTCTACCCTCCCCGAATGGTCACAGCCAGCCTCTCGACTCAGATAGCAGCACCTTCAGAGAATGCTTCAACCGCAACCA
>Ga0180431_10002771_pt1 | contig 23111 bp, 21 predicted proteins | sample SS_ome_11_FD_132459 | JGI IMG/M metagenome (GOLD analysis project Ga0180431, IMG submission 132459) | Hypersaline lake sediment archaeal communities from the Salton Sea, California, USA - SS_1_MS_1 metaG | ecosystem: Environmental > Aquatic > Non-marine Saline and Alkaline > Hypersaline >...
CACGACGCTGACCGTGGTGTAGCCGACGGCCAGGACGTAGTGGCGGTGCTCGATCATCCGGAGCGTCTCCACCTGCATGGTGGAGAAGGTGGTCAGCCCCCCGCACAGTCCGGTGCCCAGCAGGGGACGGCGGTAGGCAGACAACGGCAGACGTTCCAGCAGCCGGGTGGTGAAATAACCCAGCAGGAACGCGCCGACGATATTGGCCGTGAACGTGGCCCATGGCCAGCGACCCGGATCCGGCGCGACCAGCGATTCCAGTCCGGCCCGGGCGGCGGCGCCCAACGCGCCGCCGGCGAACACCGCGGCGAGTTCCCGTTTGTCGTGGCCGAACACCGGACCAGTATCGCCTCCCGGCGGCACAATGACGGCCATGGTGGCCAATCCCCGCGCCGGTACGCCGGCGCAACCCGAAGACCTCATCGACCTGTCGCACCTCGTGACCGCGTATTACACGGTGGAGCCCGACCCCGACGATGTCGCCCAGCAGGTTGCCTTCGGGACCTCCGGGCACCGCGGGTCGAGTCTGGACGGCGCGTTCAACGAGGGGCACATTCTGGCCACCAGCCAGGCGATCGCCGAGTACCGTGCCGCCGGCGGTATCACCGGCCCACTGTTCCTCGGCCGCGATACCCACGGCCTGTCCGAGCCGGCCTGGACCACCGCCTGCGAGGTGCTCGCGGCCAACGATGTCGCGGTGCTCATCGATTCGGCGGACCGATACACCCCGACGCCGGCGGTCAGCCACGCGATCCTGTCCTATAACCGCGGCCGCAGCACCGGACTGTCCGACGGGATCGTCGTCACCCCGTCGCACAACCCGCCCCGCGATGGCGGCTTCAAGTACAACCCGCCCAGCGGCGGGCCCGCCGACACCGATGCCACCGCGGCGATTGCCAAGCGTGCCAATGAGATTCTGCGCGGCGGGCTGGCCGAAGTGAAGCGGATTCCGGCTGTCCGTGCACTGCGGCGCGCGCAGCGCCATGACTACCTCGACGCCTACGTGTCGGATCTGGACGGTGCCGTCGACATCGGCGCCATTCGCGCCGAGGGAATCCGGATCGGAGCGGACCCGCTCGGCGGGGCGAGTGTGGACTACTGGGCCGCGATAGCCGAACGTCACAACCTGGCGCTCACTGTGGTCAACCCGCTGGTCGACGCCACCTGGCGGTTCATGACCCTGGACACTGACGGCAAAATCCGGATGGACTGCAGTTCGCCGAACGCGATGGCCTCACTGATCAGCACACGAGGCGCTTATCAGATCGCCACCGGTAATGACGCCGACGCCGACCGGCACGGCATCGTCACCCCCGACGGCGGCCTGATGAACCCGAATCACTATCTGGCGGTGGCCATCGACTATCTCTGCAACCATCGGGCGGACTGGCCGGCCGGGGTGGCTGTCGGAAAGACCGTGGTGAGCTCCTCGATCATCGACCGGGTGGTCACCGGCCTGGGCCGAACACTGGTGGAGGTGCCGGTGGGGTTCAAATGGTTCGTCGACGGACTCCTAGGCGGCACAATCGGATTCGGCGGCGAGGAGTCGGCCGGTGCGTCGTTCCTGCGCCGCGACGGATCGGTGTGGACCACCGATAAGGACGGGATCATCCTGGCCCTGCTGGCATCGGAGATGCTGGCCGTCACCGGCAAGACCCCCTCGCAGCGCTACGCGGAACTGACCGCGGAGTTCGGAGCGCCGGTCTATGCGAGGGTGGACGCTCCGGCCGACCGCGAGCAGAAGGCGCGGCTGGCCAAACTGTCGCCCGACCAGGTCAGCGCCACCGAACTGGCCGGGGAGCCGATCACCGCCAAGCTCACCACCGCCCCCGGTAACGGCGCTGCGATCGGCGGTCTGAAGGTGACCACCGCCAACGGCTGGTTCGCCGCGCGCCCGTCGGGAACCGAGGATGTGTACAAGATCTATGCCGAGTCGTTTCTGGGGCCCGATCATCTGGCGCAGGTGCAGGACGCCGCCCGGGAAGTGGTGAATACAGTCATATCGTGAGTAACCCGAAACGCCCAGCAGCGCGTCTAGCTTGGACGATAGGCGTAAAACCGGCCGCAACCCGATAGGGCAGGCCGCGCATGGGAGTGGGTTGCTATTCCTCGTCTGATTCCGACTTGCGGGCCTCGTACGGGTGGTGCTTGGCATCTTCTTCGTGACGGGCTTCGTCCTGGGACATGCCCTCGTGATGCTTTTCCCGTTGTGGTTCGCGATGTTCGCTCATGTGCAGCACCGTAGCTCAGGGCACGCAAGAACCGAACTCCATTCAAGGACCGATGGCCTACGACAGCGGCCAGTGGTTCGTCGACGGCAAGCCAAGCCCAGCCGCTGTCGGCGGGAGTTCCCGGGTGGCCGCGGTCCTGGCGGCCGTGGCCGACAGAATCGGGGGTGCGACCTGATGGGTTACTCACGGATAACAGGCGGTTTTCGCTGGTCCCTGACCTGCTGCTACCAGGGCGTTGAACAGCGCTAGGTCCCGTCCAAATACAGTCATTATCGTGAGTTCGGTCGCGGAAGGCGCCTCTGCGGCGGAGGTACGGCTTCCGCGCGAGGTGTGGTCTCTGATCACCGCCAACGCGATCATCGCCCTCGGCTACGGGGTGGTGGCACCGGTCCTGCCGCAACTGGCCCGGCATTTCGGGGTGAGCATCAGTGCCGCGACTTTCGTTATTACCGCGTTCGCGGTGATGCGGCTCCTGGCCGCCCCGCCGACCGGGCTGCTGGTGCAGCGGCTGGGGGAGCGCAAGGTCTACGTCAGCGGTGTGCTGGTAGTCGCGGTGTCCACCGCGGCGTGCGCCTTCGCCGATACCTACTGGCAGCTGCTGGCGTTCCGCGCGCTGGGCGGTATCGGATCGACGATGTTCTTCGTCTCGGCGCTGGGGTTGATGATCCGGATGAGTCCGGCCGGTGCCCGCGGCCGGGTGGCGGGCATGTTCTCCGGGGCCTTCCTGGTGGGTTCCGTGGTCGGACCGGTGGTCGGCAGTTTGACCGCCGGTCTGGGGTTGAGCGCGCCGTTCGTCATCTACGGCGCACTGCTGCTGTTCGCGGCGGCCATCGTGCTGATCAGCCTTCGACATTCCGCATTGGCCGAACCGGCCGGCGGCGACGATCCGACCGTGACGGTGCGGTCCGCGCTGCGCCACGGGGCTTACCGGGCGGCGTTGCTGTCCAACTTCGCCACCGGATGGTCGTTGTTCGGGCTGCGCTTCGCGCTGGTTCCGCTGTTCGTCGTCGAGGGCCTGCAGCGCAGCCCCGGGATCGCCGGCCTGGCCTTGACCGCGTTCGCGGTGGGAAATGTCGTCGCGGTGCTGCCCAGCGGCCGGCTCTCTGACCGAATCGGTCGGCGGCCGCTGCTGATCACCGGTCTGGGGCTGGCGGGGGTCACCACCGCTGTGCTGGGTCTGTCGCCGTCGCTGCCGGTGCTGCTGGCCGGGGCCGTGCTGGCCGGGTTGGCCTCGGGCGTCTACAACTCGCCGCAGCAGGCGGCGGTGGCCGACATCATCGGTAAAGCCCGCGGCGGCACGGCGATCGCGACATTCCAGATGATGTCGGACTTCGGCTCGATCGTGGGGTCGTTCGGGGTCGGGGTGATCGCCCAGCAGCTGTCCTTCGCCTGGGCCTTCGGGATCAGCGGTGCCATCCTTGCGCTCGCCTCGATCGGCTGGGTGTTCGCGCCGGAGACCTGCGGTGAGCCGCCGGTGGAGCACACACCGGCACGGCCGCTCGGGCCGGAGGCGGCCGGCGAACTGCCCTGAGGTGGTTGTGGGGCGACTGTGGCGGTTTTGAGGCGACTGTGGCGGTGGTGTAACTTCGTGCCATCTGGGGCTATGGCGCAGCTGGTAGCGCACCACACTGGCAGTGTGGGGGTCAGGGGTTCGAGTCCCCTTAGCTCCACCGAAAAAAACGAGGCCACGCGGTCTCGGATTTGCTGGGCGGGTCCGGCTCGGGCGCCTTGACGACATTTTGACCAGTTGTTGGGGACCGAAAGCTCTTGAACCCGAAAAGGTGGCGGCCTCAGGCCACCTGCCCCCCGAGAACGCGGCGCAGGCCGGTGGCAGCCCGGTCGCCGATCCTGCCGAATACCAGTCGCAGGCCCAGATCGCCGATCCGCAGCGGGCCGTTGAGGCGGAGGTCTGCGTCGTAGGTGACGACCGATCCGGTGCCGTCCGGCTCGACCGTGATCCGGTCGATCGAGGTGAAGATGAGGCTGCGGGCCACCACAAGGACGTTTCGCGGGGCGTCGTGCTCCTCGGTTACGTACCGCAATGTCAGGTCGCGGACTGGGCCGGCGACGGTGACGTCGAACACTGTGTTCAAACCGCCGCCCGAGCCCTTCGCTTGTTCGACAGCCTTCACGCCGGGGTCCCACTCGGCGAAGTTGCGTAGATCGGCCATGTAGGCGAACGCCTGCTGCGGAGTCTTCGCGGTCCGGACCGTCGTCACGTAGCGAGCCATGTAGTTCCTTTCGACGACATCCAGTGTGCATCAGCGGCTGAGGGCCCGGCTTAGACACCGCCCGCGCTGCGGACCAGCACGATCCGCCGGTCCAGCTCAGCCAGGAGCGGTCGGACGGTGGCGTCGGACAGCGTCTCCTCGCTACGAAGCCGGGCGAGCTCCTGCTGCTCGGCCTCCAGCATCTCCATCTGCAACGCACGCAGGCGTTCATGGTCCCGCCCGGCGGCCCGCCGGCGTTTCGATGCGCCGACACGGTGGTCGGCGGTGGCCCGCACGGCCGCGACCAGCTCCTCCGGGAACGGATCCCCGCGCAGCTCGGCATCGTCGGTGGCCGATTCCATCGCGGCCAGCGCCGCTTCGGCCATCGCCAGGCGAAGCCGCCGCTGCACTGCCTCGGTGCCCGGGGCCTGGATCTTCAACAGCCGCGCCACCGGGACCAGTGTGGTCGCCAGCACCAGGGTCAGCGTCACCGCCAGCAACGCCGCGGCGACCACCGTCTCGCGGTAAGGCAGGGGCGCCCCGTTGGCGGCGACCAGCGGAATGGAGAACGCCGCCAGGGCCGACACCGGTCCGCGTGCCCCCGACCATCCGACCACGGTGGCACCTCGCCACCCGACCGGCGACCCGAGGCCGACCAGACGTCCGAGACTGAAGGCTCCCCAGACAGCGACCATCCGCACCGCAATGAGGCCGGCGACGATCACCGGGACCGCCCACCACAGCGTGGTCCGCTGCGGCGGGGGCAGCTCCCGTAGCGAGGCGGGCAGCTCGAGGCCGAGTAAAAAGAACGCCATGGCCTGCAGCAGCAGGGTGATATGGCGCCAGATCGTCGTCACCTCCAGGCGTCCCTGATACGCGGTGTTCCCGTAAGCGGCGTGTGAGGCCATCAACGCCGCCAGCACGACGGCGAGGATCCCCGAGCCGCCGGCTGCCTCGGTCGACAGGTAAAGCGGAAGCGGCGCTACCAGCAGGACCGCGCCGTGCCCGACCGGATCGCGCCGCCGGCGCAGCAGTCGCACCAGCAGCCAGCCGCCCAGGAGCCCGAACGCGGCGCCGACGACGACGGTCTGGGCCAGCAGCGCTGCGGCCTGCCCGGTGGAAACCGTCCCGGCCACTGCGGCCAGCGTCGCCACCCGCAGCGCGGTCAGGCCGGTGCCGTCGTTGAGCAGGCTTTCGCCCTCCAGGATATTGACCAGCCGCGGTGGCAGGTTGGCGCGGCGTGCGGCGGCCGCCACGACCACTACATCGGTCGGGGCGAGGATGGCTCCCAATGCCAGCGCCATGGCCACCGGAATGCCCGCGATTACCACCGCGCTCAACCCGCCGACGGCGAGTGTGGAGATCGCCACCAGTCCGACGGCAAGGGCAAGCACCGGCCGGCGGACGGTCTTCAGGTCGACATAGGACGACGACAGTGCCTCACCGAAGACCAGCGGCGCCAGTACCAGTACTTGAATCAGCTCCGGCTCGTCCGGGGCCGAAGGGCCCCAGGGCAACACTCCCACGAATAAGCCGCAGCCGAGCAGTGGGAGCGCGATACCCCAGCCGCGGGACCGCACGAACAGTGCAATCAGCGCCGCGATGAGCGAAATCCACATCATGTTGGCCAGTGCGTTCACCGCCGACCCCCGATCTCGTCACCTCTTCCGTCGGGTACTGACCCTCAACCGGGTCCCGGTCCGCGGACGTCGACACCGTAGCCGAGTACCGGCCGGCAGCGCCGGGGCGTCGCGCCCCGCGGAAACGCGGGGGCGCCCCAGCCGCTGAGCACAATGCGCAGAAGTGTGTTTATCGCGCACTTCGTGGCCAGCGAGCACAAGCGCGACACCGAGTAACGCCGACCCTACGTTCATCGAAAGGTTAATTACCGCAGCGTAAGGAGTTTCTGACATGGTCGCCATTGGTTCGCACAGGTCCTGGCAGCCCGGGAGTGGGCCGATGACCACGTGGACGGCGTCCCCGGCAAGTCGCGAGATCATGGCACGCGCCGAGTCAGACTCGCTTCCGCCCAGTTTCCAGCAGGCCCAACATCTGCGCACGGCGCACTTCGCCAAGGGTCACGGCCGGGAGGTGCCCCGTCTGATCATGGCTTCCTGGGACGTTGACGGCTGGTGCGATGTGGCCGCCATGTCCGAGGCGATCAACCTTCACGTCCGCCGCCACGACACCTATCACAGCGCCTTCGATGTTGAGGGGGCTGAGGCGGAGATCATCACCCGTCGAACCGTCGACGATCCCGACCGCATCGAGTTCGTGCCGACCGCTCTGGGTTTCCTCGACGAGGATGAGATCCGGGCTCGGGTGCTGGCCACGACGCCGGGCACCCTGCAATGGGACTGTTTCACCTTCGGCGTGATCCAGAAAGCCGACCACTTCACCGTGTACGCCAATATCGATCACCTACACACCGACGGAACGTCGGCCGGTCTGATCTATCGCGACATCCATCTCAGCTACCAAGCGCTGGTCTACGGCATCCCCAACCCGTTGCCGGAGACCGGCGGCTACCGCGACTTCTCCGCGCGCCAAGGCCTGCATGTCGCGGCCATGACGCCGGATTCGAGACCGGTCCGGGATTGGGTCGACTTCGCTCTGGAGAATGCAGGCAACTGGCCCAGCTTTCCCCTGACGCTGGGGGACACATCGGCCAGTAGCTCCGGGGGGGTGGTCACCTTCGACATCCTCAACACCGCGGAGACTGAGGCCTTCGAGACGGCCTGCCGCGCGGCGGGGGCACGGTTCAGCGGCGGGGTGATGGCCTGTGCGGCGCTGGCCGACCATGAGCTCACCGGCACCGAGGTCTTCAACAGTTTCACCCCGTCGGACACCCGCAACAGCGCACAGGCCAACAGCGCGGGCTGGTACGCCAGTCTGTTCCCGGTCTCTGTGCCGACCCATCGCGGCGACTTCGCGCAGACCGCGCGCGCTGCGCAGAAGTCCTTCGATGCCAACCGTCACATGTCGGCGATCCCGTTCCACCGGGTCCTGGACCTGGTTGGCGCCGACGAGCTCGCGGTGACGCCCTCCAGCAACCCGGCGATGATGGTGTCGCTGATGGACTTTCGCAAACTGGCCGACGCCGACACCAACCGGCTCGGGATCTATCTCGACAACCTTTCGCACGGCGGCATAAACGCGTGGATCATCCGGCACGCCAGCCATACCAGCGTCACCGTGTCCTTCCCGGACACCGCGGAGGGCCGGCACTCGGTGCATCACTACATCGGCGTGCTGCGCGGAGCCTTTGCGGACGCGGCCGACCTGACCGAGGAGTGGGTCGACATGATCGCCGGCCAGCCTTTTGCGCATTCTGCTTAGTTGGCCGGTTAAGCTGCCGGAATGGCCGGCAACCGGCGCATCGATGTGCGCCTCGCGACACAGATTCTGTTGTTGCAGCTTGCGGTGGTGGCACTAACGCTGGGGATCGCATTCGGCCTGCTGGCGGTGATCTACCACGAGCGACTCATCGACGAGTACGGTGAGCGCTCGTTGGCTATCGCGAGGGTGGTCGCTGCGGCGCCCGCAGTGCGCGCCGAGGTGGCCGAGTACGACGGGAAAACGTCGACGGCCGCCGAGTTGGCGGCGGGCCCGCTGCAAACCCTTGCAAACCGGGTGCGGTCCGGCACCGGTGTCCTGTTCGTGGTGATCACCGATGAGCACGGGCTACGCCTGAGCCATCCCAGCGTCGATGAGTTGGGCAAACCGGTCAGCACCGACCCTTCGGTCGTACTGGCCGGTGGTGAACAGGTCATTGAGCAGACCGGGACGCTGGGACCGTCGATGCGTGCCAAGGTCCCGGTGCGAGCATTGGGCTCGGAACGTGTCATCGGTGCGGTCAGCGTTGGAATGTCGACCTCCTCGGTATACGAGTTGCTGTTCAACGAACAGCGCCTTGCCCTCTTGACCGGCGGTCCCGCACTGCTGGCCGGCGTGGTCCTCTCTGCTCTGCTGGCTCGTCGCTGGCGCGAGCAGACGCTGGATCTGCAGCCTACGGAGATGACCGAATTGGTACGCAACCAGGAAGCGGTGCTGCACGGAATCGGCGAAGGGGTGCTGGCAACCGACCCCCGTGGCAACATCACGTTCGTCAACGACGAGGCCTGCCGGCTGCTCGAGACCGGTCCCGCGGTGGGACGTCCCGCCGATCAGATCGGTCTGACGCCACGCGTGCTGCAGGTCCTGCGGTCCTGTGATCCGACGCCGACGCTGGCCAACGTCGGGGAACATGTTCTCGTCGTTTCAGCCCGGCCGGTGTCGCGGGAGGGGCGTGAACTGGGTACCGTCCTCGTCGTGCGGGACCGCACTGATATCGAGGCGCTGACGCGCCAACTGGATGCAGTGCAGTTGATGAGCACCGTGCTGCGGGCCCAGCGACACGAATTCGCCAACCGACTGCATCTGCTTAACGGACTACTGCACGGCGGGCACTCCGAAGAGGCGTCGCACTATTTGGAGGAGCTGCTCGGGTCCGGCCCGCTGGGTTCGGCGCTACCCGGCATCGGTGCGGTCCGCGATACCTACTTGCAGGCCTTGCTCGCGGCCAAGGCGGCCGGGGTCCGGGAAGCCGGAGTCACGCTGCGGATCGGTCCTAATACCTGGGCACCGGGCCAGCTCGCGTTCCCTGTCGACGTCACGACCGTGCTGGGCAATCTGCTTGACAACGCCATCGAGGCCGCTCGCACCGGGCGGAGCCTGGCCAAGATGGTGGATGTTGAACTGCTGCAGGACAATTCGACGCTCCACATCACCGTTGCCGACAGTGGCGACGGGGTGGCGCCGGATCTCGTCGACCGGATTTTCATCGAAGGCACATCCACCAGGCGGGATTCCGATTTGCCTGGCGGCCGGGGAATCGGGCTGACACTCTCTCGCCAGATCGCCCGGGCGCTGGGCGGGGACATCCGATTGTCCCGCCCCGACAATCCTGGAGCCGAATTGTGTGGTGCCGAGTTCATCGCCCGACTGCCGGGCGTGATGGCGGAGGACGAACAATGAGCAACACCGACCTGAGGGTGCTGGTCGTCGAAGACGACTTCCGCGTCGCCAATATGCACGCCGGCATCGTCGAGGCGCTACCGGGCTTCACGGTGGTCGCCACCGTCAACACCCTGGCCGCGGCCCGGAAGGCAGACCCTGCCGATCTTGCCCTGGTCGACGTGTACCTGCCGGATGGATCCGGAATCGATTTCGTCCGTGAGGTTCGGTACGACAAAATCGTGCTGAGCGCGGCAACAGAGGCGCAGACCATTCGCACCGCCATTGCGGCGGGCGCGCTGAGCTACCTGGTCAAGCCCTTCGCCCCGACCGAGCTTGCCGCGCGGTTGGCAGGCTACGCCCGTTACCGCCGCATTCTGTCCGGCAGCAATCTCGGGCCTGGCGATATCGACGCGGCACTGGATGCACTGCGACCGCGTGTCGTCGTCCAGCAATCACCGGCGGCCGCAACGTCACCGACCAAAGAGCTCGTCCTGCAGGCGCTCGCGGGTGCGCAGGGGCCGATGTCGGCGGCTGAAGTGGCAGCCGAGATCGGGGTGTCGCGAGCGACCGCGCAGCGCTATCTGGCCGGGCTGGCCACCAACGATGAGGTCAAAGTCGGTCTGCGTTACGGCGCCACCGGGCGTCCCGAGCAGGAGTTCGTCGCCAAGCCCAAAGGTCCCAGGGGGCTGGGCTGAGCAGGGACATCATTCGGGCCACACGTTCGCGCGGGTCGCCGCCAGATCAGATTCGCTGGCCGCTGTCGACGATCCCGCACAGCTCATTCAGGGTCCCTAGAGCCTTGTCGACGGCCGCCCCGTCCGCGGGTGTGTAGCTGCGGTCGGCCAGGGACTGCATCTGTTTGCGCCGTTGGGCGATGTAGTCCTCGGCGGCCAGTGCTACGTCGGCGGGGGTCTCGGCGATCTTGGGCTCGAACAGGTCCAGGGCTTTGGCCACCGGCGTGTTCTGGTTCTTGATGTCGGTATCGATATTCGGCGTCTGCCAGGTCCATCCCGATGGCAGGGCCGGGATGGATCGGAGGGTTTGGCGTGTCTCAGTCCAGGCCTGGCAAGTCGTCCTTGCACCAGTGGCTGAATCGGCACGACTGTCCCGCAGGATCAGTGCGCCGATCACGACGGCGGCCGCGACCACGATCGCCGCGGTGAGGATCGCCGCAGGCAGCCAGCGTGATCGAGGTGGCCGAGCGGGGGAGGGAGCCTGAGTCGGCGGCACCGGTGGTTGCCACTGGGAGTTCACGTTGATGATTTTATCCGCGTTTATCCGCCGCGTGCTGACTCATCGGCCGAAGTACCGGCTTATGAGTCTCCAATGATTCTGGGTTGCGGAACGGTGATAGGTCAGTTTCCTCAGAACGGACTGCATCATCGGGATGCCCCGGCCCCGTTCGGCGAGTTCGTCGGGCATGTTCACCGTCTCCGGGTAGGTCGGGCAGGGGGCTCCGTCATCGGTGAAAATGACGTGAACTTCGTCGGGATGCACCTCAACTGACATCTGCACCAGGACCGGCCCGTTTTTCGCGGCGTGCTCGACGATATTGGCGACGATCTCCCCCACGGCAATATTGATTTGGCTCCGGGTTTCCTCGGGCACGTGCCTGTTGCCCGCTCAACATTTTTCGAGCCTCGCGTACATGTGTTCAAGGGTCTTCGGTCCGGTGGTGATACCGGCCGTTGGTTGACGGGCCACAACGGTCACCGGCCGTCGGGTCGAACCCGTTGACGACTCACACCGGCTGCGGCGGCGGGCACTGGACTCATGGGAGATCGCAACTCCTTATCACTGTCAACTATCGCCTGTAGCCGCGGTCTGCGACATGAATCGCTGGTACCAAGCCGGATCTACTTCCGGTGGCCCCGCCCGGCCCCGCCCGGCCCCGAAACCCGGCCGCGAAGCGCCGAGCGGGATCGACCCCCATGGTGTCGTGGACCGGTAGCGGTTAAAGTTTGCAGTCGTGCCGAATTCCCTGGCCGCGATCGCCGCGGCGATCATCGTGTCGCTGGGGTTCCCGGCTGCGGCCGTGGCTGAGCCGAAGAACTACTGCACCGAGATCAATGGTGTCGACAACGGCACCGCCTGCCAGATCCAGCTCACCGACCCCGGCTACATCGTCGACATCAGCGTGCCCAGTGACTTCCCCGATATGGAGGCGGTCACGCAGTTCGTCGCGAAGACCCGCGACAGCTTCCTTGATGTGGCGAAATCCCCGACGCCTCGGCTGGCCCCCTACGCGTTGGACATCAGTGCGGCCACCTATAACTCGGTGGTCCCGCCGCGCGGCCAGGTCTCGGTTGTCTTGCGGGTGTTTCAGAATGTCGGGGCGCCCGGCGCGCAGGCCTCGTTCAAGTCATTCGTCTGGGATCAGGCTTACCGTAAGCCGGTCACCTACGAGACGCTGTGGAAGCCCGACGTCGACCCGCTGCCGATCGTCTTCCCCGCGGTGCAGAGCGCGTTGCAGACTCAGACCGGCCAACCTGTGCCGGTTTCCCCGGTCGCCGGCCTGGATCCGGCCAATTACCAGAACTTCGCGATCACCGACGACGGGGTGATCTTCTTTTTCGATCAGGGCGGGTTGTTACCCGCGGGCGACGGTGCGACCCAGGTACTGGTGCCGCGATCGGTGGTCGGCCCACTGCTCGCTTGAGCCGTTGAGACTGCCCTGAGCCGTTGAGACTGCCCTGAGCCGTTGAGACTGCCCTGTGGTGGGATTGCGGAGGTGCGAAGACTGACGGTGGTGGACTGGGCAGCGGCGTGGGTGCTGGCCGTTGCGGTTCTGACCGGCTGCGGTGCGCCGGTGTCGTCGGCGCCCGAAGATCAGCGGCGATATCCCGAAGTCCCGAGAACGGTGACGCCGACCCGGGCCGTCCCACCCCCGTCGACGCGGCTGGCGCCCGCGGTACTCCCGGTCACCGCCGCCGACCTGGGGGCGACGTGGCGGTCCGGCTGTCCGGCCGGACCGGAGGAGCTGCGGCGTGTCGAACTGGACTACGTCGGCCTCGACGGGCGGTTTCACCGCGGCGCCCTGGTGGTACACCGCGATGTCGTCGACGATGTCATCGCGATCTTCGACCAACTCGCCCGGCAGCGCTATCCGATCGCCAAGATGCAGACGGTCGACAACTATCGCGGTGCCGAGGACGAATTGTCGATGCAGGACAACAACACCTCGGCGTTCAACTGCCGGCCGCTACCGGGCGGCACCAACTGGTCCCTGCACGCCTACGGGCGGGCCATTGACGTCAACCCGCTGGTCAATCCGTACATCGACAACACCGGTGACCTGCAGCCGACGACCGCCGGCCGGTATCTCGACCGTGACGTCGCCGCACCCGGCCTGCTCTCCGCCGGCGACCCGGCCGTTCGGGCTTTCACCGACCGGGGCTGGCGTTGGGGCGGGGCCTGGCGTAATCCCGTCGACTATCAACACTTCGAGGTCGGCTGATCCGGGGTGTATCGCATCAGATCCAAACCGGCTCCCAATCGGGATAGTGTCTGCTCAACGGAATCCTGAGCCGGGACACAGTGCATCGGCAAGAATGGTCGGGGCAGTAATCTCTCATTCGGAGATTTTTCAGTCGGAGGTGGCGGTGGGCGAGCGACGTCGGCTCGGGATTCAGGACGCCCTTTGGCTGGAGATGGACCGGCCGAACAATCTGATGGTCGTCGACTCGGTGATCTGGACCGCCGAGCCGTTGGATTTCGGGGCTTTGCGCGAGGTGGTCGAGGAACGATTGCTGGACCGCTACCCGGTTTTCCGCAGCCGGGCGGTCCGCGACGATGACGGCTCGTGGTGGTGGGAACCCGATCCCGAATTCAACTTTGATAACCACGTTTCACTGGTGTCGCTGCAGAACCCTGATGATCCCGGGGCCTTGCAGGATCTGGTCGCTGCGCGTCGCGCCGAGATGCTCAACCGGGATCATCCGCTGTGGCAGTCGATTTGGATCAAACGCTATGGCGAGGGCAGCGCGATGATCCTGCGCAGCCACCACGCCATCGCCGACGGTATGCGAATGATGCAGGTGGTGATGAGCCTGTTCGATGTCGCCGATGACGGCGGCCCGGTGATGGCTCCTGCTGTCGTTCAGGCCGGCGCCTACCCGCTTCCACCTGGGCAGTCGCTGAGCCGGCGGGTGCGATCGAGTGCGAGCCAGGCCGCACGAAGCGCCGGCGGCGCGATCAGCCGGCTCGGCGAGGCGCCACGGCTGTTCGAGCGAGTGGGTCGACTTGGCCGCTTCGTGCTGCGTAACCCGGTAGGGGCCGGCGCCACGCTGATGACGACGGCCAAGGCCAACGCGGCCGACGTGGCCGGAACGGTGCGGGTGGCGGTGCCCGGGGGCGGGACGCTGGTGGATGTCTTCTCCGCGGTGCCCGGAGACGCAGACACCGTCCGCAAATTGCTCCTCGGCACTCGTAACGACGCAACCATGTGGACCGGTACCGCCGGCGGCGAAAAAGCCGTGGCGTGGTCGGAGGCGTTGCCGGTGGCGGCCATGAAGGCATTGGGCCGGGCCAATCACAGCACCGTCAACGACGTCCTTGTGGCCTGCGTCGCCGGAGCGCTGCACGATTACCTGCGGGCCCACGAGGCGCCCTGCTCATCGGTGACGTTCATGGTTCCGGTCAACCTCACGCCGGTGGACCTGACGCCGGACACCCTGGGCAATGACTTCGCTCTGGTGCAACTGGAACTGCCGACCGACGAGGCGGACCCGATCAAGGTGCTTGCCGCGGCCAAACGCAGGATGGACCGGATCAAGCACGGCCATGAGGCGGCTCTGGCCTTCCGGTTCCAGGAGACCATTGCCGGTTTCAGCCGTGGGCTCTATGAGGCGTCGGTCGACATGTTCGCCAACCGGACCCTGGGCACGCTGACCAATGTTCCCGGCCCGGCCATGCCGGTGTATCTGGCCGGCAGCCTGGTGGAGGGCATTGTCGGCTGGGCCCCGATATCGGGCAACCAGCCGATGAGTGTCACGCTCTCCAGCTACAACGGCAAGGTGATGCTCGGAATCGCCTGCGACACAGCGCTTGTACCCGAACACGAGATGATTGTCGAAGGGTTTGTGGACGCCTTCGAGAGGCTGGCCGACGCCACGCCATCGGTGGTGTTGATGCCGGTCAGCTGGGGCCGGGGCGGAAAGGGGCCGGGGAGGGGTCCTGGGAAGGGTTCTGGGAAAGGCTTAGGCCGAAAGCGTTGAGGGCGCGGCGGCCAAGGGCGAGGATCTCCTCATCGAAGCCGGCGGCCGACCCCCCGGGGTCGCGAAAAGACAGTTCCAGCACCCGGTCGGCCATTTCGACCGCGACCAGCATGGCGCGGGGATCGGTGCCGTCCGGGATCAGCCGGGCGTTCACCAGGATGGTGTAGAGGCGGTCGGCCAGGGTCTGCATGCGGGCGTGGACATGTTTGGTGACGGTGGGGGAGGTGCGACCGCCCATCCACAGCCGGGCTGAACTCGGATAGCGCCGGTAGTAGTGGACGTGCAGGTCGATCTCGTTGTTCAGCAGCTCGGCGACGGATCCGATCTCCCAGGTCTTTTCGGCCTCGACGCAACGGGCGTCGAGTGCGGCGCAATGCTGTTCGAGAAGTTCGTCGAGGATCGCTTCGCGGTCGGCGAAGAAGCGATACAGCGATGGGGCGGAGACCCCGGCGCGGTCGGCGATCGCCCGGGTGGTGGCTGCGTCGACGCCCTGCTCGTCGGCGATGGCGGCGGCAGCGTCGAGAATGCGGGTGACCGTCTGCCGGCTGCGCGCCTGCATTGGTGCACGCCGTTGGACAGGAGCGACGGTCATGACGCTTTCCCCTCCCGGGCTGGAGTTCGCGGAGTGCTTGACAGCTGTCAGTAAAACTATAACATTAGTCACGTTACAGTCCAGCGTCTCCCCGGGAGTCTCATGTCCGTCACCACGCTCGAACAGGCCCGCCCCAAGCAGCCACTGACCGAGCACGTCGACGTGCTCATTGTCGGTGCCGGCATCTCCGGGATCGGCTTGGGGCACTATCTGGTCACGATGCTGCCCGGCCACAGCTTCGCCCTCGTCGACAGCCGCGACGCGATCGGCGGCACTTGGGACCTGTTCCGCTATCCGGGCATCCGGTCGGACTCCGACCTGCACACTTTCGGTTACGAGTTCAAGCCCTGGACTTCGGACAATGCCATCGCCGATGCTCACGAGATCGTCGACTACCTGCATGAGGTCGTCGAGGAGGACGGGCTGGACAAGCGGATCTACTTCCAGCACAAGGTCATCAAGGCAGACTTCTCGACCGAGAACGCCCAGTGGACGGTGACCTTGGAGCGTGACGGTCGGCAGTGGGAGGTCACCTGCGGCTGGTTGTTCGGTGCGACCGGTTACTACGACTACGCCGGCGGGTTTGCCCCGACCTGGGAAGGCCAGCAGGACTTTGAGGGCGCCATCGTGCATCCGCAGTCGTGGCCGGCGGATCTGGACTACCAGGGCAAAGAGGTGGTCGTCATCGGCAGCGGGGCCACCGCGGTCACGCTCATTCCGGCGATGGCGGACGATGCCGCTCATATCACCATGCTGCAGCGCTCACCGTCCTATGTGATGCCGCTGCCGCGCAAGGATCCGATTGCGAACGGTCTACGGAAAATGCTGCCCGCCAAGCAGGCCTACGCGGCGGCGCGCCGGTTCAATATCGGCAAGCAGCGATTCATCTACAACCTGTGCCAGAAACAGCCCAAGCTGGCCCGGCGTCTCATCCGTGGAATCAACACCAAGGTTCTGCCGTCCGGTTACGAGGTCGACACCCACTTCAACCCGAAGTACAACCCGTGGGACCAACGGTTGTGCGCGGTGCCCGACGCCGATCTGTTCAAAGTCATCGGGCAAGGCAAAGCCTCCGTGGTGACCGACAGAATCGAGCGCTTCACCAAGACGGGCGTGCTGTTGGCCTCCGGGCGGGAACTCAAGGCCGATATCGTGATCACCGCCACCGGCTTGCAGCTGCTGCTGTTCGGCGGAATCGAAGTGTCCGTCGACGGCCAGGTCCAAGATGCGCATGATTGTCTGGTCTACAAGAGCTTCATGCTCTCGGGTGTCCCGAACATGGCGTTCGCGTTCGGATACACCAACTCGTCCTGGACGCTGAAGGTAGACCTGGTCTGCGAACACCTGTGCAGGCTCCTGGCCTTCATGGATCAGCACGGCTACGACAGCGTCGTCCCGGTGGCCGATGACCCGAGGGTCGGTAGGCGTCCGATGCTGGACTTCAATGCCGGTTACATCCTGCGCTCGGTGGATACCTTCCCACAGCAGGGGGACAGTGGGCCGTGGACGATCGAAATGGACTACTGGGCCGACCTCGCCCGGCTGCGTAAGGGCCCGGTGGAGGATCCGGCCCTGCGGTTCAGCACCACGGCGCGCTCGGTCGCAACCGCTGGAGCGGCCCGGGCATGAGTCGGCCGGCCTTCGTCGAGGTGGAGGGCCGCCGGATCCGGGTGGACGGCGATCCGCACAAGCCGCCGGTTCCGCTGGTACACGGCTTCGGGTTCTTCGACTAGCCCGACGGCCCGATCGCAATGCAGGCCCTGGCGCACCGCCCTGAGCGGGTGGCCTGTCAGGCGGCGCGACGTGAGCCGGTGCTGATGCGCTCGGGCCGATTTGCCCGTTCGGCGCGTTGCTGGCGATGAGGTTTCGGGTTGGCCGCGTCCGCCGGCGCAGCGTCGATCTCGGCAAGTGCCGCCGCAGGGGATGGCACGCGCCGCGGGGCGGCCACCGGCACCGGATCGGTCGGCCGAAACCGGGCAGCGCTCGGGTTGGGCGCTATGGCCGGGACGGCGACAGGCACGGTCAGATCGGCGGGGGTGGGTGGGCCGTAGGGATCGAACGCCCCGGCGTACACCGGGGGCCCGCCCACTCCGTAGGGGCCCGGTGCCGTGGTGTGGAACGGCCTGTTCGCCGGATCACCGGTGATGTGGGCGATTCCGTTGTCCCAGCCGGTCGGGATCGCCTTGAGGACGTTGACCACCGTGGTGATGGGGTTGGGGAAGTACAGGTACTTCGCCGGGGTGGGCGCACCCGGGTTGATGGTGCGGTCGTAGCCCGTCTCCACCAGGACGCGGAGCGCGGGATCGAGAATCGTTGCGAGCAGCGGCCCGAGGTAGGGCAGGACTGTCAGCGGGCGCAGCAACGGCAGCGTCGTTGTCGGTATCAGATAATAGGTCGAATCCTGGTATTGGCCTTGGAGTTCCGGCGTTCCGGTCCCTCCCTCCGGATGCTCGTAGAAGAACCCCACGAGCGCGTTGAGATCTGCGAGGAGGTTGAGCGGATTGGTCGGGAAATCGCCCACCGGATCGTACTGGTGGGCGGCATCGACCGTGTTCAACGGCGTGGACTGGGGGGAATTGGTAACCGTCGCACCGTTGAACGTCACTCCCAGGATCGGTATGTGGACGCCGACGAAACGCTCCAGGATCCCGCCGTTGGGCCGGTTGGGGTTGGACTCGAACACGAAGCTGACCGTGCCCGACGGCGGATGCGCGATCAGCTCGCTTTTCATCATGCTGGCGATGACGGCGCTCTGGGAGTAGCCGAACACCGTGTAGGAGGTATCGGTGAGTTGGCGGGACCCGGTGCTAATGAAAGGGGCGTCAGTCACCGTGCAGGCGACACCGCTCAGGCAGTTTCGGAGGTTGGCCAGTCCGATACCGGCCGACTCGTCGTAGGTCATGTCGCGCAGCCCGGTGATCGGCCAGAACTGGGCGGGGGTGCGAACAGCCACCGGGGTGCAACCGGGGTCGCCGCCGGTACACAGGCCCGATGGGGCGACGAAGCCGTTGTACGCCCAGTTGACGTAGAAGTTGATGTATTCGGTGGTGTCCTCAGGGATGCTCAACGGGTGGTCGGTGCCGCCCATGTACAGCGCGGTCGCCGCGAGGTCGATCGCCGACCGGATCGTGGGGGGCACCATGAGCACCACGGCGACCGCGACGGCCCACACCGCCACCATTGCCGAACGAAGATGGCGCATGGTTCCCCACTTTGCCAGCAAGGCCGCAGACTCTTTGGAAATCCCCGTAAATGGCCGAAAAATACCAGTGCCGGGCGTTGCTGCGCCATCGCCGCGAGCGTGCGTGTCGGTACCAAGACACGCCGCTTCGGCGTTCGCTTCACGCACGGTCGCGGCCGGTCCCGGTCCCTTGCCCGGCGGTCTAGTTGATCGGGACGTCGAGGATCGATCGGGGCTGCCCGGCGCCGGGGCCGTCGAAATGCCACCATTCGCCCGTATAGGGGGCGATCCCGCCCTTGGCCATGGCGTTGCGCAACACGGCGCGGTTGGTCTCTTGTTGCGACGTCAAGCCCTCGGTGGCGTATGCCTCCGCCAGGGGGGTAAAACTGTCGAAGTCGGTCCCCATATCCACCAGAGCGCCGTCGGCGGCCATGGTCACGTCAACGGAGCGGCCGGCCTCATGGCTGCGGGCATACCCGGTGGGCCGCGCCACCCACGTCGGGTCGGGCACTGCTTCGAACATTTGAACCTGTACCTCGTGCGGGCGGTAACAATCCCAGAAGACCAGTGTCAGCCCCTTGGGTCGCAGTGCCGCGGCGGCTGTCGCCAGCCCCGGAGCCATCGACTCGTGCACCAGGCAGCGGGCATCGGGCGGATACACCGGCACGCCGAGGAAGTTGTCGGCGGTGGCATAGCGCAGGTCCACAATCGCGTCCGGCACCACCGTGCGCACGTCCATCAATCCGGCAGCGGCGGCCGCGGGGCTGACCGGGGGCACGCCGGGCGCGGGGGCGGCGTGCGCCGCCGACGGTAACGCCAGCGCCAGGGCCGCAGTCAGCAGAACGTATCGCATCCCAGCATTGTGCACTCCTGGTGATGAATCCCTGCTGTGCATGCCCCCCGTCGGCGCAGGTTCCCTCAGGCCTGTAACGAATCCGGCCCGCTATCGGATCTAACTGCAAAGGGATCCCATCGGCGCGGAGGTGGAACGTTGGACGGTAAACGCTCGGTCCGAATGACCCTGGGTTCGCTGGGTATCGCGATGGGGGCGCTGTCGGCCCCCTTGGCGGCGGCGGATCCGGCCGTCCCCACAGATCCGGTGGCGCCGGTTGCCGCCGGCCCCGAGGCGTTCCCGGAACGGGCGGTGGCCGACTCGTCGGCGACCGTGGTCTCCGCGGGAGTGCCGCACCTGCCGAGCCCGGAGAACCTTCCGCCGGGTACCACCCAGCTCGCACCGGAGCGACGGACCCTGGGTTACCTTCGTGACGTCTGGCAGGCGGTCCGCACCGAGGACGTGACGATGGGCGACGCCCTGCTGCTGCTGGCCCAGCGGCCGATGAGCTCGGTTGAATCTGGGACGTCACCGCAGCGATCCCAGCGGGTCCCCGCGCCGCCGGACACCAGTCCTGCAGAACCTGAGGCAGCGGTCCTGCCGGAACCCGTGTCTTAGCCGACGGCCCCCAGTCTGACCGCGACTTCGTTGCGGCGGCGGAATGGAATGGTCCAGGGCGGATCGTAGAACCAGCTGAACGGATCAGACTCGGGCGCAACGGAATTGGCCCGCAATATGGCTATCAGCTCGTCAGTTCTGGTGGCGACCGCGCCGGGGCTGGGGATGCCGGAGAACTGCAGAACCGCGACCCGTTCAGCGGGAATGTTGACCAGTCGCACCCGCTCGTCACCGGGGGTGGGCAGGGTGTCCAGTGCGTATTCGGAGGGCATGTAGAAGCGGATCACCCACTCGCCGGCCGTCCCGCGCTGAGTGCCGACGGGCGCCGTCATAGCGATTTTCTCGCCCTGTTGCTGGGCCACCGGTGCGGTCATCGCGATCTTGGTCTTGCTCCTGTTGCCGCCGAAAATATAGCGGGCCAGTCGCCGGAATCCTTCGGTTCGGGCGGCTTCCTCGTCGGCGTCGATAGTGGTCTCCGCCGCGATCCGGGACCCGTAGTTCCTGATCTCGACATCGCCGATCCGCCGTTCCACGGTGAAGGCCGGTTCTTCGGTGCCGTGCCGGATCCCGACGATGGTTCCGGCCGCCTCGGCCGCCTGGCCGAGCACGCCGGTGATCTTGTCGAGCATGTCTAACTCCCTATCTTCGACTATCTCCTTGCAACGCCCGGCGGTCCGGCACTGTTCCATTCCGGGTCCATTCCGGGTCCATTCCCGGGCCGTAATGACGGCTTACCGCGTGAGTCGTGCGTAGCGCGTCCGGTGGAAGTCCGTCGAGCCGAATTCGTATTGCAGGGCCGTGAGTCGCTTGAAATAGTGCCCGACGGCCAGTTCCTCGGTCATCCCCATACCCCCGTGCAACTGCACGGCCTGCTCGCCGATGAACCGGGCCGCGCGTCCGGTGGTGGCCTTGGCCGCCGAGACCGTCCGGGCCCGTACTTCCGGTTCGGCGTCGATGTTCAGACCGGCCAGGTAGGCCGCCGAAACCGCCTGTTCGAGTTCGAGATACATGTCGACCATCCGGTGCTGCAGAACCTGGAAGGCCGCGATCGGTTGACCGAACTGCTGGCGTTGCTTGCAGTAGTCCACGGTCTGGTCGAGCACGGTGCGCATGGCGCCGGCCGCCTCGGCGCACACCGCGGCCGCTCCCTCGTCGCGGGCCCGGGTCAGCGAGAGCCAGCAGTCCCGGGCCAGGAGAGCGTCGGCCGGCAGTCGGAGGCCGTCGAAGATCAGGTCGGCGGCGCGGCGGTCATCGACGGTCCGATAGGCGTGAACGTGCAGGCCGGACGGGGGTGCCTGGGCGTCGAATTCGGTCAGGAAGAGCGACATATCCTGGGCCTGGCCGGTTTCGCTTTCCGTCCGGGCCGCGATCATCAGGTGTGTTGCCAGCGGGGCTGAGCTGACCACGATCTTGGAGCCCGTGATGGACCATCCCGCTGCGTCGGCAACCGCGATGGTGGTCAGGCCATCCCAGTGATCGCCGCTATCGGCCTCGGTGACGGCCAGCGCGACGACGGCCGACCCGTCGGCGATCTTCGCCAGTATCGGGGCAGCGACGCCGGCATCGGCTCGGGCCAGGAGGCCGCCGGCCACCACCACTGTGTCGATGAACGGCTCGATCACCAGCGCGCGGCCGAGTTCCTCGGCGATGACCATCGTCTCGACCGGTCCGCCGCCACTGCCGCCGACGGACTCCGGCAGGGGCGCGCCGAGGATGCCGAGTTCCGCGGCGAAACCCCGCCAGATCGCGGGTTGCCACCCGCTACCCGTCTTGGCGGCTGCACGGCTGGCGTTCAGGTCGTAACGCGCGACCAGGAACCTATTCAGTCCGTCGCGGAGCAGTTCCTGTTCACTGCTGAGATTGAAGTCCATCCCGCCTACAGCTCCAGGGTCGCTTTGGCCAGGATATTGCGCTGAATCTCGTTGCTGCCGGCGTAGATCGACCCGGCCCGGTCATTGAAATACCGCAGCGGCGCCACCGCTTGCCACGGTTCGCCGCTGACGTAGCCGTCGGAGGGCGGGGCGAAATCCGCCACCGGGCCGCCGGGTCTGGTGCCATGGGGCTGGTAAACCCGTCCCCGCGGTCCGGCCGCCGCCATCGCCAGTTCGGTGATGGTCTGGCTGAGTTCGGTCGCCAAGATCTTCAGCATCGACGACGAAGCACCGGGGTTGCGGCCTTCGGCCACGGTTGCCAGCACTCGGTACTCGAGGATCTCCAGCACTTCGGTGCGGATTCGGGCGTCGGCCAGTCTGCCGGCGAAGGCCGGATCATCGATCAGTTTCCCGCCGGCCGGACCCGGTTGACGTTCGGCGGCCCGGGCGACCGACTCGGCCATCACCTGCAGGGCCGGGGACGCCGCCCCACCGCCTCGCTCGAACTCCAGCAGGTACTTGGCCACCGTCCAGCCGTCGTCGATCCGGCCGATGACGCCTGATTTCGGCACCCGCACCCCGTCGAAGAAGATCTGGGTCTGGATCTCTTCGCCGGAGGTCATCACCAGGGGGCGGATCTCGATACCCGGCGAGGTCATCTCGATCAACACGAAGGTGATGCCCTGCTGCTTGCGGCCGGTTCGACCGGTGCGAACCAGGGCGAAGATCCAGTTCGCCTCCATCGCGTGGGTGGTCCAGATCTTGCTGCCCGTGCACACCAGGTGATCACCGTCGTCGATCGCCGCCATCGACAGCGCAGCGAGGTCCGACCCGGCTTCCGGTTCGGAGTAGCCCTGGCAGAAGAACACTTCGCCGGTCAGGATGCGGGGCAGGAAGTAGTCCTTCTGCTCGGGGGTGCCGAAAGCGATGATGGCGTGGGCAACCATCAGAAGTCCCATCGGGGACAAGGTGGGCGCACCGGCGAGGGTGGTCTCCCGGCCGAAGATGTAGTGCTGGGTCAGGGTCCAGTCGCAGCCGCCGTATTCCACCGGCCATGCCGGGGCCGCCCACCCGCGCTCATGCAGAATCGCCTGCCAGGCCATGCTGGCGGCATGGTCGGCGTAGACGCTGGTCATCAGCCTGCCCGCTTGTTGCAGGTCGGAGGTGAGCTTGTCCGCCAGAAAGGCCCGCACCTCGTCGCGAAACTCGAGATCCTCGCTCGACCAGGTCAGGTCCATCCGATGCCCCCTGTTCTGTTTACCCCTGCACACCCCTGCATACCGGTGTGTCCGGAACGCTAGCCGTTGCCGCCGACGAACGGATCGGGGCGGGACATGTTTGGACATGTCTGGACATGTCTGG
>Ga0180431_10002772_pt1 | contig 23108 bp, 16 predicted proteins | sample SS_ome_11_FD_132459 | JGI IMG/M metagenome (GOLD analysis project Ga0180431, IMG submission 132459) | Hypersaline lake sediment archaeal communities from the Salton Sea, California, USA - SS_1_MS_1 metaG | ecosystem: Environmental > Aquatic > Non-marine Saline and Alkaline > Hypersaline >...
ATTATTCTCAGAAAATCGTGAAACCGATTTTCTGAGAATAATATATGCCTAACTTCAATTTTGCAAAAGTTCAGTTGTAATTAACATCGTCCATCCCTTTGAATTTTGAGTGCCACTCCTCGAAGAGTGAAAGTCACGAAAGAAGGACTTTCCCTCCTTCAAATGTCCCGTCATGCTGGTGAACAAATTAATCTGCTTTTAACTTCAGCTCAATAATCCCCTAACAAGGCAATTCTATAATTCCAACCATGATAGATGGTCACATATTGTTTGTAAATCATTGGGTAGGAATCCCCTACAACTGAAACAAAGTCAGAAGCAGAAAGGAGCATTCACTATGGAGACACAATCATTAAAAGGAAAGGCTAAGGTAAGGGCATTTACACTCGTGGAGTTGCTCGTTGTCATTGCAATAATTGCTTTGCTTATGGGCATCCTTCTGCCAAGCCTTAATCGCACAAAACAAGGTGCTTATGCCACTAAGTGTGGAGCAAACGCCAAAAATGTCGGTACGGCAATGGAGGTTTTTGCCGCCAGTAACGACCAGTTTTACCCTAATTCCTATCTCTATTGTGGAGTAAGGGGCGAACCTTCCTGGGACAAACGAAAACAGTTTTACAGTTACCAGGGCAATGGTTATTTGCATTGGTCTTACTCTCTTTTCAATAGTGGAATGTGTGACGAGAGTGTTTTTGAATGCCCGGCAATTCCCCATAAGGGCATTCCGAGAACCAATCCCGGCCCCAATCCTGACGACTGGGAAAGAAACCAAGTCGATATGGATGGCTGCAGCGGCAGTAATCCAAGCCTGAAAGATTTCCAAGCCCGTCGTTTAGCTTATGCTGGCAATGGCGCCATTATCGTTCGTAACAAGTTCGAGGAAAGTTACCGCGGACGATTCAACAGGTTCAATCGATTTGTTAGAGCCAGCGAAATAAGAAGACCGGGCAATGTAGTCCTCGCCACAGAATTTAATAATAACTGGAAGGCTATCGCTGTGGGTGGAGGTACTCAAGATAGCACGCTTCTTGTCAAAAGTCACAGGCCCATTACTCCATTCTTGTCGCTGTCTACCGGCTCTGCTATTTACGACAGTGATCCGTACCTGGGTTTCAGATTGGGAGATACCGGCACTACGTTTGGCATAGTACCCGAGCACCACGTGGGTGCCAATGCAATTAATAAGGTTCCACTTAATGCTGTGGGAAGACACCACCCAGGTTCATATAGAGGCAATACAAATGTTAACGCCAGGGACATGGGTGGAACTGCTAATTTCATCTTCTGCGACGGACATGTAGAAAGAAAGCATGTTCTTGAGACATGTGAAGAGCGTCAATGGGGCGATCGCTTCTACGGTATCACAGGCAAAAATGATGTTATTAAAGAAAGGAGATAAAAGGGCGGGCTAATATGTACAAGACTAAGGGGCAATCGGCATGCAGATGAGTCCGAAGAGAAAGGAGTTAAGTGGCAAGGCAAAGCAGTTATGATTTAGGCGAACGGGCTACCCTAAAGAGGTAATCAAGAATTCGCCAAGAAGTGATGAAAAGAAGATGTTAAGAAACCAAATAATCTAGAATGAATCGTTATACAGAGGAGAAGTATTATGTGTATTAGGAATTTCTTTGTTCTGATCGTCGTTTTGACTTGGTCATCCCTGGCATCGGCTGATAATGGTAAAATTACCGTTGCCGGTGCCACTCAGTTCGACTGGTTCTTCAGTTTTGGAGACCTTTTCCCGGCGGCAACACATGATTATATAGATGTTGACAATGACGGCGATAGTATTTTGATTAACAGCGTTTTAGACCAGCTCGCCGCAACCTACACCGGCAGCGAATCAGAACAACAGCTTTTGGCTGGTGGCCCCTGGATTCTGAACTACCGCGGTACCGGTTCGGGTACAGGTCTGAAGGAACTCATTGAATACTACGATAACTCGCCTGACTGCAAAGAGCTACCTGAGGTTGACGGTACCGTTAACAGATGGGAGTACAGAGATAGCTGTGCTTATCCTTTCGAGACGCTTGACAGGATTGATATCGCCACCATGGACGTTCCCACCAGCCAGTTTGTCAGCATGGGTTTAGAAGAAGAGGCCTTTCCATTTAAGAGACCTTTTGAGGAAGGCTATGGTAAAAGTCCTGTTACACCCTGGGATGCAAACAGCACCAACCAGCTCGCAGACCTTGGGGATCTCAACATAGACATAGAGAATCCTGATGACAAAACCGTCTTTGATTTCCCGGTTGGATGGATTCCGTTTTGTTTCCTGGCCAGCAGAGCCAGCAGTCTTGAAAACGTGACGGTCCAGGAACTGCAGTGTCTTTACCTCACCGGTCGGAGCCCATGTGGCATCAACTACAATGTCGCCACACGTCACAGCGGTTCCGGTTCACGTAACGCTGCTATGTCTTCAATTGGTGTCGATCCTTCTTGGGGTCGTGGAGACAATCTTGGTGAAAGCGGCAAAGGCACCGAGATGGAAATACTCGGCCCTAACCACCAGTACAACAACATAGAGAGTTCAAGTACATTGAGAGATTGTCACAGAAATAACCGCTTTATGATTTCGTACCAATCCCTCTACGGCAGCAAGGGCACACCAAAGATCAACTCCGGCTGGTATGAATGCCTGAACATTAGCTTCGATTGCGGCAAAACATTTGTTCGTCCGGAAGATTTGGTTGATCCTGATGAGGTACCCGATGAACTTGAAAACCTGATTGACAAGTTTGGCAACCAACCGAATTGGCAGTTGAATATTTTCTGGCCGAACGCTTCCAATGGCTGGATAATCGGTGGCTCTGAGACCTTTGCCACCGTTGGCGACCCTTATGCAACAGACCTACCTGCTCATCTTGATGCATATGAAATAGCAACGCATGGCTTCGGTATGAGAAACCAGGACGCAGCGGCGTTCATTATCAACACTATCGAGAGCATAATAGCCGTTGAGACGCTCGGCCCTAATCCTAAATCTGCCGGTTCGCCGGGTCAGGCCCTTGCGTTCAAGTCCATTCTTGTAGCAGGTATTTACGGTCTGCCAAATCCTGCGCATCCCAGCCAGTTTGTGCTTCACCCTGACCTGTATAACCCGGCCCTGGCCGGACTTCCGATCAGCAAGGCCGGTCTTGATCCTTACGGCTGCCATGGTTTTGGGCTGCTTCCTGATAAAGACGTTGACGGTGATGGTGATGCGGATGGTGCGGACGAGCCTTACCTCGATCTTAACGGTAATCCAATTGACTGGGATCCACTTGACTCCAGGTATGCTCTTCAAGGCGACATCAATCAGGATGGCCTCTGGAATGAAGATGACCTGTGCCTTGCAGTTGAAGTACTTGAAAAGGGCATGACAGTTGGTGTAGATCCTCTTATCAGCTACGACATTCTTTGCGATTTCGACGGTAATGGCTGGTTCGACGTTAACGATGTTCGCTTCATGGCTGATGGTGTTATACTTTCATCCATTGAGGATAAGGGCCTCATCGTTTCTGATTGTGGCTGCACGCAGGTTGTGTGTCGTCAGAAGAACTTTGAAAAGGTCGATGGATGTTCTGCAACCGGTAACTTCTTCGGTACCGTGCTGGCCAACGGCAGCTATAACTCTGGTGACAGCCGTGCAGACATTTCCATACTAAGAGATGGTAAGGTCTATGCCCAGGGAGGGGGCGCTCCGATTGCCGATGGCGTCATTGACCAGACTGATATTTCTTACATCCAGAAGGTTAATGACGGACGTCTGCTTTCCGACACTTACAAGTATCACGTTCCCAAGAACGGTCTTTGCTGGATGGATGGTGTAGAGAGGGTTTATGCGGATTATAGCTGTGATATGAACGATGACCTCATCATTAACGACGAGGACCTGCGCATCGTTGTTGAGGATATTCTCGAGACAGAACTTGGTGACTTCGACCTTAATGGTGTTAAGGATGAAACCGATCGTCAAACCATCCTCAATAACATGAATCGGGAAGGCACCTACGTTAATGGCGACCTAACCGGCGACGGCCTTGTCAATGAAGCAGATCTCGCTGAATTTGCGGCATCATTCTCCTCGAGCTGATCCTAACAAAAACGAACTCGTAAACATTTAACTAACGCAACTCTAACATGAAACTGACATTGCGCTAACACTGTGCTAACATAAAAGGATTATTATGCCCGACAAAATGGATGTCTTACCTCTCAAGACGTTCTTGGGCAAAGGCACCCATCAAAATTTGCTCGGAGAAAAAAAATATGAGAAAAGGACGAGTTGAAGGAAGAATTGTATTTATTAGTGCCGTACTCGGTTTGCTGTTGCTCTTCTTGAATGGAGCAGCGCGTGCTGATGAGCTATCAGAACTCAAGCAGCAGTTGGAGACAACCCAGAAGTTATTGCAGCAGATGCAGGAACGGATAGATCAGCTCGAGGCCAGGCAAAGGCTTAAAGAGCGCTCTCAAAAAGAGAAGATCGAGCAGGAGGTGGAAAAGAAGGTGGCAGAGGCAGTGAAAGACCAGCAGCCCGCCGCTTTGCCGGACAACCTCAAGTGGATCGAGAAGGTCAAGATATCCGGCGATCTTCGATATCGCCAGGACCATATAGACGAACAGGACAGCGCCGGCAGGTGGGAAAATGGGGTGTATCGCCACAGAATACGTGCGCGTCTAAAATTCGACGCTACGGTCAATGACGAGTGGGATCTGGGCTTTAGAATCGCCAGCGGCAACGACAGAAGCCCGATATCGACAAATCAGGACCTCGAGAATGCCTTTTCCAAGAAGGATATCTGGCTGGATCAGGCGTATTTCGACTGGCATCCCGCAAGCGCCGAAGGTCTGAACGTCACAGGCGGCAAGATCAATAATCCGTTCTACAAAGCCGGCAAGAATCAGCTCATCTGGGATAGTGACCTCAATCCCGAGGGCATCGCGGTACAGTACAGCAAGCCTTTGAATGATACCGATCAGCTCTTCTTCAACGGCGGAGGTCTATGGGTCGACGAAGGCGACACTGTAGCCGATACTTCGCTCTGGGCGGCCCAGGCCTACTGGAAACGCACGATCGGCAATCCGGATCACGTGCTTGCAGGCGCCACCTACTACGACTACGGCAACATCGAGAGCAGAGGCGATCTCAAAAGCACCTGGCTTCCCGGCAGCCCGAGCTTTTTCGGCAACACTACCAATACCGCAGGTGGATTTAAGGACGATTTCAATGTAGTTGAACTCTTCGGGGAATACGGCTTCAAATGCGGCACGATGCCGACGGCCGTTTTCGCCAGTTGGTTGCGCAACATTGTCGCAACCACCAGCGAAGACACCGGCTGGCTCGTGGGAACTAAATTCAACAAGGCCAAAGACGACGTTCCCGGCTCATGGGAATGCGGCTATGACTACAGGGAAACGGACGCCGACGCCGTTGTTGGAGGTTTCGGCGAATCCGATTTCGTCGGCTCCGCAACGAATTCGAAAGGACACAGATTCGTCTTCAAGTACCAGTTAGCAAATAACCTGTATTGGTATGCGACCTATTATCTCGCCGAGGATACTCGCACGAGCAAAGACCTGGATTATCGAAGATTGATGGGCGATTTGGTCTGGAAGTTCTGACGAAGCCGGACATCACTCTAATATGAAATTAACACAATCCTAACATGGCCCTAACGGGGCCCTAACAGTAAAAGTGTATGTTTTTTGAAAGGAGATTTGAAACATGAAGAATCTGACTATTTGTATGATGATATTGGGTTGTCTGGCCGGCGGAGTTCTGCATGCCGACACACTTCAGTTAGAGGGCTCTACTACGGTCGGCCCCATCGCCGATGCCTTTGCGGAGTATTTCAAGAGCATCTATCCGGACCTTCAGATAACGGTCAAGAAGACGGGCAGCGGTGATGGTGCAGCCGCCTTAGTGGACAACAGGTGCGACATCGCAAATATGAGCCGGTTCATGAAGGAAAAGGAATTCAAGGATGCGGTGGCCAAGAATATTTTTCCGGTCGCCCACGTTGTCGCTATGGACGGAGTATGCGTGATTGTTCATCCGTCCAATCCAGTGAAGGCTCTGACCACAGAACATGTGCGAAACATCTACATGGGCAAGATCAGGAACTGGCGCGAGCTGGGCGGGCCTAACATGCCCATTGTGCCAATCAGCCGCGACACTTCTTCAGGCACATACGAGACGTTTCATGGTCTGGTGATGGCCAAGAAGCAGATGGCTGCGAATGTGGAATACGTCAACGCCAATCCGCAGGCGCACGCCAGAGTAAGGAACACTCAGGGGGCCATAGGCTACGTCGGACTCGGATTTGTCGATTCCAATGTAAAAGCACTGGAAATTGATAAGGTCAAACCCAGCAGAAAGACTATTGCAGGCGGTACATATCCGGTATCTAGGCCGCTGTACATGTTTACGGCCGGATATCCGAAACTGGGCACGATGACGCACAGGTTCGTTACTTTCCATTACACAGAGCAAGGTCAGGAGCTTGTCGAAGCCAAGGGTTTTGTACCCCTGACTAATTACTAAGGGATAGCAATGATGGTGGAAGGAAGTCCGACGTTGACGGTGAAGCGTGCGGTCGGCACATTTCGGCCGCTCGTGCTCACGCCGAGTGAAGATCTTAGGGGCTATGTCCTCGCACACATAGGGCGGGCCCTGTTGTTTCTGATAGCATGCACGTCAGTCGTTGCGATTTTTCTGATATTCCTTTTCGTAATTCGTGAGGCGGTCGGTTTCCTGCAGGCCGAGAGCCTTACAGATTTCCTGAGCAAGACCGGCTGGTACCCACAGGCCGAACCGGCTAAGTTCGGGGCAGCGGCTATAGTAGTCGGATCTCTTTACGTGACGGCAGCGTCTCTTGTGTTTGCGGTGCCGGTAGGTATTCTCGCCGCCATTTTTCTTAGCGATATCGTTTCGTTCAAAGTCCGATCTGTTGTTAAACCGGTTATCGAACTGCTCGCTGCAATTCCCTCGGTTGCTTACGGCTTCTTTGCCGTACTTGTTCTCGCGCCCTACCTGCAGAAAAAATTCGGCTTTCCAACCGGAACAAATGCACTTAATGCCTCCATAATTCTTGCCGTTATGGCGTTGCCAACGATTATAAGCGTTGCAGAGGACTCGCTCTCCGCACTTGGCCGCGAGCTGAGAGAGGCCTCTTACAGTCTCGGCGCCACCAGAATGGAGACCATGTTCAAGGTGGTTATCCCCGCTGCGCACAGCGGAATCATCGCCGCCGTGGTCCTCGGCATGATGCGGGCTATCGGTGAAACCATGGTGGTCTGGATGGCCTCCGGCAATGCCGCCCAGATACCTCGCCCCTGGTGGGATATCTCGCAGTCGGTACGCACGTTGACCGCCACCATTGCCGGAGAGATGGGCGAAACGCCCAAGGATACATCGCACTACTATGCCCTGTTTATGATGGGCGTGCTGTTGCTTGTTCTAACGTTTGGTCTGAACATTGTCAGCGAGTTTTTCCTCTCGCGTGCGAAGAAGGCCACAGGGATGAGTTGAATGAAACTGGCCGGCCGAATGATATTGGACAAGACCTTCACCCTGCTAACCGGGCTCTCGGTCTTGCTGCTGTCGGGCACGCTGCTTGTGGTGCTCGGTCCCATGATCTATCGCGGCTCGGGGGCGGTGGTCTTCCGAGGAACGGTCGAGTACCGCAAGATGCAGATGGGGCTGTTCAAACGAGGCAACCCTAAAGCTCTCGAAACTGAAATTGCTGAAGTCGAGAAGCTGCGCGGTGCGGTATATCAGCGCATCGACCAGTTCAAGCAGGGGATCGATACCGACAAACTCAGTGACAGGGCGCGGACGATACACCGTGAATTCGGCGGGCATTTGCGCAGCAAGGGCGTCACAGGTGGTCGGTACAGCGATCTCCGTGCCCTGACCAGGGACATCCGCGACAAGCTCGAGGAGGCCTTTGAAAGCCAGGACAAGGCTCTCATTCGGCAGAACATCGAGTATGTTCTCAAATACCAGGATGACGAACGTTTCAAAGGCACGCTTGCTGCCGCTTTTTTTCCACTGGCGACGAATTTCATGAAGACCGTCGAAAGTGCCGACCTTAGAAAGCTCAGCCAGTACACCGAAGCTGTCGACGAAGTTGAGGAAATCCTGCAACAACTGTTCGGCCCGAAGCCGGATGAGCCTGTTCCGGCTCTGGCCAGAATGCGCTACGGCGCCACAAGGTGGGATCAGGCCCAACAACTGCTCCACAAATTGTCATGGGTCGAGAAGTGGGTCGAAACTGAACCGGGTGAGCCTCTTGAGCGTATCGAGGAATCCCGAGCCGTGGTATTTGCCGGCACTCCGCTGGAATCGCTGCCCGATTTTGTAGGCAAGAACCTGCCGAAGATGCTCAAGCCACGATTGACCTTCTACTGGCAGTATTTCATTGACGACAGCTACAACAGTCATTATTTCGGCGGAGTAGGGCCGGAGATACTTGGAACACTCATAATCACCCTGCTCGGGATGCTGTTTGCGATTCCGCTGGGGCTTGTCTCGGCTGCATATCTCGTCGAATGCGCGTCGGATAATCTGGCTGTACGGATCATCAGGATGTGCATCAACTCGCTGGCAGGTGTGCCAAGCATTGTCTTCGGCCTCTTCGGCCTGGCGTTCTTTGTGCTCTACCTGATGCCTGTCTTTGGCCTGCCGTCCGAAGGATGTATCATGGCGTCCTCTTTGACACTTGCGATACTGACGTTGCCGGTGATGATTCGGGCCAGTGAGGAGGCAATTCGTTCGGTTCCACAGACATACAAAGAGGCCTCACTCGCACTGGGTGCCAGCAGATTTCGCACGTTCGTCACGGTGACCCTTCCTGCAGCCTTGCCGGGGATATTGACCGGGATAATCCTGAGCCTGAGCCGAATCGCAGGCGAAACGGCTCCGATCCTGTTTACCGGAGCCGTTGCGCTCGGTCCCGTGCCTAGGTCCATATTGCAGCCGACGAGAACACTGTCCTACGGCAGCTACGACATGGCCGTGGGCGACCGAATCTCGATGATGGTCCCACATAACCAGTATGGAATGGTCGTCACACTCGTTATGCTGATTCTATGTCTTAATACTGCGGCAATATTGTTAAGATCAAGAGTCTTCAAAAAACTCAAAGGGCAATGACGCCGGAGATGCAGAAAAATGAGGCCAGATAATGCAGGAAAGTAATATGACACCTTATTCAGCAACGCAACAAAGCACCGGACGGTTTACATCACTGCCCAAAATAAAACTTGCTCAAAACAACAAGGTCGATTCGGAAAGAAAGAACCGATCAGTCAGTCCCAGGGCAATAGTCAGAAGTGAGGGTTTCAGTCTATATTACGGCAATAAACCCGGGGTCAAGAACATAGATATGGAGATATACCCTCAGAGCGTTACGGCAATAATCGGGCCCAGCGGCTGCGGCAAGAGTACCTTTCTGCGGAGCATAAACCGGATGAACGATCTGATTCCTCACGTGCGTGCAGAGGGCAGCCTTGCCGTAAACGACCAGGATGTTTACGACAAGCGTATCAATCTGGTCAATCTTCGCCAGGAAGTTGGAATGGTTTTCCAGAAGCCGAATCCCTTCCCCAAGAGCATATTTGACAATATCGCTTACGGCCCGAGACTCCAGGGAATAAAGAATAAGTCAGCCCTCCAACAAATAGTCGAAGAGAGCCTTGGAGCGTCCGCACTCTGGGAAGAAGTTCGCGACGATCTGAAGAAATCCGCGTTGGCCCTCTCCGGAGGCCAGCAGCAGCGGTTATGCATCGCCCGCGCTCTGGCGACAAAGCCACAGATACTCTTGATGGACGAGCCCTGTTCGGCGCTCGATCCGGTTGCAACAGGGCGGATCGAAGACCTGATCGAGCAACTAAAGAACAGCTACACGATTGTTATTGTGACTCACAACATGCAGCAGGCCGCAAGAGTAAGTGAAAGGGCTGCCTTCTTCTGTCTCGGTGAACTCATCGAGTACGATCTGACCACCAAGATCTTCAGCAATCCCGCCAAAAAACAGACCGAAGATTATGTTACAGGGAGATTCGGATAATGCCAGTGCACTTGCAGAGAGAAATCGAAAAACTGAAAAAGGATATACTCACCCTCGGCACTATGGCCGAGCAAAGTGTTCGAGAAGCCACGCAGGCGATAGAACGCAGAGACGAAGCTCTGGCCAGGGGAGTGATTGAAAAGGACATCAGTCTCGACCAAATGGAAGTCGTGGTCGAGGAGAGCTGCCTTAAAATACTGGCGCTGCATCAGCCGGTTGCGATCGACTTGCGTTTCATTATTGCCGTACTGAAGATAAACAACGATCTCGAGCGAGTAGGCGACCTCGCGGTCAATATCGCAGAGCGAGCACTTTTTCTCGCCACTATAGATGAGATAAACATAGAATTTGACTTTACGAAGATGGCTTTGAAGACTCAGGAGATGCTCAAGAGATGCCTCGACGCTCTGGTCAATTTCAATGCAGAGCTCGCCCATGAGGTATGTGCCTGTGACGATGAAATCGATGCTATGAACAGACAGATGTACTTGTTGGTCCAGAACGCCATGAGCACATATCCCGATCAGGTTGAGCCTTTGATACATCTGCTGTCGGTCTCGCGCCATCTTGAACGAATTGCCGACCACGCCACGAATATAGCTGAGGATGTGATCTATATGATCGAAGGTGAAATCATCCGGCATAGAACCGAGGAATATCGCCCCACGGTTCGGCCCTGAATATGTTATCCTGAGATATGGTCGGTTATTTTGTCGGCGAGATTACCGATGCTCGATCACAATGACCGAGACGATGTTATCGGGAGCTTGTGGCGGAACTTCAATTGCCAGAATTCCCGGTCGTCTTTCGGTGTTCAATGATGTTCGATTGTTGTCGGCAAGGAAATAGGCTCGCGTGATATCCAGCTTGTTTACGGGTAGCTCAAGCACGCCGTTCTCCGGCCACTCGAACACATGCGCATATATCTTTCCATTCTTGCTGGTATATCTGCCCCATGCCGGCCGCTCGAACGGACTGGCAGTCGTGCCGTAAATAGCTTCACCGTTTACCGCCATCCACCGGCCGATGGCTCGCATGGATTCTATGCTTTGCTGAGGGATCGAACCATCGCCTTTCGGGCCGATATTCAGCAGGTAATTGCCGCCCTTTGAAACGATATCGACGAGATTGCGAATCAGCGTTTCCGGGGATTTCCATGCGTTATCATGATCGGAGTACCCCCATGTCGTGTTCATCGTCATGCAGACTTCCCAATCGACGCCCGGGATTCCGGTCGAAGGAATGGTCTGCTCGGGGGTGGTGAAATCGCCCTGCTCCGGCTTCCAGGTTTTCAGGCGGTCTACGGAATCATCTTTCTCGATGTGAGGGATATGATACAGGCGATTGTTCGAGATAATAGCCGGCTGGAGACTGCGAGCCGTGGCCATAAGTTCATCGGCGCGCCAAAACGAGCCTTCGTTGCCCTTTTTCGAGTAGTCCCACCAGATGACGTCGACGGGCCCGTAGTTCGAAAAAAGCTCGCGGGCCTGATGGTGCAGATAATCGATGTAGACGTCGTGATTTCGCGGGCCGTTAGGCGACGGCCTGCCCTTGAGCGGATGAGGCAATTGATCGGCTTTGAGGTAGTCGTACTGGGGATGGTGCCAGTCTATGACAGAGTGATAGAAGCCGACCTTCAGCCCCTCGCTGCGGACGGCGTCAACGATCTCCCGGCAGAGGTCGCGGCCGATCAGATCATGAGCATCATAAGTGGTGTGCCCGGACTTGAACAGGCAGAAACCATCGTGGTGTTTGGTAGTAAAAACTACATATCGGCATCCGGCCTGGCGGGCAAGCCTTGCCCATTGGCGGGCAAAATCCTCTTTAGGCCTGAAAAGCGGGACCGCCTCGTGTGCATATTCCCATGTGTCGGCGCGGACGCGCTGCTGTATCCATTCCATGCCGCCGCGTGTGCCGACCGGTTTGTCCTTCCACGTCCCGGCCAGACCGGAGTAAAGCCCCCAATGCACGAACATGCCGAAACGCCCCTCTCGCCACCACTGCATCCGGGAATCCCGCTGCACCTCCGTTTCGGCACCGGACATGGTTACGTGAGAAACCCGTTCCTCTGCACAGGAAAGTATCAGTATCAAAGGAGCGGCTATCACCAAACTCGCTGACAGAACATACATTGCGCTTTTCATGTTCTTCTCCTTCTGCGCCAGGAGCCGCGACCGTCTATTTCGTCAGCGCGACCGCCGAAGCGATGGCAAAATTTGCGGTGTGGGTAATGCTGACGCTGATGTGATCGATCCCGAGTTCTCCGGCGATTCTTGCGACTTCACCGCGGATCGTTACTTGGGGCTGACCTGCGGCGTTATTTATAATCTCAATATCCGTCCAGGCAATCTTTCCGCGCCAGCCCGTACCAACAAGTTTAAGAACGGCTTCCTTAGCGGCGAATCGACCGGCTAATTTCTCGATTTCGTTCCTGTTGGCCTTTGCGTAAGCCTGCTCGTTGTCGGTGAACACCCTTTTGATGAAACGCTCGCCGTGTTTGGCGATCATCTGCTCAATCCGCGGACAATCCACGAGGTCTATGCCGTGTGCGACGATTCCCATCTGTCGGTCCAAGTAGTGCTGTGTTATTTCTTGCCGGCTTCGCTGTCGGCATCTGATTCCGGCCGGCGGCTCAAGGTATAAATCTCTTTCAGGCAGAAATCGACAAACTCGTTCGCTCTGCCGAGCCGGGCTTCTTCCCTGAGCCTGGTCTTGAGCCGGCCCTGTGCGCTGTTTTGACGATCTAAAAGGACCTTTCGCTCCACCAGTCTCTGAACATCCGGATCCTCGAACGGTTCGTAACCGGCCACCTGTTTGGCCTGAAGCTTCATTATGAAAACATGCCCTTCAACTACAACGGGCCCTGCAATTTGGTCTGGCTCGATTTTATCGGCCTCTGCGGCTAAAACGTTATATGGTGCTGCCAGAGATCCGGGCTGAACGGGCTGCCACAGGCCGCCGAAGGTCTTTCTGTGCCCGTGCGAATACTGCTTTGCCAGTTCGGCGAAATCCTCGCCGGCTCGTATACGTTCGACAAGCTCGTTGGCCAGCTTCTCGGCATCATTTACCGGGGCCGAAAGCATATCAGGCATAATATCGATGAGCCGAAAAGTTATCCTCGCGTCCCTGGAGAAATACTGGTCCTTCATCTCGTTGTAACCGTCGATCAGCTCTCGATATGTGACCGGTCTGGTGTCGGCCAGTTCGGATTGTAAGTACCATTGAACAAGGAGTGTTTTTTTCTGCCTTTCCTTGAAGCTCTCACGATCCATGCCGAGTTTTCTGAGCCCCTCGTCGGCCTTGACCTCGTCACCGCCGTAACCGAGAACAAATTTCCTAAGCTCGCTTTCTGCCGCCTTTTCCAAATACTCTTCGACATTCGATCCCGCGCGTCGTTTGGCGTGCTGTACGAGCAGAATATTCGTGATTCTGTCTAAAACAATCTCATCGAATTGCTCCTTTATCAGGTTCCTGAACTTTTCGAAGTCGTTTGCCAGTGCCAGCGGCCTGAAGTAGTCTTTCGGTATGATTATTTTGCCGTTCATTTCCGTCATCGATCCGATAATCTCATCGCTGGTAACGGTCTCACCGGCGACTACAAGCGCCACTCCCCCGGAAGCCTCTACGAGTTCGATCTTTTGCGTCAGAGCGATGCGATCCAGCTCGGCGTCGGTCGGACCCGACTTTTGATTGTCACAGCCGGCAGCCAATAACAACATTAATAAAGCTATAAAAGGATATCTATACATGATCCCAATCCCGAACTGATCACTAAAATCCGGAAGGCTTATCCCGAGACGTCAGGATCTCCGCGTAGACCTATCTCGTCGGCGACTTCGCGCATCCCCATTATCACGTCGGTGATCAGCTCGCCTAATTCCATTCCCAGCATCTCGGCGCCTTTTTCGATGACATCTCTGTTTACACCGGCCGCGAAGGCTTTATTCTTCCATTTCTTCTTAACCGATTTCGCTTTCATGTCCATCACACTTCTGCTGGGCCTGACCAGCGCGGTCGCAGCCACCAGTCCGGTCAGTTCGTCGATCGCGTAAAGGACCTTCTCCAACTCGGTCTGAGGCTCAACGTCGGAGCACAAACCCCAGCCGTGTGATATGACGGCACGAATGTACTTGGGGGGCCAATTTCTTGAAGTCAGTATCTCCTCGGTCTTCTTGCAGTGCTGATCGGGGAATTGCTCGTAGTCGAGGTCATGAATCAAGCCGATAAGGCCCCATTCTTCCTCATCCAGACCGCGCTTGCGGGCGCAATGACGCATCACCGCTTCGACGGCCAGAGCATGCTTAATCAACGCATCGTTTTCATTGTATTCTTTCAGAAGCGAAAAGGCTTCTTCGCGGCTGGGCAAATTATCCGACACGATAATGATCCTTCAGACCAAAACAGGGCATCAATCCTCCCTCTCTATAGGAGCGGGAGCCAAATTATGGGGCTAATCTAAGAGCAAATACGTGAAAAAGCAATTCTTAATTTTACAGATACCCGCGCATATACATATAATCGCACAGTTGAGGATCAGCGATTGGGGGCGGGGAAAGATCGAATGGGAAGTCCTGGGAGAGAAGCTCGCCAAAAAACAAAATTGAACCGTGCGTTTTTGACGCCGCTTTAATGGGATTTGGAGGAACAATAAATCTCAATCGGCAAATCTGGCCCGGCACCGACCATGGAACATAAGTAGAATCACACGCCGGGCCATTGCCTCGTTACTTCTAAAGGCCCTCGAAATCAGCCTATTGCTATTGTGTTCTCCAAATGGCGCCAACTCCGGCAGCCCAGGCATCACCGGTGAATTGAACCTCGACATGGGCGCACGTGTTATCATTGACGTTCCACTGAGCGCCGACGTAGCCGCCAATATGCGATTGCTCTCTAATGTCCTGACTGGCCGTGGTAGTTATAGTCCCACCGGTAGTGGTTTGGCCATTGATATCGAGATCTCCTCCCACAAAATGGAGGAATGGACCGCCATATAAGCTGACACCATCGACCTCTACTGTCGGACCGATGGCTACCTGAACTTCCCAAAAGTCCAGATCGGCATCCCCGGTAAAAGCGGAATCACCTTTTAATTTAACGTCGCTTTCGTCAGGATCAGACCAGGTCGTCTGGAACAATCCGCCCCAGGTAACGTCTCCATCTTCCCAAAAGGTGACTCTCGTGCCAAAACCCCAGGCAATCCCCAGACTCCCGTCCAGACCGGTATATGTGGCTCCGGTTCCGCTCGCCGGATCCTCTGCAATTTCGTCCGCGGCATCGCCGGCACCAAGGTGCACGAATGCATCCCAATTATCATGAACACCGTAAGCTAATTGTCCGAGCACCATATTCGACTCAAGCCCGTCGATCTCAAATTTGCTATAATCATCCAATGGGGTGCCATTAGTAACGGTTCGGACATCGCCCCATGTCTCAAGGTCCATATTGCTGCGGGAATAGCCGACGCCGATAGTCCACTGGTCCATCCCCACCATAGCCTTCGGCGGGCCCATCGGCGGCAAGGCCAGAGCAACGGAACTGCACAAACTCACAACTGTAAGGACAACAACCAATATCGCGATTTTTCTACTCATGAGTCTCACTCCCATCAATTTTAGTGCGATTTTTTTGTGACATTGTTCCAGCGTTTTTCAAACTTACAGACATATCGACCCACGTTGACAAAAAGCTTTCTCTTTTTTTGGGGAAATCGAAATTTTTTAAACACCCCATTACTGTAGAAAATCCACAATTCATGGGACATGGAACAAAATGTCCTTGATATCTAACCGCACTAAGCACACTCTTCAGCCAAATCTCGCCGTCAGCGGCACTGCAAACACCTAATATTGACCTAGTCAACTCGGTTAAGTACCGCTTGATTGACGGATCAGAGGCGAGAATCGCCGATTGACGGGGTTTCTATCCGTAACAAGGTCCAATAATACGACAAGCATTGAGGGGATCTTTGGGCCGCCTTTCGCAAGTCAATGCTCCGGTTAGAGCCGGGCATAGGCCATATAACGTCCTATAATTTCAGTCCGAAGCGTGGTTGCAGCAAGATACATGGCATTTATTCTTGACAAATGTGTGTAAATAATGTATACTTATAAACAGTAGCATTCGGAGGCGTGGTGAAAACGGGCCTGTCTTATTTCTAGCGTGTTTTCTCCACCAGTATAAGTTGACGTGTGTCCGTGACATAAAACAGGACACCGGTGAGGAATTGTATAAAGCTAGACAAAGGTGACATAAAGTACGAACAGGTTTGTTGCGAGAATTCGATCATGAACGAAAAGAACAAGACGAGTGTTTTTGTAGCCAGGGCGCTGTTACTTCTGACGGCTGTCACGATAATTACCGCAGGTGCGGAGACCGTGAAAGCAAAGTCGCTGTATATGATTGCCGACCACGTAGACACCGACTCCGACAATACCCAGCCGGTACACGCATATAATATCGGGGCCGACGGCAAGTTGACATTTCAGGCGGAGCACAGAATACGTCATCGCATGTTGGGTGCTGTGGGCGCAGCAATTGATTCGGACTCAGGATACTTATTCATCACGTATGAGATTTACGAAAAAATACGTGTAGTGGATGGAACGACAATGACCGACGTAGATGAGATCTTAGCCGAAGGCGCCAGAGATCTGGCCGGTATCGTCTACGACCACAGCAAAGGCTTGCTGTACTGTGTCGACCGCGGCAGTGACCGTTTGTTTGCTTACGAATGGGATCCAAAAACCGTCACACTCACGCCCCTTCCCGGTTCACCGTTCACATTGTGGAGCGCCAAAGCGTATGGAATCGCACTTGATGAAATAGACGGCTTTCTCTACGTTGGTAACGCCAGTAATACCGTTACAGTTTACAGCACGGAAAACTGGAGGAAGGTTGACACGATCGATGTTGGCCGTGTTGCCATCAGCGTGGCGGTGGATGTTATGAACGGGTACCTTTATACAGGAGGAGGATTTGCCGGAAACAACTACCTTACCCAGTATCATCTGTCCACTGGAAAAAAGATTTCAGTCCAGGTGGAACCAGATGCCGGTGTGATGGGCCTCGCCGTCGATCCGGACACTGGCCTGGTATATTTAAGTACTGGAAAAAATAACGCTCCCGGTGGAGACAATCTCCTGGTCTACGACATGGATCTTAACCAGATTAGCAAGATGCACGTCGGCGGAAATCCGACCGGAATCGCTATACCGGGCAAGGATATTGGATTCAATCCTCTAAATCTTACAAAGCAACTCATCAGTGGAGCCTCCCAGAACACCAAATCGGGAGAAATACAGTCAGTGGGCACAGGTAAGAACATCACCTATGGCATTGGGTTCAGCAATCGCAGCAATGAGTTCACCGTAACCGATATTACGGTTGTCGACGCCCTGCCTCACAGCGTTACTTTCGTTTCAGCCGATGATGACGGAGTGAACGGTCGGTACGACAGCAACACACACACCTACAGATGGACTTACAAGGATTTGCCGCCGGGGACGTCCACGATGCTAAACCTGACCGTGCTTGTGGATAGAGACGTTGAGGCCGGATCCTTGATCACAAATTCCGTAACCATCAACAGCAATCAGACGCCGACATCCACAACGAAGCTGGATGTGATTGCCAAGAACAATTCACTAAACCTGCAAAAAACCATTAAAGGAGCCCCGGACGGCCGGATAGCGACGGTGGAATCAGATGATTTGATCACCTATACTCTCTGTTACGACAATCTTGACAACGATTTCACAGTAACGGACATTCTGCTTGTTGATACGCTCCCGCCCGAGGTGGACTTCGTATCGGCGGACAAGGGTACCGGCAGCGTGCAATACGATACAAAGTCACATACGGTTACCTGGAATCCCGCTGATTTGAAGCCGGGATCGTCTGTTTGTCTGGATATGATGGTCCGGGTGGTGCCTGATTTACCACCAGGAACGGTCATCCGGAATTCCGCGGTTATAGACTGCAAGGAACTGCCTGTTTCCATGGCGACCATCGATGCTATTACCTCTTTCAGCGGACTGGGAATCAGTAAAGTCGTCGTTGGAAATACTGAAAATCCACTCATGCTCGTGGGCGAAAATGATGAGATCGAGTATATCATATGTTTCGAGAACAGGAATACCGAAACAGTTACGAATGTGACTGTCGTCGATACTCTTCCGCAGGAGGTGAGCTTTGTAAAGGCCAGATCCGACGGAGCGGTCGGGCGATACGATCCGAAGACACACACTTATATGTGGTCGTTTTCGTCACTTGAGCCGAATCCAAAGTCGCCCACCTGCGTGGAAATAGTCGTGAGGGTCAACAAAGACATTGCTCCGGCCACTACCATCACCAATACGGCCACTATCAGCAGTCATGAAACGGATCCGGCAACAGTGACAAACAGCAACGTATCTACATACTTCAATCCCCTTGGGCTGAAGAAGACTCTCGTCGGAGAATTCGGAGGTAATATAGAGTGGGTGAATATTGGCGATCAGATTACCTATGGTTTTGAATTGCAAAACAACAATGATTTTACCATTACTAATGTAACCATCACAGACAGGCTGCCAAAAGAAGTGAGCTTCGTGACGGCCTCCGACGATGGTGTGTTCGGAAGCTACGATCCGAACTCACACACTTATCAGTGGGTGTTCCCGTCTCTGCAGCCCGGCGAATCCGGGACAGGGAACTTGGTGGTTCAGGTCAATTCCGACGTCAAGCCGAATACGACAATCACCAACACGGCGAAAATCGACAGCGATCAGACGGCGCAAGAGCCGTCCGAAACAGACGTTGACGTTAAGGCCGAAAATCCGGTTATACTGGGACCGGACGGTCTGGGTGGTTTTGTGACCGTATTGCCCAATATGCTCAGAGATAACAACTCGACGAATGATTTGTTGGTCACAATTGAGCTGCCTGAAGGTTTTGAAAAGGAAGATATTGATATAAGTAAGGAGATACGCGCAGTTCTCCGCAACGCTGAGACGGGAATAGACGGCATGGTAGCGGCGAAACGCCAGATTTTAGACGAGGCGGCCAGCCCGGCCAAGATCTACGCCACGTTCGACAGAGCGCAAATTATGGAATTGTTGCCCGGCCTGGGCGAATTCCAGCTTGTCATTAAGGGTAGATACGTAGAGAAGGGAAGCTTCCGGTCTTACCGTGGAGATGCGACCGTTTACGTCCTCAGATTCGCGGGCTATTGATCCGTTGTGGAACGCTAAAACACGAACCATATTACAACAGTCCAAAAGTTAACTTTCAGGGGCCGGCGATTAATCTCGTCGGCCCTTCTTACATGGATGTGATCATAGTTCTCTGTTTCTGTCCAAAACCTATTCGTTAGACGATTGTCCGGACTTTTCGTAGCCGTCTATGTCGAAGATCAAAATGCCCCTGCCCACACCTGCCATATCGCCGGTTCTGGCGACCTGAAACGCGATGAACCTGCCGTCGTCGCTTACCACGGGATTCGAAGCCTTGTAACCGGGATAGTCGGAAAAAAACGTCATTCGCTCGGTCCTGCCCGATCCATCCAGCGCCAGTTTGTAAAGATCGATGTATTGGGAGCCCTTGCGATTGTGCTTGTCGCACTCGACCAGCGTATGACTGCCGTCGGGGAAAATCCCCTCGGGCTCGTCGTACTGTTTCGGCGCCTTCGAGTAGTTCACCACCTTGCCTGTTTGCAGATCGAGACCGCAGACCTCCGTGCCCTGATAACCGTAAGCGCTGAATATTAGCTCCCTCTCATCGGGCGGCCTTAGATTCTGAGTCTCCAGCCCGGCCTCGAACGACAGATCCTTCTTGTCGAGAATCTTCTTTCTGTTCGCCAGAGCGGGCTTGCCGTCGGAATAGACGATGTCGGCAGAGTAAAATGCTCCACCTTCTGTCCATACGATGTGCATACGTTTGCGCGAAACCGCAGGGCCTTCCGAGCATTTCTCACCGAGTGGCATCGGAGGGCCGGACAGATCTTTCTTCAACACCCACAACTCGGCATTCTTTTCGCTGCGGCTCGCAAGAGGATTGGCCGCGTCGAACTTCCGTGCGCCGGAAAGCAATATGTCGCCATTGGCCAGATACAACGCACGCGTGTAACCTTCGTGATAGTAGCGGTGGGTCATCGCATGAATAATGCCCGTCTTCAATTCCACTTCGTACACGTCGCCGAAAGTCTTCTCCAGAAACAGGATTCGCTTGCCGTCGTGGGAGAAATCCGCCCGCTGGCCGAAATGCGTCAGACGCCGTATGTGAGCTGGCAGTTCATCCAGAGGTGATTTGTTCCCTTTGCTTTGGTCTCGATATTCCACATATTCAGCCAATCCCCTGACATAGGTCCGGGGCGAAAAAGAATCTGAAATTCTCCGAACCCAGGAGCCGCGGGCGAGCAACTCGGCTACATTAAGAGTGACAACCTCATCGTACTGATGCCAGTAATACAGATAGATGAGGCCGTTTCGAAGGTCGAAGATATTGGTATAGAGCGTGTTTGTCTCGGGTCCTTCGACATGAACGGCATCGAGAATCGATCTGGCGTAATCGACCGTAAGACCATCACCCTGTTCGATCTTCTCCAGCATTTCAACCGCTTCGTCGTACCGCCGGCACGGATACGAGTAGGCATTTTCAGTATTGGCCCTGTTGAAATTGGTCGAGACGAGGTAGCCGTCCCCCGGCGGCTTTCTTGTAAACGCCAGCTCACCATCGGGACCGGCGCTAATGATAACAGCATCTCCTGTCGCGTCGGCAAAATGAATCTGGGCTTTCAAAGTGCTGCCTAAAGAATAGCTTTTCACAAGCTCGATGGCCTCCTCGACTGTCGCACACCTGTTCAAGACCCAGGCGCCGAATCCTATTCTCTTAGCGACAAAGGGCGGCCGCTCCGGGTGTTTGTTCAATTTAGCCGCCGGCAGAGCATTCAAGTCATAACACAGACCTTTCTCGTTGATTCCGCCCTGAGCCTGAAGATCGTCAAAGCCGAAGTACACACCGCCGTAATTGCCTTTGCCGGCCGGAACAACCCAATAGAACGTCTTTGGATTGGTGTAATCCTCGTTGTTGCCGAAAAGGACTGTCTCGCCGTCGGAAACCGTAAAGATCGTGCAGGAACCGAGGACGTTTTCTGATATGTTGGACTGGTTCTCTGCGTTTGTAATCGGAGATTGTCCCAGGCAGACTCCCCACGAGACACCGGCCAGTACGAGCAAAACGTATTTATTTGTACTGCGCATCATTATCCTCCTTGATTTCGGCATCGAAATCCTGCCGTGGTCTACTTATAGTAGCGGCCCAGGTACCCGACAATCGCCTTCTTCAATTCGAGCGGATCGACCGTTCCCAGCCGCCGATAGATGATTTCTCCGCCCGGCTTGACCAGAATCGTATACGGGATGCCGCCGAGCAAATCCTTGTCGAGCGCGCTCATAAGCTGGTATTGGTCCTGCGAATCGAATAGGTAATTACGGCACGAAGCCTGCTGTTTCTTCAAGAGCGAAAGAACGCTGCTCCGGCGGCTCGGCGAATCGACGCTGATCGTGATCATCTCGAATTCCCGCTTGCGGTACATCCTGTTTGCGGTGACGAACTCGGCTAACTGCTCGACGCTCGGCCCGCTCCAGCTCGCCCAGACGTTGATCACGCGCAGCTTGCCCGAATCGTTCCGGGCAAGCTCTTTGACGCCCTTGGCATCTATCATTTCAACGGCAACATTTTCCCTGGCCCACATTTCCAGTGATCGCCGGGCGGATTCTCGCTTCTCGGCCCACTTGATCGAACAGCCTATCGTCCTGGTTCTCTCGGCGGGGACTTCTCTGCCCTCAAGCAACGCATCGATTGCATTGCGCGCATCACGCGACCTGACCAGTTCGGGCTTCTCTGCATCGTCGATTCCGCCTTCGTAGCGCAGCTTTCGCTGCTTATCGAAGATAAACACGTGCGGCGTGCGAATCGGACCATAGGCACGGGAAACCTTCTGATCTTCCCCGTCATAGAGATAAGGAAAGTTGTATTCCATGTCCCTGGCGCGAATTTTCATATCCTCGAACGAATCGCCCATATCCGAATAGCCCAATTCGTCCAGGCGCACCGCCTTCGGATCGTTCGGCGAAATGGCCACCAGCGCCGTACCTTTGTCTCGATAATCGGCAGCGATCCTTTTGATCCGCTTTTCGTATGCCTGCGCCGTCGGACAGTGATTGCACGTAAAGACAATCACAAGAACGTCCGTCGCGGCAAAATCAGCAAGCCTGTACATCCGCCCATCCACACCGGGCAAACGAAAATCAGGCGCCTTTTCCCCAATTTCAAGCGTTTTCGTTCCCACAGGCACGGCCCAAACCAAGCCCGCCATAAGCAACACGGCAACCGCCACACTCGTCACTTGTTTACTGCACATAATCATGTCAGAACTCCTTCCTGCTCCACACATATTCATTTGCCTCCAAGAATCTTACGCAGAAGACTCATCAAGGTTTGCGGCTCAAAATAGCTCTCCGCCAGGCGAAGATACACGGTCCTTTCACCGGAGACCCTGACCTTTCCTGAAACCGCTGAGAAAAGGGACTCGATGGGTGGCAGCCTCAAAGCCGCAGGCTTTGCAGATGGAGGGGTAGAACCATCCCCAAGCACCGTAAGGCGTCCCCGAGGGGCTGCCGCTTGAGGCTGCCACCCGTCATAATCTTCGTCAAAAGAGAATACCAAATCCCGGCCCGAGGTTACAATGCTTTTTATGCCCAGCTTGCTGGCCCTGATTCGAAGCCCGGCCAAATCCAGCAGCAGCTCAACCTCATCCGGAACCGGCCCGTAAACGTCCGTTAGCTCGCCCTTTATTTGCTCGATGTCGCCATCGCCTATGGCCACGGCGATCTTGCGATAGACGTCCATTCGATGTCTGTCGATCGGCACGTAGTTCTTCGGGATGTAAGTTGCAAAGCCCAGATCGATAACCGCCGTTGGGATCGGCTCGACCGGTTCGTTTCGCAATCTCCTGACGGCATCGGCTAACAGCTCGCAATACATTTGATAACCCACCGTCTGGATGTGGCCCGA
>Ga0180431_10002773_pt1 | contig 23103 bp, 14 predicted proteins | sample SS_ome_11_FD_132459 | JGI IMG/M metagenome (GOLD analysis project Ga0180431, IMG submission 132459) | Hypersaline lake sediment archaeal communities from the Salton Sea, California, USA - SS_1_MS_1 metaG | ecosystem: Environmental > Aquatic > Non-marine Saline and Alkaline > Hypersaline >...
ATGGCTCAAAGGTACTTTGATCTTAGAGATCCGGTAAACCAGCCTGCCACAATCGGGCTCTATGGATAGGTTCCGCCACCAGCTACGCCGCAGCTCAATCGTGTTTTTGCTGACCGGACATACTTCACCTGGACTGCTAAAACGAATCTCGCCTCAATGCGAGACCGGGGGAAGTCTTGTCTCAAAATTTATTTTATTTTTCTATTGATTTACTCCTGGTACTCTGACCCCAAAACTTACAATACTTATAGTTGTTACTTGGCGAACTCACTGGATCTTCTTGAGTGAGATTTCAGCAGGCACCTTTAACTCAGTTCTAAGCTTGTTGAATTCATCTTCACTCAATTTGCCATGGACTTTGCCGGATGCCACTTCCACGATGTACCAGTGCGTTATGCTGGTGTCGACTTTTCTATCCTTTTTTCGAGGATGCCGTTTCGCGAGTATGAAATCGTCATTCCAACCATAGGCAAACACGGTAGAAGGTACCACCACAATACCTATATTTGGACTCCCTTTTTTTTTCTTAACGACTGCGGAATCTTCCATTACGTCCGGAGCCCGCACGGCGTATCCGTTGACGAGATCCTCCTCGTACTCTAGGCCCATAAAAGTTGGACATCCTACCACTAAAATCGCAACTGCAAAAATGGATAAAAGACAGTAAAGTTTCTCTTTCATTGCAAATTCTCCTTATCATTCTGGGTCCGTGGGTGAGAATACTAGGGACGTACCGTTTTCCTGCTTATCCGTTTTGCGGGTAAGCGAACCGTTTTCATGTTGCTTGATCGTTTCTTCAGATCCTCACAGATTGCAGCTACATTAAAGTTGAATTTGCGCGCATACTCGGCTCGATATTTATGGATTTCTTCGTTTATAGGATCTTTCATAACTTGCTTATTCGTAGCTTGCCGAGACGGCTTTTGCTACGTTTTCGCTTATTGTGCCGGACTCGAGCAGGGAGTTCAGGGATTCGAGCATTGTTGTCATGCCGTGCTTTTTGCCGGTTTCGATTACGGATCTGAGGAAGAACCCGCCTTTTCTTCTTATGATGTTCTTGGCGGCGCTTGTGACAACCAGCACCTCGCAGGCCACCCGCTGCCCGCCGTCTACCGTCGGGACAAGCTCCTGGTGGATCACCCCCTGGAGGGATTCGGCCAAGAGAAATCTCAACTGCCCCTCGTCGGAAGCGGGGGCGTAGCTCAGGAGCCTTTCGATGATCTTGTCGATCGAGATAACGTGCAGGGTCGAAAGGACCAGCACGCCCGTCTCTGCGGCCGTCAGCGCGATCTTGATCGTCTCGTAGTCACGCATCTCGCCTATCGCGATGATGTCGGGATCCTGTCTCAGTGCGGCACGTAATCCGGTTTCGAAGGACTGGGTGTCTCTTCCGATTTCCCGCTGTCTTACGACTCCGACTTTGTTAGTGTGCACGTACTCGATCGGATCCTCGATTGTGACGACGTGCTTCTCGCAGGTGGAGTTGATATGGTCTATCATCGCGGTCATCGTCGTGGTCTTGCCCTGGCTCGTGCTGCCGGTTATCAGTACCATGCCTTTCGTCTTTGCGGCCAGTTTTGTAACAACTTCGGGCAGCAGCAGCTCGTCGATTGTCATGGGTCTCGTGGGGAGAATCCTGATCGTCGAGCCGACTTCGCCGTTAAAATAGCCGACGTTTATCCTGTATCTTCCCACGCCGTCGGCAAGCATCAGGTCGTAATCCAGATCCTGCTCGAATCTGGCTTTCTGCTCGTCGTTCAGCAATTCCAGAGAAATTTTCCGGCTTTGCGCGGCGGTCAGCTTCTCCTTTGTAATCGGGACGAGTTTTCCGCCGATCCTGAACATTATCGGCGCTCCGGCACAAACGTGAATATCGGTGGCATTTTGTGCTTTTGCGTGCTCTAAGAGTTGTCTTCTGCTTATCATGATAGCTGCTCATTCGGCATGGGCTAAAGCCCATCCTGCAAGAATTCGTCACGACTTTGCTCCGTTGACTTATTCTACCATTTATTTGATGTTTTCTCCAGCTTCATTCCCGGCATTTTATCCGGATCATGTAGGGGCGGCCCTATGTGGCCGCCCTGGATTTGACGATGCTGGTGGGTTTTGAGGGCGACCACGCAGGGTCGCCCCTACCGGCGGTTCCGATAATACAGGTATCGAGCGGAAAGGATCGCGGCGGAATCGGAGCGAAGCCCCCGCTTAGGCATAAAAAGTGGCTTTTGCTCCGGCTGGCCGTTTTGATGGGACGGGAATTATTACGTATATTTTAACCGATGGCGTTAATTGAGGGCGTTTTATGCCCCCGGGAGGGCGGCAGTGTGCGGCCCGGCCCGGGAAATGACGCCTATTACTCCCTGATTGAGGAGCATTTAGCCGAATTCGCAGACAATAAACTGTCTAAGTTGGGGGCAATGAAAGAATTATGGCAAGGATTTTTGGATTCAAACGCAGACAGGCGCAGGTTGATGACAACCAGGTCACAGCCTGTATGGATATCGAAAACGAAGAGGAAATCAGTGGTCTTTCGCAGCTTTATTGCCCGGAGCAGGACTGCGTCAGTCAGACCCGTGATGTGGCGGACATTCTCTCTGAAACGGGAAAAATCACTCCTACTCAGCTCACGGAACTTAGGCAGACCCAAAAAAACCGCCCCGGTTGCGATGCTCTGCAACTGATCAGGGAACTGAAGCTGGCCGACCTGCAGGACATCGCTATCGCCCAGGCCGATCTGTTCGATTTGAAGTTTCGCAGGATCGGGCCGGATCAGGTCGACAGGAACGTGTTTGGCAAGCTCGAACCTGATTACATCAGGAGCAACCGCATCATGCCGGTGGGGCTTTCCGGGGATACTCTCGTGGTGGCGACCAGCAGGCCGGCCGATCTGTTTGTCATCGAGGACGTCAAGCGCCAGACACAGATGAAGGCCGAGACGGTTGTATGCCTGGAAGAGGACATCGACGCCGTCTGCGAGGCTTTGGACGACGAGAGGATGGACTGCGATCTCGATAACATCATAAACGATATGGCGGACGTCGAGGTCGTTCAGGATCAGGCCGAAGAATCGGAAGACCTCGAAAAAATGGCGGGCCAGTCGCCGATTATCAAGTTCGTGAACTACCTGATCAGCAACGCGATACGCGAGGGCGCCAGCGACATCCATATCGAGCCCAAAGAGAAGAACATGAAGACGCGGTATCGAATCGACGGCGTGCTGTTCGAGATGAAACAATCCCCGTTGAAAATGCACGCGGCGATAGTCTCTCGCGTCAAGATCATGGCCAATCTGGACATATCGGAGAGACGCCTGCCTCAGGACGGCAAGATTAAGGTAACGGTCGGCGGCAGGGCGATCGACCTGCGAGTATCGACGCTGCCTACGAACCACGGCGAGAAGGTCGTTATCCGCGTGCTCGACAGCCGGTCGATACTGCGGGGGCTCGACGAACTGGGGATGGAGTCTGATATAATGACATCCTTCGGCGAGCAGGTAGCCCTTCCTCACGGCATTCTGCTGGTTACCGGCCCGACCGGATCGGGCAAGAGCACCACGCTTTATACGGCTCTCGGTCAGATGGACGGTGAAAAGCTGAACATCTCGACTGTTGAGGATCCGGTCGAGTATCAGCTTGATTTTTGCAACCAGGTCCAGATCAACGACAGGATCGGTTTGAATTTCGCCTCGGCTCTTAGGAGTCTGTTGCGTCAGGACCCCGACGTGATAATGATCGGAGAGATCCGCGACAACGAGACCGCCCGTATCGCCGTTCAGGCGGCACTGACCGGCCACCTGGTGCTCTCGACGCTCCATACCAATGATGCGGCCGCAAGTATCACCAGACTTGTCGATATCGGCATCGAACCGTATTTGATCGCGGCATCGTTGAACGGAGTGCTCGCGCAGCGATTAGTCAGAAAGATCTGTCCGAAATGCAAGCAGGTATGCGAAGTATCCGAGAACGTGGCCCGTTATGTCAAGCGAGCGGGAATCCAGCCGGACGAGGTATATCACGGCGCAGGCTGCGATGATTGTCGCGGTTCCGGCTATGTGGGTCGTGTAGGCATCTATGAGCTGCTGATTATCGACGAGCATTTCAGGGACATGATTAACAAGGATTCCTCTGTCAATAACATGCGCCGGGCTTTCCATGCATCCGGCCGTCGCAGCCTGTTCGATGACGGAATCCTGAAGGTGAAGCAGGGTCTTACGACAATCGATGAAGTTCTGCGGGTGACAGAGGTTTATGGCAAGAATGAGGATGAAGTCTTCGTCGAAAACATTGATTCCGAATGACATCAATAATTCGGTGGCGAAGTCATAATGCGGCTGTCTGGAACGACTTAGTGTCATTTAGTGGCGAGTTACACTTGACAAAATGAATAAGAAACTAATCATCGTTGCTTCAATACCTCTTGTGGCCGGGGCTGCCGCACTAATGTGGGTCCTCGAACAGCGGCAGCAGGACCGCGAGGAAATCGCCGACTGTCAGTCGCAGTATGCCGCCCAGACCGATGATTTCGTCAGGCAATATAACGCGTGGCTGCAGATGCCGCCGCAGGAGCGCCAGGAGCTCGACAAGCTGCCCTTACTGCTTGACCAGAACGGCCAGACCAAGAGCAGAGAGCAACTGCGTCAGGAGCAGCAGGGAAGATTCAAAGCGAATGTGAAAAAGCTGCTCGCCGGCGTTGTAACGAATCCGTCTCTTGCCGATCTTCTTTACGGTGATAATTGGCAGGAGGAGCTGAGAGACTATAAAAAACGCAAAGCCTTCAATAAATCGGTACTTATTGGCTCGATTATATGTACAACCGCCGGGGGCCTGGTCTATCTGGTGTGGCTGCTGCTCGGGATAGCTCGACTCATGGTCATGGCTGCAAAAGGATTCGGGCAGCTTCTCGGCCGGGCACACAGCAAACTTCAAAAAGGTAAAGCTCAAGAGCCCGAAGCGGACACCGAGTGTGCATTAGAGGAGCTGGACAAGGAAGAGCCGCAGGATAAGCCGCAGCCCCGCCCGAGAATAGCTGTAAAGCCGGTACCTTCCGTAATGACCCATCGCGAGCACCGGCCCATGGGAAGTCTTACTCAGAAGCCCGAATCTGCCCCGGAGCAGGAGAAGACCGGTGTGCTTCTCGTCGATGATAAAGACGACAAACCCGATGAGATCGAGACGCACAAAGTGCGTGAGCCGGTGCGATTGGATCTCAGCGAGTCCCCGAAACCTATCGACAATACGCTCAACGACCTGACCGAGCAGGTTTCGGCCATACGCGAGTACGCGGCCAACCAGCAGGACAGGCTGGAGAAGCTCCAGGACGGATACGACTGGAACATAATCAGGACTTTCTGCCTGCGTGTAATCCGCTGCGTTGATAACCTTGAGAATCGAATTTCTCAATTGGGGCAGGAAGACTCTGAGACGACGGCCCTGGAGGAGGTAAGGGACGAGCTGGTTTTCGCTCTGGAGTCAAGCGGTATCGAGCAGTTCGAGCCCGAGACTAACAGTGAATATCGCGGCCAGGAAAAGTTCGCCGAGGCCGTTAAGGATAAGCAGCAATGCGACGATCCTGAGCAAACCGGCAGGATCGCACGCGTAATTCGACCCGGTTACCAGTATTTTATTAACGAAGAACAAGTGAAGATAGTGCGTCCGGCTCAGGTCCGGCTGTACGCCTGAATTGTCGGACCGGCGCTGCAGTCGCAGTGTACGGAGCTATAAATTAGGAGGTTTCAAATGGCTAACATAGTGGGAATAGATCTCGGCACAACTTTCTCGGCTTTGGCGATTCTCAATGCTATCGGCAAGCCGGAGATAATCCCAAATTCCGACGGCGAAAGGCTTACGCCATCGGCCATCTTTTTCGATGAGGATAACCCCGATATTATCCGCGTGGGTGTCGAGGCGGTAAATTCACGACATTTGAACGCCGATAGATCCGTGCGCTGGATAAAGCGGCACATGGGAGATGCCCAATACAAAAGGACTATAGACTCCAGGGAATGGAATCCGGTGGAGTTGTCCGCCCTTATCCTGAAGAAGCTCAAACAGGACTGCACGGTCGACAGCGACGGGATTCAGGATGCGGTCATATCAGTGCCGGCCCACTTTGACGAAGCCCGACGCAAGGCCACGATGGACGCCGGCAAAATGGCCGGTCTCAACGTGATAGGTATAGTCAACGAACCGGTCGCCGCCGCTTTGTACTATGCCACTACCCGCGAGGTTTCGGGCAAGGTTCTCGTCTACGACCTGGGTGGCGGCACCTTTGACGTAACCATATTGGACGTCAAAGACCAGAAGATGGATATCGTCTGCTCTCAGGGCGACCATGCTCTCGGCGGCGTCGACTTCGACCGAAAAGTCCTGGAGTTGCTGGAACAGCAGTACCGGGACAAGTACGGCGCCGAGCTAATCACTTCCGACGAGGACAGGGCGAAATACGAGGACGAGGCCGAAGATATCAAGAGAACGCTGTCGCGGCGGGACGTTGCCAAGCTTATGCTGTATGGGCCGGCGGGCAACATGCGAGTTGAAATAACGCGCAAGATGTTCGAGAACGCTATCGCCGATCTGATGAATCGTGCCGATATTCTTGCGGAAGTGGCTCTGGAAGAGGCGGGAATCGAGCCGAGCGCGATAGATAAAGTGCTGCTGGTCGGCGGCAGCACCCGAATACCTCTCGTTCAGCAACATCTGGAGAAAACGTTCGGATTTGCGCCGGAGACGGCAGTCAACGTCGATGAGTGCGTTTCGCTTGGAGCTGCGTTGCACGCCGGGCTTACGATGATAAGAGAAAAACCCGACCAGGTCGCGCCGGGTGTTGCCAACGGCCTCAAGGATATCAATCTTACCGACGTCTGCAACCACAGCTACGGCACCATTTGCGCGCCGATAGACATGGAGACGGGCAAGCGCGTAATTGAGAATCGCATCATCCTGAAGAAGAACACGCCGCTTCCCTGTGAAGCATCGCAGACGTTCTATACTCTTACTGAAGGCCAGTCGCAGATCGAGGTGACCATCACCCAGGGCGAAGACACGGATATCGAGTATGTCAAAGAAATAGCGACGCACAAGTTCGAGCTGCCAGCGGACAGGGCGGCCGGGTGCCCGATTAAGGTCACTTACGGTTACGATGTGAACCAGAGAATGCACTGTAAGTTCGAGGACGTTCAGTCGTCCAGGATGCTCGAGGTTGATCTCGATCTGGACGGCAGCGGCGGAGTATCGCAGGACGATGCAGCACAGAAGGAGTCGCAGGAGTCTGCCGTGAGCAGTTCCAAAGTCGAGTAACCCGATATACGGATGCGAAGATGGGCACAGCCCTGATTACACTGCTAATATTGCTTGTCGCCTGTGTGGCGGCCGCTCTCGGCGGTTTTATCGACCGTCGCGTGCTTGTCGAATTGGCAAACTCGTGCAGGCGAGTGGTATCGGTTTGCTTAGCGGCTGTCGCCGGACCGGCTCGAAATGTCACGTGTAGGGATTCGGCTGGAAAGTGCAAAAGGTCCGGCTCGTTTGACGATTTCCTGTCCAACGCCGCACGCGGCGCCGGGAACAGACCGAGCCCGGATTTGTACGCCCCTCTGGATATGAACATTCTGAATTGTCGTGTTCAGATGACAGAGACAAAGGACGGCGATGCCGTTTATGATGCTTTCGCGGTGGAAATATGCGGTTCGATTCACGCTCCGAGTGATACATGCGGCGCGACTCTGAATATATCGATTCAGGATGTATCGGACGAATCACGAGCCGAAGCGGTGCTGGACGGCAATCCTCTGGTTAACTCTCATGGCCGGACGGATACTGCGGAGTTCAGGTACGTTGCCGAACTCGGCAGGCTTCCCCGCCGAGTCACTAAACTCGAAGACTGGACCGCTGTGGCGAGATTGCGCACGGACGGGCCCGTTTTTCCGCGCCGAGGTAAAAGGACGTTACAGTTTAAAACGTCGGTACTGTCCGCCGACGGCGGCCGGGAGCTTGCCGCTGCCCGCTGTAACTTTGTCTACGATAATTCCCAGCCGGGTTATCTGGACCTGCGCGAGAACGCCGAGCGCACGAGGGTTTTGACCGTCGCGCTGGCTTTCGCCGTCAGTGCCGTTGACAACAGGCTGTATGACTGCGAGATCGAACTGATAAAGAAATGGGCCCGGGCCAATGTTCTCGATGATGCCGAATCGAGGTCGAGCCAGTCGCGCGCGAAACTTGAAAAGGCCCTCAGCAAGACCGTGGCCTTCTTTACCGAAGGCAACAAGCTCGATGTTTACGGGCTGTGCGAGGAAATCGTTGAAATTGCACCTCTCGGCCAGCGTCATGAGATTTTGGATCTTTGCCTGCGCGTTTCCAAAGCCAAAGGATCGGTGACTGCCGAGGAAATGGCGATGGTAAAGGGCCTTGCGGATCAGCTCGAAGTTAAAGCCGGCAAATTCCGCGACATGGTGGATAAAATACTGCCTGTAGAGATACATGAAGTCATGGGCGTTGACGAAATCCTCGGCATCACCTCGGATATGAGCAGCGAAAAGACCCGCCGGCATCTTAACCAACAATACAGCAAATGGAACTCCAGAGTAACAAGCGCCAATCCCGATATCCAATCCAAAGCCGACCAGATGCTGAAGCTAATCGCCGAAGCAAGAGGCCGGTACGTAGCTGACGGTTCGGCCTGCCGCGTCAGCCCCGCTCATTAATAACTGTTACCTTGTCACACCTGTAGATTCCGATACTCCAACTTTCCCGATCGCAATTCAAGACACGCAGGATACGCTTCAGCCTGTGCCTTAGGTGTCCATGCTGCAATTAACAGAGCCCATCCTGCGGTGTTTTTTTGACGGGAGTTCTGCTGAAATCGAAGCGATGAAAAGACTTTGTTGCCCGCCGGTGGCAGATGCGTTATCATATCCGCCATGAGAGCTACAATTAAGGCGATATTGGGATCGGTTGTCGTCGTCATTGCCGTGTGCGTGCTTCTTGCCGTGCTGGTGAAGAAACGGCCTGCAATCGGGGATGCAGAAACTGTACCGCAGCGCGCAGGACCGAAGGCGACTGTATGGGAAGGAAAAGACTGGCCGATGTTCCGCGGCGGACAGGGACTGCTCGGCAGGGCGCCGGGGACATTACCGGACTCTTTGGAGCTTCTATGGAAGTTCGAGACAGGTGATGAAGTCAAGTCATCTCCGGCTATCGTCGACGACATGGTCTATGTCGGCTCGGCCGATGCAAATATGTACGCAATTAACCTCGAAGACGGCAAAGAGGCCTGGAAGTACCAGACGCCGGATATGATCGAATCGGCTCCGTGCGTAGTCGATGGCTCCGTTTACGTGGGATGCGCGGATGGCTTCTTATACGCTCTGGAGGCGAAAACAGGAACGTTTCGATGGAAGTACGAGACCGACGGCGAGATCCTCGGGGCGGCCAACTGGATGCGATCCCCCGACGGCACAGGTCTGTGGATACTCATCGGCAGCTACGATAACCATTTGCATTGCGTGGATGCGGCAAACGGAAAGGCAGTCTGGACATACGAGACGGATAACTACATAAACGGCTCGCCGGCCGTGTCCGATCAAAAAACCGCGTTCGGCGGCTGCGATGCGATAATCCACGTCGTTTCCCTTATCGACGGCAGCAAAGCGGCGGGAATCGACGGCGGCTCGTACATCGCCGGCTCGGCAGCATTCCTTGACGGGCAAATCTACGTTGGCAATTACGACAACATATTTGTCCGGGCCGATGTTGCCGCCGAAAAAATAGTATGGGAATACGCCGAGAGCGATGCTCCGTTCTTTTCGTCGCCGGCTGTCGGCGAGGACGCGGTTATATTCGGCGGGCGCGACAAGAAAGTCCATTGCATCGGCCGCGACGACGGCAAAGTCGTCTGGACGTTCCAGACCTTGGGCGAGGTTGACAGCTCTCCGGCTATCTGCGGCGACAAAGTGGTGGTCGGATCGGAAGACGGCCATATTTATCTCTTGAAATTATCCGATGGAAGCAAGCTATGGTCGTACGAGACCGGACAGCCTGTTATGTCCTCACCGGCGGTGGCTCGTGGGACTGTCGTCGTAGGCTGCGACGACGGTTATGTATATGCATTTGGGGCCGGTAATTAGTCTAAGCGGGGATTTATGAACATCGTTCAAATCACTCCGAGCGCGGGGGACAGCTTCTACTGTGAGAATTGTCTGCGCGACGCCGCGCTGGTCAAAGCGATGATCGAGCTGGAACATGAAGTGCTTATGGTCCCCCTTTACCTGCCGCTGAGCCTCGGCGAGCCTCCCGAGCAGAACATGAGCCCGATTTTCTTCGGCGGACTAAACGTTTACCTCCAGCAGAAGCTGAGCCTGTTTCGCAAAACCCCTCGCTGGCTGGATCGTGTGTTTGATTCTCCGCGGCTCTTGAAGTTGATTGGAAAGATGGCGGGAATGACCAGTGCAAGGGATTTGGGGGAGACCACTCTTTCCATGCTGCGCGGCGAGGAAGGAAAACAAATCAAGGAATTGAACAGGCTTGTAGATTGGCTCCAAACGCAGGATAACAGACCTGACATCATTTGCCTGTCCAATATTCTGTTGATCGGTATGGCAAGAACAATCAGAAAACGGCTCGGCGTTCCGGTCGTGTGTCTTCTTCAGGACGAGGACGGCTTCCTCGATGGATTGCCGGCGCCCTACTCCGAGAAGGCCTGGAGGACAATCGCCGAACGTGCGAAGGACGTGGACGCATTTATCGCGGTGAGTAAATACTACGCGGACGCAATGCAGAAGCGAATCGGTTTTTCTTCCGAGAAAGTACACGTAGTTTACACCGGCATTTCTCTGGATGGGTACGCTTTGCCCGATGCCGGGCCGGAAGTTCCAACCATAGGTTTTCTTTCGCAGATGTGTCCTGTAAAGGGGCTGGATACGCTAATCGATGCCTTCATTAAACTGAAAAAGACCGAGAAACTGAGTGATGCGAGACTGCGTTTAACAGGAGGCAGAGGCGCCGGCGATAGAGCTTTCGTGGAGAAGAACAGGCGGAAGGTCGACTCTTGTGGATTAACTAACGACGTGGAATTTCTGCCGGATTTCGATGCCAGCTCCAAACTCGCTTTCCTGCGATCACTCTCGGTGCTTTCGGTGCCGGAGAAGCAGCCGGTAGCTTATGGATTATACGTGCTCGAAGCCCTTGCAGCCGGCGTGCCCGTTGTTCAGCCGGCAAGCGGGGTCTTCCCCGAGCTGCTCGATATGATCGGCGGCGGCGTTCTGTGCGAGCCCAATAATTCCGATGCTCTGGCTAAGGCAATCGAAGGATTATTGCTCGATCCGGATCGCGCCCGCGAAATGGCAAAGAAGGGCCGAGAAGCGGTTCTCGAAAAATTCGACATCAGGCAAACCGCGGCCGAAATGATTCGTACATACGAAAAAATCGCAGAGTAATCTGTTTGAGGATGATTATGCTCGAACTTGTTCACGTGGCAAAAACTTATCCTTCGCCGGGTAACGAAGAAGGCCTGTGCGTGCTCGAAGACATAAACTTAAAAGTTGAGGCCGCAGAATCTCTTGTTGTGGTCGGCCCCTCCGGCAGCGGCAAAAGCACGCTGCTCAACATCATAGGCGCTCTGGATCGGCCCACGAAGGGGCAGGTGCTGCTTGACGGCCGGGATCTGGCCGGGCTCGACGAGACGGAACTGGCGCGAATACGAAACAGGCAAGTCGGATTCGTCTTTCAACTGCACCATCTGTTGCCGCAGTGCACTGTGCTGGAAAATGTTCTGATTCCGACCCTTGCCGGCAATAGCCGTGACGCGGCAAAAGATACACATGAAAGGGCGAAAAGTCTGCTCGGGCGCGTCGGCCTGAAAGACTTGCTGCTGCATCGTCCAGGAGAGCTTTCCGGCGGACAGCGGCAGCGAGTTGCGGTTGTCAGGGCCTTGATTAACAGGCCCAAGTTGTTGCTCGCCGATGAACCGACCGGCTCGCTCGACAGAGAAGCTTCTGAAAACATAGGCGATCTTCTGCTCGAACTGAACCGCAGCGAAAAGATCGCGCTGATAGTCGTGACTCACTCGCTTAAACTTGCCGAGCACGTGGGACAGGTAATGGAGTTGAACAACGGCCGGTTGGTGAGCAGGAGCGGGGTATGAATCTGTGGGGACTTGTCAAGAGAAGTCTGGTCTTCTACTGGCGGACCAACCTTGGAGTGTTGCTTGCCGTTGTGGTGAGCACAGCAGTTCTTACGGGCGCACTGGTCGTAGGCGATTCGGTGCGCTACAGCCTGATGAGGATGGTGGACATCCGGCTGGGCGCTACTGAGCTTGCGCTGATTTCACAAAACAGGTTCTTTACGGCGGAGCTTGCAGATGAATTGTCGGTTGAGTTGAATACATCCATCGTGCCGGTGTTGCGGCTGCGCGGCCAGATCGCCGCCAGCGACGACAAGAGGCTGGCAAACAGGATCGAGGTGCTTGGCGTGGATGAGCGCTTCTTCGCAATCGGCGCTGAGAAGGATGCCGAAGCTTTCTGGATCGATTGGAGCCGGGGCGTTGCTTTGAATAAACCATTGGCCGAACGGCTCGGCGTTAAAACCGGTGACGAGGTGAAGCTGCGAATTGAAAAACCGGGAATGATGCCGCGAGAGGTCCCGCTGACGCCCGATTCGGATTTGTCGATTTTGTTTCGGCCGACTGTAAAGGCAGTTGCCGATACGTCGCAGTTCGGCCGTTTCGGCCTGCAGGCCAATCAAGTCGCGCCGCTGAACGTTTTCGTGCCTCTAAAATGGTTACAGGAAAACATGGATCATGCGGGCCATGCAAACATCCTCCTGTTGGCGGGCGACAATACGAGCCTGACTGTTGAACGAGCCGATGCGGCAATTAAGAAACGCTGGCGTCTTGCCGACACTGGTCTCGAAATCCGCCGGCTTGATCGGCAGAAGACGTACGAAGTTCGAAGCAATAGAATCTTCATCGATCATTCGATTTCTGATGCGGCGCTCGACGGCGCGACGGGAATTCTGACGTACTTCGTCAATGAATTGCGCTTAGGCGACAAAGCGACCCCGTACTCGACTGTGGCGGCGATGGCCCCGGCCGACGATGGCAATAGCCTCATTCCGCCAGATATGCAAGATAATGAAATTCTGATAAATGAATGGCTTGCCGACGACTTGGAAGCAGAGGCGGGAGATTCCATTGAGCTTGCATATTATGTAGTCGGGCCGATGCGGAAACTTATAGAAAAAAGAAGAAGTTTCAGGATTCGTGCGATACTGTCTCTGGATGGTCCTGCCGTTGATCCCGAGCTGATGCCGGATTTCCCCGGATTGGCGGACGCGGATAATTGCAGGGATTGGGAGCCCGGCATCGATATCGACCTCGACAAGATACGAGAGCAAGACGAGGCTTACTGGGAAGAATATCGCGGCACGCCGAAGGCGTTTGTCACGCTTGCCGCGGGTCAGGCCATGTGGGACAACAGGTACGGCAATCTAACGGCTGTGCGCTATGCCGTTGAAGGCACATCCGCCGAAAATATCGAGCAAAAGCTCCTCAATGCCGTCGATCCCGGTTCGTTGGGATTGTTCTTTCGGCCCGTCCGCGAGCTTGGGGCCAGAGCGGGCGCCGAAGGAAGTTATTTTGGCTGGCTGTTTCTCGGATTGAGCTTCTTTCTCATAGCCGCGGCGATTGTGTTGACCGGCCTTCTGTTCGTCTTTGGCGTCGAGAGCCGCACCGAGCAGATCGGAATGTTGGTGGCTGTAGGTCTGCCGCCGAAGCAGGTGAGGCGATTACTGCTGGCAGAGGGAGCTGCCGTTGCCGTGCTGGGGGCAATTGGCGGGATACTTGCGGCGTTGCTTTACACGAAAATCATGGTCTACGTGCTTGCGGAGTTGACAATCGGCGCGCCTATTTATTTTCACGCTAAGCCTATTACCCTGGTCGCCGGGGCTTTGATTGCTATTTTGATCTCGGTGATTGCAATATGGCTGACTTTGCGCAAGCAGGTCTCGCGGCCCGCCCGCGAGCTTCTCGCAGGTGCTGCACGATGGCAGTTCGTCACGGCCAAATCCGCCTCGCGAGGAAGAGTCGGGCTTGCAGTTGCGGCGGCGGCGATCATTGCAGCGGTGGCTCTGCCCGCAGCAGTGGGTGACGGCGACAGTGAGGCGGTGGCCGGTGCATTCTTCGGAGCCGGCGCGTTGCTGCTGACCGCGGGCTTGGTCTTGAGCAACGTGTTGCTGAAAATGGTGGCGGGCAGGTGGAAGAATCCCATGACGTCGCTCGGCGGCCTCGGATTGCGTAATACCACCAGAAGCAGCGGCCGCAGCCTGGCGGTGGTGGCCCTGCTGGCCTGCGGCATCTACCTTGTAATTGCGGTCGAGGCTTTCAGGAATGATCCGCTGGCCCACGCCGAGCAGAACAGCTCCGGCACGGGCGGCTTTACGCTTTTCGGCGAATCCTCAATTGGAATTCTGCACGATCTGAATAGCAAATCGGGCCGCGATTCGCTTGTTTTAGACGATGATGTTCTCGAAGGCGTCGAAGTGCTTCAACTCCGCGTCCGGGATGGCGACGATGCGAGCTGTTTCAATCTCAATCGTGCTCAAAGGCCGCAACTGCTGGGCATCCGACAGGGAAGACTGGCGGATCGCGGCTCATTCAGCTTCGCCGGCGGTGATGCCGCGTGGACGTCGCTCAATCAAAACCTTGAGGATGGCGTCGTGCCGGCTATTGGGGATTATCCGACCATCAAATGGGCTCTCGGCAAGTCTCTGGGTGACGAGATCGAGTACACCGGCGAAAATGGGCAAAAATTCCGTATACGCCTGGTTGCAATGCTGAAAAATTCTATCCTACAGGGCAGTCTGATCGTCGCCGAAGAGCAATTTGTCAAGCATTTTCCATCTGAAGCGGGATACAGGTTGCTGTTGATCGACACAGCGTCCGATAAGGTCGAGACGGTTGCCGATCATCTTTCAGCCCGTCTGACGGCTTTCGGACTTGAACTGACGACTACGAAACAGCGGCTAAAGGCGTTCAGCGAAGTGGAAAATACTTATCTGTCCATTTTCCAGATTCTGGGCGGTTTGGGGCTTGTTCTCGGCAGCGTCGGAGTCGGGCTCGTCGTGCTTCGCAACATGCTCGAGAGGCGTAATGAGCTTGCAATGCTCCGTGCCGTAGGGTTTAATAAAGATACGTTACGACGCATGGTGTTTTACGAGCATTATGGACTCATGCTGGTCGGCCTGGCGTGTGGAGTGATAGCCGCACTGATTGCGGCAGGGCCGGCCCTGCGAACACCGGGGGCGTCTGTGCCGTATATTTCGCTGGCGCTGACGGTGGCAGGTATCGCGTTAAGCGGTGTAGTGTGGATATGGATTGCGACAACATTCGCCCTCGGTGGAGCAATGTTGGATTCGCTTAGGAGTGAATAGTGATTGGGTATCAGGGCATCAGATGATTAGGTAGCAGGTATCGAGTAATCAGGATATCAGGTTGGTTGCTGGAAACTAATTCCTGATACCCTGATCTTCTGATATCCTGCAACCTGGTTTCCTGATATTCTGATAACCTGACGAGTTACCTATGAGAGAAAGTGCTTTTGCAAAGACCATACCTGTTGGATTAGCCCTCGTTGGTTTGATTTTGCTGATCGCCTGGCTCAGCGCCGACGCCGGCTCGGAGCTAACGTATCGCCTGTCCGGAACGGACGGCAGGCCTGTTAAGACCGTCGACGCGAACGAACCGATCAAGATAGTCGGCGAGCTAACCACATTCGATGGCATCCCTGCCGATCTGCCGGGCCAGTGGCCCCGATTCAGGGGGCCGAATTTCGACGCGATAAGCACGCAGGATATCACGCCGGCAAGAACCTGGCCCGCCGAGGGGCCCAAAGTTCTGTGGTCGATCGACGTAGGCTTGGGCTACGCCGGCGCCGTGATTCTTGCCGGGCGCGTATATATGCTGGATTACGATGTCGAGGCGCAGTCTGATATCGTTCGCTGTCTGTCGCTTCAGGACGGCAGAGATATCTGGCGGTACACCTATCCCGTTTCGATCAAACCGTCGCATGGGACGATGAGCCGGACCGTGCCGGCGGTGACGGACAAATACATCGTTACACTCGGTCCGAAAGCTCATGTTACATGTCTGGATTCGACGACGGGCGAGTTTCGCTGGATGTATAATCTCGTCAGGGAATTCAATACGACTGTGCCCGAGTGGTACGCGGCGCAATGTCCGCTCATAGAGGACGGCAAAGCGATAATTGCTCCGGGCGGCGATGCTCTGATGATGGCCATAGATTGCGAAACGGGCGAAATCGACTGGAAAACGCCAAATCCGGACGGGTGGGTAATGACCCATTCGTCTATTGTCCCGATGGAATTCAAAGGCAGGCGTTTCTATGTATACTCAGGGGGCGATCAGGTCCATGGTGGAGTTGTGGGGGTTTCAGCTCAGGATGGCAACGTTTTGTGGAAGAACGAGAAGTGGAAATTGCGTCACAGCGTTCCCATGCCTGTTGTCGTCGGCCAGGACAGGATATTTCTCACGGCCGGTTACGGACAAAGGGAAATCGGTTGCGGGATGCTTCGGTTAACCGAGACAGACGGCGAGATTACAACCGAGCTGGAGTATGTCCACCCGATAACCGTATTCGGTTCGATACAGCAAAGCCCGATCTTCTATAAGGATTATATTTACGGCGTCAGGCCCGACAGGCAGTTAGTATGTCTCGACCTGGACGGCAATGTTGTCTGGACCAGCACCAGCGCCAACAAATTCGGCAGAAACGGCGGACCTTACGCAATAGTAAACGGATTGCTTTATGTCATGGACGATCATGGAGCTATGACTCTGGTGGAGGCCGGCCCGGCCGGTTATCGTCCGCTGGCCCATGCACAGGTGCTTGAAGGGCATGATTCGTGGGGACCGATGGCCATTGCCGCTAACAGAATGATCGTACGCGATACGACCAAAATGATATGTCTCGACATATCCGAGCAGTGATCTCTGTGATTGAAAAGTATGATTAGAAGCTATCTCAAAAGGACAACATGGCTTGTCATTGCGAGCGGAGCGAAGCAATCTCACACCCTTGGGATTGAGATTGCTTCGTCGCCGGGCTCCTCGCAATGACATTTGCGAAGGGTGGCAGCCTCAAGCGGCAGTTCCTTAGGGACGCCTTACGGCGCCTGGAATGGCTTTTCGCAACCATCCCCAAAGCCTGCGGCTTTGAGGCTGCCACCCAAGGAGCATAGTCTGGTCGTGTTGAAAAGGATATCTTTTTATGCTATAGTCAGGCTTTTTTAGAGAAGGCTAAGAGTATTAAATGAAACAGAAAGTGCGAATATTAGATTCCAACATGCTTGTCGGAGCGCTTGTTGCTCTGGCGGTCGTGGTTGGTATTATCGCGGTTGTGAAGCTGGACGTGGTCGGCGAGAAGGGCAGCGGATTGAGCGGGGAGTTCAAGTACGATGTCGCGAAGCTGGCTTATATCGATCCGAACCTTATCCTGTATGAGGAATCCGCCGAAGCGATCGACACGGGATTTACATCGGCCAAAACCATCGCCGTTGATGCCAAAGGCTCCGTCTACGTCGGAGGTGACAAGTCGATTCGGATTTTCGCGTCGAGCGGCAAGGTGCTCGATGAGGTCAATCTCGGCCAGGCCCCCGGCTGTCTGGCCGTTTCTGCCGACGGATCGATCTTTGTCGGGTTGCGTGACCACGTCGAAATCTACGATACGCAGGGACGACCTGCGGCAAGCTGGAAGAGTCCGGGGCAAAAAGCGATTCTAACGAGCATCGTGGTTTCAGAGGACGACGTTTTTGTCGCCGATGCGGGTAATCGCGTGGTAGTCCGTTACGATCGGGAAGGAAATATCGTCGCTCGAATAGGCGAGAGAGACCCGGATAAAAACGTCCCCGGTTTCGTTGTACCGAGCGCGTATTTCGATCTGGCTCTTTCCGGAGACGGATTGCTCCGTGCCGTAAACCCGGGCAGGCTCCGCGTCGATGCGTACACCTTCGAAGGAGATTACGAGTTTTCATGGGGTAAAGGCTCGGTGGACGTGGATGGATTTTGCGGTTGTTGCAATCCGGTGAACATCGCAGTGCTTCCGGGCGGCGGCTTCGTGACTTGCGAGAAGGGATTGATCCGGATCAAGATTTATGACTCACAGGGCGCGTTTAAGGGTGTCGTTGCCGGCCCGGCCCAATTAGTCAGAAACGGTGACGTCAGAGTCTGTGACCTGCCCGAGCAGTGCCAGTCGGGCGGTTTCGATATTGCTGTTGACGGTGCCGGACGAGTATACGTCTTAGATACGATCAAGAACGTAGTAAGAATATTCACCAGAATGAAAGGGCGATAGTGCAAAATCCTTGCGAAAATAGGAGCAGCCGCAGAGAGATAATTGCGGGTGTTTGCCGATATGGCGCACTGGGACTGCTGGGTACTGGCGCCGCGGGTATCTTCGCCAAAAGACGCCGGCTTCAGCGGCAGGGCAGGTGTATCGGCGGGGGAATCTGTGACGGCTGTGAGATTCTGGCGCGTTGCGACCTGCCGCGAGCTATCTCGACAAAACAAAATCTGATCGGGGGGGACAATGCCGGAAAATAAAAAACCATTGGATCGACGGAATTTCCTCAAAGACGGTCTCAGAGGAGGCTGCCTTGCTGCCTTTGGATTGGTCGCCGGCTCTGCGGCTCACAAGAACAAGAAGGTCGATATGGTCTGGCAGATCGATCCTTATACCTGTGTTGCTTGCGGCAATTGTGCGACTTACTGCGTCCTGGAAGAATCGGCCGTCAAGGCGGTGCAGCTTTATGAAATATGTGGATACTGCGACTTTTGCCCAGGCTATCTCGAACCAAAGGCCGCCCTGGATTCCGGAGCCGAGAACGAGTTGTGCCCGACCGGAGCTATCATACGAAAGTTTATCGAGGAGCCCTACTTCGAGTATGATATAGACGAGAGTCTCTGTATCGGCTGCGCCAAGTGTGTTAAGGGGTGCGCCGCTTTCGGCAACGGATCGCTGTTTTTGCAGGTTCGTCATGACCGTTGTCTGAACTGTAACGAATGTGCGATTGCCGCGGCTTGTCCCTCAGGGGCTTTCAGGCGGGTTCCCGCCGACAAACCTTATCTGCTTAAAACGGCGGACCACGCTTAATGATACGTCTAAATAAACTAACAATCGGCTTGGCTCTTTCTCTAATCTTCGGCGCCGCGGCGTTGGGGATCGAACGCTTGTATCCGCCACCGGATTTCGTAGAGACCGACCACGTGATGCCGACTCCGACCACGCCGCACCCGCGCCAGGACATCTACGAATACATCGATGTCGTCGTGCTGTTTATCGCGCTCTGTGTGTCATCGTTTCTGGTTCTAAAAATGCGCAGCCGTCGGGCAATATTTGTTCTGATGCTGTTTTCGCTGGTCTATTTCGGCTTTATTCGCGAAGGATGCGTCTGCCCCATAGGATCGACGCAGAATATTGTTCTGTCGATTTTCGACAAAGATTACGCCGTGCCGCTTGTGGTGCTGGCGTTCTTCTTGCTGCCGCTTGTGTTTACGCTGTTTTTCGGAAGGACGTTCTGTGCGGCGGTATGTCCTCTTGGAGCCGTGCAGGATTTGGTTTTGCTTCGCCCGGTCAAGGTGCCGCGTTGGGCCGAAAGTACGCTGAGATTGATCGCCTACATCTACCTCGGAGCGGCTGTTCTGTTCGCGGCGACCGGCAGCGCCTTTCTGATTTGCAGATACGATCCGTTTGTCTCGATCTTTCGGCTTACCGGCAGCTTGAATATTCTTGTGCTCGGAGCTTGCTTTCTGCTTATCGGCGTGTTTGTAGGCCGACCCTACTGCCGATTTGTGTGTCCCTACGGTGTGATTCTCAGGCAGCTTTCGCGCATCTCGAAATGGCGCGTAACGATTACTCCTGACGAGTGCGTTCACTGCAAACTGTGCGAAGATGCATGTCCGTTCGGAGCTATCAGAGAACCGGCGGTTGAGTGGACCGCAGCCGATTACAAAAAAGCCAAAAGAAGACTGGCGTTGCTGATTGTTCTTGTACCGATATTGATGCTCGCCGGCGGGTGGATGACGTCCGGCATAAAACACGTGACGGCGCGCATGCACGAGAGGGTCAGGCTCGCCGAGCGAATTCATGCCGAAGAGATGGGACAGTTTACCGACACTACTGACGCCAGTGCGGCGTACAGAGCTACAGGCCAGCCGATTCAGGAGCTTTATGATGAAGCTGAAAACATCCGCGCTCGATTCGGCGTCGGGGGCTGGATATTCGGCGCTTTCGTGGGATTCGTGGTCGGCGTAAAGCTCATCGGGCTATCCGTCTGGCGCCAGCGGACCGATTACGAAGCAAGCAGAGCAAGCTGCTTAGCGTGCGGCAGATGTTACAAGTACTGTCCCAGAGAACACGTCAGGCTCGAAAAATTGAAAGAAACAACGGGTAAAATATGACCGAATCTCGCGATAACCAGACTCCTGAGATTGCCGAGGCTTCTCGCGCCTGGTATCGGGCCGCAATAGCAGCGGCGTTTATCGGCGCGGCGTTCTCGCTTGTTGTCTGCGTGTTCATGGCGGCCAATTTTAGACGCAGCAGAATCATCGACACGCCTGCGGAACTGAAGCTGCTCGCTCTCAGGGCAGAGGTTCCGGATCGGCCCGATGACGAGCGGCTCTTGTCAGGAATTCGCGAGCTGGACCTGGAGATGAGACAGAAGCGGGCCCGTGCAATCTTTCGCTCGCGAAGCGGGAGTTATCTACTTCTCGGAGGAGTAATCGTGTTTCTGATTGGTGCGAAATGCGCAGATTCGTTGAGAAAGAAATTGCCCGAACGTCCTTCTGCGGGTGATCCACAGAAGCGCCAGGTCCGAGATGCAATGTGGAGTCGATTGGCTGTCAGCGGCGGTGTGGCGATGCTGGCCCTTGGCGTCTATTCTCTTATGGCCGGGCCGAAAGTCAATTTCCAGAGCGGCCCGCCGGTCGCTCCCTATCCGTCTATTGACGAAATCAACAAGAACTGGCCTGCCTTCCGCGGGCCGAACGGCAACGGAATCAGCGCCTACACAAACATTCCGACCAAGTGGGATGGAGAGACGGGCGCCGGAATACTCTGGAAGACCAAAGTGCCGATTGGGGGCTATAACTCCCCCGTAGTCTGGGCCGACCGAGTATTCTTAGCCGGCGGCGACGCCAACGATCTGCAGGTGTATTGCTTCGATACCGCATCAGGAGACCTTCTTTGGACGGGAGATGTCACACGCGTGAAACCGAAGCCGGGAGAGGATCCCTACGAACCATACGAGGATACCGGATTTTCCACGCCCACCGTCGTAACTGATGGCCGGCGTGTTTATGCTATTTTCGTAACAGGCGATATCGGCTGTTTCGACTTCAATGGGAAAAAGATCTGGGAGAAAAGCCTGGGCCTTCCCGATAGCGCTTACGGATACGCCGCATCGCTGGCGATTTATCAGGATAAGGTGTTGATCCAGTTCGATCAGGGCGCGATGGACGACGGCATCTCTGAGATGATAGCTTTGGACGGCCCAACAGGAAATGTATCCTGGAAGACCAAGAGGCCGGTCGCCAATTCGTGGAGTTCGCCGATAGTCACACAAATCAACGACAAATTCCGGTTGATAACCAGCTCCGATCCCTGGGTAATAGCATACGACCCGGCCGGCGGCAAAGAACTCTGGCGGGCTGAGTGCCTGGTGGGCGACATCGCGGCCACACCAATTTACGCCAACGGACTGGTCTTCGCTATGGAGCCGTACTCGAAGACGGTTGCGATTCGCCCAGACGGCCAGGGCGAAGTTACCGAAACTCATATCGCCTGGACCAACGAGGAAGGCGGGCCGGATATCTGCTCGCCCGTATGCGACGGTGAGGTGCTTCTTAACCTGGCCGACGGACTCCTTTCATGCCTGAAGGTTACCGACGGGACGTTGCTCTGGGAGGAGGACCTGCGGGCGTATTTCATGGCTTCGCCGAGCCTTGTCGGCGACAAGCTCTACCTGCTCGACGAGGACGGCACAATGTCGATAGCCGAGTACAAGCCGAAATACAAAGAGCTGACAAAGTGCAGTCTTGGTGAAAAATGTCACGCCTCGCCGGCCTTTGCCGATGGTCGCATATACATCAGAGGGCATGAGAATCTGTACTGCATAGGCGGCTCCGAAGCAGGTTCGGCCCCGGAGACTCCTTATCCTTCGATTGAAGAGGTCAATAAGAACTGGCCTTCCTTCCGCGGGCCGAACGGCAACGGGATCAGTGCATATACCAACATACCCACTAAATGGGACGCCGAAACGGGTAACGGGATTCTCTGGAAGACCAAAATCCCCGTGGGCGGCAACAACTCGCCGGTTGTCTGGGACGACCGGGTCTTTCTTGCCGGTGGTGATGCCAACGATCTGCAGGTGTATTGCTTCGGCGCGGATTCAGGCGACCTTCACTGGACGGGAGATGTCACGCGGGTGCGGCCAAAGCCGGGTGAGGATCCGTACGAGCCTTATCAGGATACCGGTTACTCCACGCCCACCGTCGTAACCGACGGGCGGCGCGTCTATGTAATTTTCGTTACCGGCGACGTCGGCTGTTTTGACTTAAACGGGAAAAAAGTCTGGGAGAAGAGCCTGGGCCTTCCCGATAGCGCTTATGGATACGCCGCATCGCCGGCGATTTACCAGGATAAGGTGTTGATCCAATTCGACCAGGGGGGTATGGACGATGGTATTTCCGAGATGATAGCTTTGGACGGCCCCTCCGGCGAAATATCCTGGAAGACCAAGCGGCCGGTCGCCAATTCGTGGAGTTCGCCGATAGTCACACAAATCGACGACAAATTCCAATTGATAACCAGTTCCGATCCCTGGGTGATAGCATACGACCCGGCCGGCGGCAAGGAACTCTGGCGGGCTGAATGCCTGGCCGGCGACATCGCGGCAACGCCCGTTTATGCAGGCGGACTGGTCTTCGCCATGGAGCCGTACTCGAAGACAGTTGCGATTCGCCCCGACGGCCAGGGCGAAGTTACCGAAACTCATATCGCCTGGATCAACGAGGAAGGCGGGCCGGACATCTGCTCGCCCGTCTCCG
>Ga0180431_10002774_pt1 | contig 23095 bp, 19 predicted proteins | sample SS_ome_11_FD_132459 | JGI IMG/M metagenome (GOLD analysis project Ga0180431, IMG submission 132459) | Hypersaline lake sediment archaeal communities from the Salton Sea, California, USA - SS_1_MS_1 metaG | ecosystem: Environmental > Aquatic > Non-marine Saline and Alkaline > Hypersaline >...
CCACATCGGCATAGTAGGACCAGCGAAAGTGCCATGATGGTCATATCCCGACGAATCAACGGCAGTGCTGCCGGCGCCCTCATCGAACGTCCACCAACAAAGCAGATTAGGATCGGTGACCGGTATGTCAGGCACTGTAGAGAAGCTCCAGACGTCGCCTTTGAGCGTGTCCGGAGGGTTGAGTTCATCCACGCGCCAATAATATGTCTTGTCCATTTCGAGAGGACCGGCGGGCGTGAATGTTGTAGCTGTCTGAGCAACTGCACCTTCGGCATTGTCGACGTCCTGGATGTTTTCGCCGAAATACACGGCATGCAGCTTCGCTCCGAAGCCTGGCGTCCAGCTAAGCTCCACCTCTGTCATCACAAATTCGGTACCGTCAGGCGGGCTGGGATCGTAGGCCTTCTTGGGCGGAACCCAAAAGCTCCAGACGTTGCCGATGTTCGTTGTGCCGTCAGCCTCTACTTCGTCGACTCTCCAGTAATAGGTCGTTCCGGGAACAAGCCCGTCCGGGAAGGGAAATCCGATGAAGCCCGCGATTAGGGAAGCGGTGGCCTGATTGCCTGCAAATGCATCAGCGGCACCGTCGTTGACGTCATCGAAATTGTCGCTGAAGTAAACATCGTGCGAGACGGCATTATCTCCCGGTGTCCAGGCAGCGCTGACCCAGGTCTCTGTGTAGATTGCGCCGTCTTCAGGCACGGGATTATAAGCCTTTAATCTCGGACCTTGTACGGCGACGCTAAGCATGTTTCCGCCGTGGCCTTCAGTGTTTCCTCCGACTGTGACTACGGTGCCGGCTTGGGCTGGTCTGGCGAAGACCGACGAGTATTGGTCTATGTCACCGTCGCCGCCTTCGTCGATACCAATATCATCGCCGGTATCCGTATAACCGTCGGCATCGAGCCAGGCCATACCCGTTGTGACTGGGTCCACGCCCAGGCCGCCGGCTGCGCCTCCCATGCGGTTGTCGACGAAAACGTACACAGTGCAATCTGCTACGATTGTCAGGTCCAGTTCATAGGCAGAAACACCCTTGTTGTCGTTGGCGGTCATGACAACCTGCGCACCGATGAGGTACGCAGGTATCTCATTATACTCGTGCGTCCTGTCGACGAATACCAGCACATCTTCATCAAGTGGGTCCGGGCCAATTTCAGGCGGTTCGGGCGCGCTGGGATTTCTATGGGCGACGGCACTAACGAACTGCGCCTGGGCTGAGCCGACGAAAAAAAACGTCAGCAGTAACAATAAAGCCAGTTTTTTGCACATTTCTTTGTTCTCCTTCAATAGAATTTAGTTTTGCCGACCAATGACGGTCGTTACCTTATGCGTACGTTTTGTACTTATCGGTTGAGAATTGTACCTGCTTTAGGTCTTCAGACTGGCGCCTACTTCAAAAATGCTTCGAAACACCCACAAACTCTACTAATTTATTTATACCAGAAATTGTACCGTGCCGTCAAGGCCAAAATCGCAGTTGAGCCATGTTATCGGATTTTTTCTCGGACCTGATTGGCAACGGCGCTCAAGCTGAGGGCCCAAGGCGTCCGATATGTGGCTATAGACAATTTCATTGTACTGTGCTTCTATTCTAATGAAGCACGAGGCAACTAAGGACATGCAGTCGAATTACCGTGATGCCGCAACAGAGTGAGATTAAGGATGCCCTTGAGCGAGACCCAGGCGTGGAGGATTTGGTTGCTCCCATTTTTTTCTCACAAAAGAGAAATTTCCCCTTGCTTTTCTTCTTGTTAACGGGAAGAATGCTTTCCGGTTTTGTATTTTTGTGGATTGTGGCAGCTTTAATTTCAACGAAGATCAACTTGGGCGTTTGTCCGAGCGGTTAATCCGGATCGATTATGAATTGGCCAGCAGAGTCCATAACTAAGCGCGGGGGCGGCTTTTTGATCCTATTTGGCCTATGCGGGCCTTTAGTTTCATCTAAGATCGGATTTGTACTATATCCGAATAAGTATATGTGGATGATGTCTGGCGGTACATGATTTGCGGCGTTTTTACAGGTACACATTGTTTAGGGGCTGAGAAATGACTGAGCCAAGCGCAACCACGCCTTCGGAATCGCCGTTGGCCGCATCTGTTTTGAGCGAGAGTGGTCAGGACGTGAACCTGTGTTATCAATGCATGAAATGTGCGGCCGGCTGCCCCGTTTCCTATGAGATGGACTACAAGCCCGCGGAGCTTATACATGCCATACGCCTCGGCATGGACGATCTTGTCCTGAACAGCAAGACGATGTGGCTCTGCTCGGCCTGTGAAACTTGTACGACCCGGTGTCCGCAGGATGTAGACGTCGCCAAAGTGATGGATGCAGTCAAAATCACGGCACGCAGGAAAGGGATCAAATCCGCCATCCCGCAAGTGGCGTCTTTTAATAAGGCGGCGCTTTCGAACATCAAGATGTGCGGGCGAATGTACGAGCTTGGAATGATTATGGGTTTGAAAATGAGAACTTTCGAGTTCTTCAAAGACGCCGCAATGGGAATGAAGATGTTCCGCAAGGGTAAGCTCAAGATGATACCGAGCCTTACCGGCGCGATGAGGACGCGGAGGATCTTTCGCCGCGTAAAGAAGATTGAGGATGAGAATCGCAGCACAGCATAAGAAGGGCATAGCCTTGTAAGTACAACTTTGAAGACGCACGCTGGAAAAGGCCGGGCCCTATCGTTCAGACTTTAGGGAGGTCAGCAGAAGATGACTGCGAAGTACGCTTACTATCCGGGTTGCTCACTTCACTCGACGGGCTCAGAGTACGACGTATCGTTCCGTGCCGTTTGCGATAAGCTCGGCATCGGCATTGAGGAGATAGAAGGCTGGGTGTGCTGCGGCACGTCGCCGGCGCATAGCACCTCGAAGCTGCTGTCGCTTGCCCTGCCCTACGAGAATATATGCCTGGCCGGGAAAATGGGATTGAACGACATAGTCGCTCCCTGTGCCTCCTGCTTTGCGAGATTGAAGACCGCTCAATACGAGGCGGCCGAAGACCCGAAGGTCGCCGGACAGATCAGCGAGGCGCTGGAAAAGCCGCTGCCCGAGTCGATGAGTATCCTCAGCCCGCTCGAAATTTTCCGTAACAGCCACGACATTTCTCAGGCAGTGACCAGGCAGTTGTCTGATTTAAAGGTAGCCTGCTACTATGGTTGTCTTCTTACCAGACCGGATAAGGTAATGCAGTTCGACGAGTGCGAGTACCCGATGGCGATGGACGAGATTCTCCGCTCGTTAGGGATAACGACGCTCGACTGGTCGTATAAGACCGAATGCTGCGGCGGGGCCCTGGCGATGACGCGGACCGACGTGGTGCTCAAGTTGACGCGTGACATCCTTGAAGAGGCCAGGACGGTGGGCGCAAATGCGATTTCGGTTGCCTGCCCTTTGTGTCACGTGAATCTCGACACGCGTCAGGAGGAGGTCGAGCAGAAATACAACGTTAGTTACGGTCTTCCCGTATTCTACTTCACACAACTGATGGCGCTGGCGTTTGGAGTGCCGGCGGACAAACTGGGATTAGAGAAACATTTCGTAAGCACCGAAGGAGTGCTGTCGGCCGGCAGCCCGGTGTAGGGGTCTCCACGTATCCCAAGGGAGGATAAATGATTCAGAAAACAAGCGATAAGGTTGGTGCCGTCCTGGTTGTTGGCGGCGGCGTCGGAGGTATGCAGGCTTCACTCGATCTTGCCGAATCCGGGTATAAGGTCTATCTTGTCGAGAAGGGGCCGTCAATCGGTGGAGTGATGGCCCAGCTCGACAAGACTTTTCCGACCAACGATTGCGCGATGTGCACGCTGGCGCCCCGTATGGTCGATTGCGGAAGGCATCTTGACATCGAGAAGCTGACCTATTCCGAGATCGAATCGATCGAGGGAGAAGCGGGCAACTTCACGGTGAGTGTTCGCAAGAAAGCGCGATCCGTCGATCCGGAAAAGTGCACCGGATGCGGGGAGTGCGTCGAGCACTGTCTGGTAAGAAATATCGTCTACATGGATCGTCCCGGGCGCGAGCCGGTTCAGATGGAAGAAACCATGCGGGTGAAGGTTGACGATATTCTGAACAGCTATGAGGGCGGCCCCGAGATCATCGTTCCGATTCTTCACGATGTGAACGAGGAATTCAGCTGGCTGCCGCCTGAGGCGCTTTTACGAGTAGCCGAAGTGACAAGCATTCCGATCGAGCACATACTCCGCATCGCGAGTTTCTATAACGCTTTCAGCCTTACGCCGAAGGGCAAACACATGATACGCGTGTGTACCGGCACAGCGTGTTATGTCAAGGGCGCTCAGCGCATCCTGGACACGTTCGCCAGAGAATTGAAAATCGAAGTCGGAGATGTTACCGAGGACGGCCAATTCAGCCTCGAGACGGTCAATTGCGTCGGGTGCTGCGGTCAATCGCCCGTAATCACGGTCGATGAGGATATATACGGATACGTTAGCCAGACGATGGTTCAGGACGTGCTGGGCAAGTACACATAATTGAGGAGATAACGCGATGTCGAAGATCAAGCCAGAAGACCTCGACCGCATCGGCAAGGACATCAAGAGGACGATGCTTCTCAGGGAAGGCTCATGCCGGATTAAGATCATTGTTCACATGGGCACCTGCGGCATAGCGGCGGGGGCGAGAAATGTGATGAAGGCCCTGACTGAGGAGATTGAAAAAGCCGACGCAGGGGACGTTCAGTTGACCATTTCAAGCTGTGCCGGTCTTTGCAGTCACGAACCAATGATCACAATCGAGCAGAAGGATCAGCCGGCTGTTAAATACGTTGACCTCAACGCCGACAAGGCCAGAGAGATTTTCTCCGGGCACGTCCTGGGCGGCAAAATAATGAGCGAATACGCGCTCGCAGCCGGAAGCGAAAGAACGCTATAAGAGGATTGCGACGATGCCACACATCACAAACGTAATGATCTGCACATGCACGAACTGCATATCCAACAACGCCCTTGACATCAGGGATGCGCTGGAATCCGAGATCAAAAAACGCGAATTGGAAGATGACGTTCTGGTGGTGCCCACCGGCGCCAGCGGGCTATGTGTAAATGGACCGATCCTGATCGTCCAGCCGGAAGGTATCTTCTACCAGCACCTTAAGACCGAAGATATCCCGAATCTCGTCGAAGAGCACTTTCTAAAGGGCAGACCCGTAAAGGACCTGATGTACGTTCCGCCCGGCGAGGAGGGCCCTATTCCCGAACTTCGCTCGATACCTTTCTTTAAGGATCAGCGGCTTATCGCGCTTCGCAACCGCGGCCTGATCGATCCGGACAGCATCGACGAGTACATCGCAAGAGACGGCTACAAAGCGCTTGCCAAGGTGGTCACCTCAATGAAGCCTCAAGCCGTCATAAAGGAGATATCCGATTCGGGCCTGCGGGGAAGGGGCGGCGCCGGTTTTCCAACCGGTCGCAAGTGGGAAAGCAGAAGAAAAGACCCCAGGACGCCCAAGTATGTGGTTTGCAATGCCGATGAGGGCGATCCCGGAGCGTTCATGGACAGGAGCATAGTCGAGGCCGATCCTCACTCGGTTATCGAAGGAATGGCCATCGGCGCCTTTGCAGTGGGGGCTTCGAGCGGATATGTCTATCTGAGGATGGAGTACCCGCTTGCCGTTAAGCGTATGCAGTCATCCATAGAAAAGGCGAGGGAATACGGTCTTCTCGGCAAAGACATCTTCGGCTCCGGCTTCGATTTCGACTTGCAGATATTCAAAGGGGCAGGCGCTTTCGTTTGTGGTGAGACGACCGCATTGGTTGCTTCAATCGAGGGCAAGATCCCCGAGCCGAGACAGAGACCTCCGCGTACAACCCTGTGGAATAAACCCGTTGTCATTAACAATGTCGAGACCTGGGCCAATGTGCCGGTAATAATAAACTGGGGGGCGGATTGGTTTTCACAGATCGGAACCGAGACCAGCAAGGGTACCAAGGTTTTCTCTTTGGCCGGTAATATTAATAACGCCGGTCTGGTCGAAGTTCCCATGGGGATCACCCTGAGAGAAATAGTACATAACATCGGAGGCGGCATTCCCAAAAACAAGCAGTTCAAAGCGGTCCAGACTGGCGGGCCTTCCGGCGGTTTCATCCCGGCGAGCTTACTGGATCTTCCGGTCGACTACGAGCAATTGGACGAAGCAGGATCCATGATGGGCTCGGGCGGCATGGTCGTTATGGATGAAAACACCTGCATGGTTGAGATGGCCAAGTATTTCGTCGCCTTCACTAACGATGAATCCTGCGGCAAATGTACGTCCTGCCGTGAGGGCTCACTCGCACTGCTTCAGATACTTCGGAGGATTTGCGAGGGCCAGGGAAAGGAAGGCGACATCGAATTGCTCGAGGAGCTGGCCGAAGCTATCAAAGATGCCTCGCAATGCGGATTGGGCCAGAGTCTCCCAAATCCCGTGCTTAGTTCTCTCAAGCATTTCAAAGAGGAATATCAGGAACATGTCCAAAACAAGAGGTGCCCTGCAGGTGTTTGCAAGGCTTTGATCTCATTCAGCATTGACAAAGATAAATGCACCGGTTGTACGTTATGCGCCAGGAAATGTCCTCAGGGCGCCATTTCCGGCGTAGCAAAGGAGCCGCACGAAATTGATGCGGCCAACTGTATCAAATGTGGAGTATGTGTTGACGTATGCAAGTTCGAAGCGGTGTCGGTAACGTGACATTAGAAGATGTTAAGAAAATTTTGAATGCCGAAGTTGTCGCCGGCGGTGAGTTTCTGCATCGGAATGTTAAAATGGCTTGTGGATCCGATCTGATGAGCGACGTTTTGGCCTTTGTCAAGTCCGACAGCCTGTTGCTGACGGGCCTGACTAATCCCCAGGTTGTGCGAACGGCGGAAATGGCTGAACTCGGCGCCATATGCTTTGTCCGGGGCAAGAAACCGGACGAACGGACGATCAAACTGGCCGAGGCCGGGAACATGCCAATGTTGACGACGCCGCTGTCGATGTTCGAAGCGTGCGGCCGGCTTTATCAGGAGGGAGTACCCAGTTGTTTTGAATGCAAAAAGTAGTTTCTTTCGGGACGCTTTTGAGTGACGACAGACAGCAAAATCAGCAAGGTTCAGGAGTTGGTTTATGAGATCCGCGTTGGCGACGTGATGAGGGTCGACGTTATTACGGTTGGACCCCACAGCATGATGAGCGAGTTGGGCAAAATTCTGCGTGAAAAGCGTATTTCGGGAACACCGGTCATCAATAAGGGCAAACTGGTGGGCATCATAAGCATCGATGACTTCATCAGGTGGCTGGCCGAGCGTGAACAGGACTGCCTCGTCGCTCGGAAGATGACCAAAGACGTTCAAACGCTCTATCCCGACGAGCCGCTGATCCACGCTGTCAACAGATTTGAGAAGTTTGGTTTCGGCCGCTTCCCGGTTATTGATCGCAACAACCATGAGTTGCGGGGTATTATCACGAGGGGAGCCATCGTCGAGGGCTTGCTCAAGAAGCTGGATATCGACCATTTTGAGGAAGAAGAAATCAACCGCCAGCGCATGAGACATCTCGTTGGGGATATTTTTGCAGACAAGATCGCGTTTTTCTTTCAATACAATGTGGCAGGTCATGATTTCAACCGTGCCGGAGAAAGCGCCAGCCGGCTGAAACGTACGCTAAAGCGATTGGGGGTGGACCCTCAGGTTGTTCGCAGGGTCGCCATCGCTACTTATGAAGCGGAGATGAACCTGATAATCTACACCGATGGCGGCAGGATTCGCGTTCGAGTCGAGCCGCAGGAGATTCTCGTTAGAGTTGAAGATTCCGGACCCGGGATACCGGACATAGATAAAGCGCTGCAGCCGGGCTATTCGACCGCCCCGGAATGGGTAAGAGAGCTGGGATTCGGTGCGGGAATGGGCCTGGACAACATCCGCAAGTGCGCCAGCAGAATGGGCCTGAGATCCAGAGTAGGACAAGGAACACAATTGAGGATATATGTCTCAACTGAAAATGGAGCCGCGAGTGAAGCTAACTGAGTTGGTTGAAAACCTGAACCTTGGCGTCAGATCGGCGCAAGGATATTTGGACCGGGAAGTTACAGGCGGCTACGCCAGCGATTTGCTCAGCGACGTGCTCGCCAACGGCGAACCAGGGAATCTCTGGATCACTTTGCAGATCCATCAAAATATCGTGGCCGTGGCCAGTATGAAGGATCTTGCCGGAATAATACTGGTCAACGGCAGAGAACCCGAGAAGGATACCGTTGAGAAAGCAGAGGCTGAAAACATAGCGATTATGGTAACCGAGCTGCCGACCTTTGAGCTTGTCGGCAGGTTATACGGCCTCGGGATTACCGGAACAAAATAATGGACAAGATACGGGCCGACCTGCATATGCACACGTGCCTTTCGCCGTGCGGCGATAGTCGGATGCGGGCGACAGCAATCGTGCGGCAGGCGGCTCAGGCAGATTTGGGTATGATCGGAATTTGCGACCACAACTCGGCTGAAAATGCCGGCGCGGTTATGAACGCCGGAGCACGAGCGGGATTGCCAGTAATCCCCGGCATGGAGGTAACCTCGCAGGAAGAGGTTCATATTCTGGGTTTGTTCAAGACCGCCGAGGAGCTGATGGACCTGCAAAGAGTAGTCTATAAAAACCTTCCCGGCGAGAATGACCGGGAAGCATTCGGCCCTCAATTGGTGATCGACGACCGGGATCGCGTGATCGGGACTAATAACAGGCTGCTGATCGGAGCTACGACTCTTTCGGTCGAGCAGGTGGTCGGTGCGATCCATCAGTTCGGGGGATTGGCGATTGCTTCTCATGTAGACCGTGAACGATTCGGTATAATCGGCCAGTTGGGTTTTATCCCGGAAGGCCTTGGTTTGGATGCCGTGGAAGTGGCGGATGCGTCTTTGCGCGAATGGGACTATGCCTATCCGGTGGTTGCTTCCTCCGATGCCCATTATCTGGAGGATATCGGCAGAAACTCGACCTGCTTTGCAGTGGAAGACGCGTCCTTCGAGGAAATCGCCGGGGCGCTGAAGTCTGAGGGCGGAAGGAGGATCATCACAGAGGAAATGGAAGATCTATCCCTGCATATTCTGGACGTTGCCGAAAATTCGATCATGGCCTCGGCCGGCAAGATCGAAATCAGAATCACCGAAGACAAAGCAAACGACCTGCTGACCATTGAGATATCCGATGACGGAAAGGGCATGGACGCCGAGACTCTTAAGAAAGCTCTCGATCCGTTCTTCACAACCAGAAAGACCCGCAGGGTGGGGCTGGGGCTCTCAATGCTGGCTCAGGCGGCCCGCCAAAGCGGTGGAGAAATGGACGTCAGCTCCCGTCCGAATGAAGGAACTGCCGTGAGGGCTACTTTCCGCCTGAGTCACCCCGATTGCAAACCAATGGGCGATATCGCCGAGACCGTGCGAACGCTTGTAGTCGCCCATCCCGAGATTGATGTCATATTTGAACATAAAAGTAATGGTTCAATTTACCGCTTTGATTCGAGAGAGATTAAAAAAAGATGATTACGTTGACAATCGATGACAAGAAGGTTGAGGTCGAGGAAGGCACGACTATCCTCCAGGCGGCAGAGAAGCTTGGTATTTATATCCCCACTCTCTGTCACTACAAATCGCTGGCGCCTTACGGCGCGTGCCGGGTTTGCCTGGTCGAGATTGTAGGATCTCGAGACTCGTGGATTTCGGCTTCATGTGTTTACGCCGCACAGGACGGTATGGTCGTCAAGACCGACACCGAGAGGGTCCTGAAAAGCCGCAGGATGATGCTCGAGTTGCTGCTGGCGCGCTGTCCGGATGCGCCCCGAATAAAGGAAATGGCCGCCGAAATGGGCATTGAGGAGCCGCGATTTCCCAAGCAAAACGAAGACTGTATTCTCTGCGGGCTCTGCACCAGAGTATGCGCCGAGAAGATGGGGATCGGGGCGGTGAATTTCGTTAATCGCGGCTCCGATCGCAAGATCGTCCCTGCTTTCGACAAGCACTCGCCGATATGTATCTCATGTGGTGCTTGCGAGGTTGTCTGCCCCACTTGTGCGGTTGATCTTAGCAAAGTAACTCCGAATAAGACCAGGCCCATCAGATCGGAATACGATATGGGATTGGCTGGACGCTCTTCTATCTATATACCGTTCCCACAGGCGATCCCCAAGGTAGCGGTGATTGATCGTGAAACCTGCATGCACTATGTCAATGGAACCTGTGGATCCTGCGCCGAATTCTGTGAAGCCGGGGCCATCGACTATGAGCAGGAGGACCAGGTCGAGCAGGTGGAAGTCGGCGCAGTGGTTCTGGCGCCGGGATACGAGCATTTCGATGCCGATTTGAAGAAGGAACTCGGCTACGAAAGGTATCCGAACGTCATATCGAGCATGCAGTTCGAGCGTTTGCTTTCGGCCAGCGGCCCGTATCTGGGCGAGATTCGCAGGCCATCCGACGAAGAGCATCCGAAGAAGGTTGCGTGGATCCAGTGCGTGGGATCGCGGGAAGTGGACTGCAACTACTGCTCCTCGGTCTGCTGCATGTACGCCACTAAAGAAGCCATCATTGCCAAAGAGCACGCGCCCGATCTCGAGTGCACCATATTTTTCATCGACATGCGTGCTTTCGGCAAGGGTTTCGATGCATATTACGAGCGGGCCAAGGAACTCGGCGTACGTTACGTCCGATGCCGGCCCTCGTCTATCAAAGAGGAATCGGCCACTAAGGACTTGAAGATAACCTACCTTGAACAGGGTAGCGATATAGCCACCGAAGTATTCAGTATGGTAGTCCTTTCCACGGGCCTGAGGCCGCCCGCTGAGGTGCGTGAGATGGCGAACAAATTCGGTATAGAGCTGAACGAGTACGGCTTTGCCCGGACCGCAAGCTTTGCGCCGGTTGAAACGTCCAAGCCCGGTGTCTACGTATGCGGGCCGTTCGCAGGCCCGAAGGATATTCCCGAGACGGTAACGGAGGCCTCGGCAGGGGCGGGCAAAGCCATGGCCCTTCTCAAGGAGAAACGCGGCACACTCATCACGCATAAGGAATATCCGCCCGAGAAGGACGTCGCCGGGCAGGAACCTCGGATAGGCGTGTTTGTCTGCCATTGCGGCAAGAACATCGGTGGTTACGCCGACGTGCCGAGCATTGTCGAATACGCCAAAACCCTGCCCAATGTAGTATATGCCGACGATAATCTCTATACCTGCTCGACGGATACTCAGAAACAAATGGCCGAGGTCATAGCCGAGCAAAATCTCAATCGCGTTGTTGTGTCCTCGTGCAGTCCCAGAACGCACGAGCCGCTTTTCAGAGATACGTGCCGACAGGCAGGCTTGAACGAGTACCTTTTCGAGATGGCTAACATTCGCGACCAGTGCACCTGGGTACACATGAATGAGCCCGAAGAGGCGACACGAAAAGCTAAGGATCTTGTCAGGATGGCTGTTGCAAAGGCGGCTCTTCTCGAGCCTCTTTCGAAGAGCAGTCTGAAGGTCAACAACGCCGCGGTCGTTATCGGCGGGGGAATTGCCGGGATGACCGCCGCACTTAATTTGGCCGACCAGGGCTTCAAAGTGCATCTGGTCGAAAAAGAACCCGAATTAGGAGGCAATTTCAGACATATTTACATTCCGTTGAACGGCGAGGATACTCAACAGAAGTTGAGCGAAACGGTCGAAAGTGTCAACTCACATCCCCAAATTGAAGTCCATACCGCGAGCAAAATATCCACAGCCGAGGGTTCGGTGGGCAATTTCAAATCCACCATACAACAGAACGGTCAAAGCACTGATGTCTCACACGGCGTGGTCATAGTCGCCACCGGGGCCGAGGAATTCAAGCCCGCCGAGTATCTTTACGGCGAAAATCCCAATGTCATCACTCAGCGCGAGCTGGAAGAACGGTTGAACGAAAAGAATGCCGAACTGCAAAAGGCCAAGTCGGTAGTGATGATTCAGTGCGTGGGTTCCAGAGACGATGAGCGGCCCTATTGCAGCCGGGTTTGCTGCACGCAGGCGGTAAAGAACGCAATAGCCATCAAGGAGGCTCAGCCCGAGACTTCCGTTTATATCCTCTACAGGGACATGCGCACGTATGGCTTGCGGGAAGAGCATTACCGCCGGGCCAGAGAAAAAGGCGTGCGCTTCATCCGATACGAGCAGGATCGCAAACCCGAAGTTGTTGCCAAAAGCGGCCGTCTACAGGTTTCCTGCGTAGATCCTGTTCTAAGAATACCTTTGAGAATCGACTGCGATGTGACTGTGCTGGCCGCGGCGATAGTACCCGGCCAAGGAGTTGATGAGGTGGCCCAGTTGTACAAGATACCGCTCAATCAGGACAAGTTCTTCCTCGAAGCCCACATGAAGCTGAGACCCGTTGATTTTGCCAGTGATGGTATCTTCATGTGCGGCCTGGCCCACTGCCCCAAGTCGGTCGAAGAGAGCATTGCCCAGGCGGATGCGGCCGCGGCCAGAGCGGCAACGATCCTCTCGAAGGACGAAATTGAGATAGACGCCGTCATATCGGAGGTCGTGGACGACAACTGTGACGGTTGCGCATACTGTATTGATCCGTGCCCGTACGGGGCACTGACGCTGATTGAATACATGTCCAATGGAAGTATCAAAAAGACCGTCGAGCGCGACGGTGCTTTGTGTAAGGGCTGCGGCGTCTGCCAGGCGACGTGCCCGAAGAAGGGAATATTCGTCCGCGGCTTCAGACTCGAGCAATTGGGTGCGATGGTGGATGCCGCTTTAATGGGATAGCAGAAAAGCGAGTTTTGAGTGCTTAGTGTTTAGTTCCTGGTTATAAATGCATGCTGAACTCAAAACTCAGAACCTAAAACTCAAAACTCAATAGAGTGAGGAGTTAGCTTAATATGACAGAAGAAGAATTTGAGCCGTTGATCATCGGTTTCTGCTGTAATTGGTGCTCCTATGCCGGGGCGGATCTTGCCGGCGTTTCCAGGCTTCAATATCCACCTAATCTGCGGGTTATACGCGTCATGTGCTCCGGCATGGTTCATCCAAATCTAATCATAGATGCTCTGACAAAAGGGGCCGATGGCGTGATTGTCTGCGGCTGTCATATCGGCGACTGCCATTATCTCGAGGGCAATGTCGCGGCCGAGAACCGGAAGGAAGCTATTGAATTAATGCTGGAAGACTTCGGCATTGAGCCGGAAAGGTTCAGGCTGGAGTGGGTCTCGGCCTCAGAAGGACCGAGATTCGCCGAAGTTATCACGGACATGACAGAGAGCGTCCGAGCGCTGGGACCAAGCCCCTACAAAGCTTGAGTGAAAATGTTGACTTAAAAACCTCAAAGAATTTATAGGACGTTGACAGATGGCAGATAAAGTTCGTTTTTTCGACGGAAAGAAGTTCATGTGGGATTCTGAGGAGTATGCCGACAAGAAAGCGGCTGAAGAGGCAGAGAAGAAGTATAGTGCCGATGGCTTTGAAGTGCAGAGCTGCGAGGCCGATGGAAAAGTCCTGCTGTACACGCGGCGCGTCGTCACGGAGGTTGTTGTGGAGTAGTTGACAGCCAATCGGCACTTGAGGCCAAATATTTGAGAGTGTCATAGCCAAAGGAGCAACACATGAGTACTCCCAAAATACTGATTATCGATGACGATCCGGATTTCGTGGAAGTCACAAAAATGCTTTTCGAGACCAAGCAGTATGAAGTGAGTGCCGCTTACGATCCGGAGGAAGGCTACGCCAGGCTCGAACAAGAGATGCCGGATATTCTGATCCTTGACGTTATGATGGGAAAAGGCGCCGATGGATTTATCGTCGCACGCAAAATCAGGAAGGACCCGCGCTTCGACAAAATGCCCATATTGATGCTGACATCGATGCGCGAGCAGACCGGATTCGACTTTCCCGGCGAGCGCATTCACTCGAAATTTCTGCCGGTTGACGACTATATAGAAAAAGGAGTCGATCCCCAGGTTCTTCTGGACAAGGTTGAGCAACAACTTGCCAACAAGGCCGGTGATTGATAGCTAACGTTTTGGTTTTTTGAAAAATTAATGAGTACCCTATGGCGGTCGCTGCGGCCGAGACGTGGCTATAACGCAGGACTGCAGAATTGATAGAGTAATATCTCTCAGTATCTCTTAGAAAGGAGGTAGTATCGTGGCAGTTAAAGTGGCAGAAGAATGGCTAAACATCTGTGGCGGATGTGAGGTCACAATATTGGACATAGGCGAGCCGCTCCTTGATCTACTACCCGAGCTCAACTTTGTCCACATGCCGGTGCTGATGGACCATAAGTATAATGGCCAGACCGGCGACAAAGAAGGGATGGAGATCCCCGAGGCGGACGTCGGGATCATCTCCGGAGGCGTGCGGACCGAGAAGGAGAAGAAAGTCGCCGAGGAGATGAGGAACAAATGCAAGACCCTGGTCGCTCTTGGTTCTTGTGCCTGTTACGGCGGGATTCCTGCAATGGCGAACATGTATACTGTCGAAGCTCTGTGCGACAAGGTATATAGGGACTCGAAGACGACGGAACCGGCCGACACCCCAAGCGAGAATCTACCACCGCTGCTGGACAGGGTGTATGCAGTGGATGAGATCGTTAAAGTGGACGTCTACATTCCCGGCTGTCCGACCAATCCCGATCTTATCGTCAAGGCGCTGACCGCACTTCTGGAAGGTAAGGAATTCAAGCTTGAGGAAAGAAGCGTCTGTGACGAGTGCCCGCTGAAGCGGGAAAAGAAAGCAGCGGGCGGCGATATCAAGAGGACCCTTGATTCGGTTGATTTCGACCAGAGCAAGCCCTGGGACAATACCAGATGCTTCATGGAGCAGGGCTATTTGTGCCTGGGACCGGTGACTCTGGCAGGCTGCGGCAACAAGGAAGGAAACGGTGATGGCGTAACTGTTCCGCGTTGCATCAAAGGCATGATGCCGTGCCGGGGATGTTTCGGACCGATCCGAAAAGGAGCCAATCCCCTGGTTGACATGATGACTGCTATTTCATCCATCGGGCTGGACGCGAAACAGGTGCCGGACAGACGAGCGCTGCTAAACAGGTATATTGGTGGTCAGAAGCGACTCAGGCCCTTGCCTGCACGTCCGAGATAATAAGGAGAAATACACTAATGAAAACGATTACGATTTACCCGGTTACCAGAATCGAGGGCCACGCGAAGGTTACCATAAACCTTGACGATGACGGCAACGTAGCAGACACGTTCGTCAACGTTGTAGAGCTTCGCGGCTTCGAGAAATTCTGTATCGGAAGACCCGCTGAGGAGCTTCCACGCATTGTAACAAGTATCTGCGGCGTATGTCCGTGGCACCATCACCTGGCGTCGGCCAAGGCCAATGACGCCATTTTCGGGGTAACGCCACCGCCTACAGGGATAAAGCTCAGGGACCTCTGCCAGAGCATCGCCTACTGTTCCGACAAGATACTCCACTTCTTTTTCCTGGCAGGCCCGGACTTCGTGATGGGTCCGGACGCGGACTATTCCGTACGCAACGTAATAGGCATCGCCCAGTCGAACCCGGAAATCGGCAGGAAAGTTGTACGCGCCAGGCATCTGGGAACGCAGATGTTGGGCATCACCTCGGGCAAAGCGATTCATCCCGTCACGGCAGTACCCGGCGGATTCAGCAAGCCTCTGACGCAAGCCGATCGGGAAAAGCTCCTGCCGCTGGCCGAGGAAGTGCTGGAATTTGCAAAGTTTGCCATGGCGTTCGCCAAGGAGAGTATTTTCCCGAAGTATCTCGACCTCATCAAGTCGATTGGGATTATCGAGACAGGCTTTCTCGGCACCGTAACGGATGATGGAACTCTCGAATTGTATGACGGCAAGGCTCGATTGATGAAGCCGGACGCATCATACGAAGAGTTTGAGTACGCCGACTACGCGGACCATATCGGCGAACACGTAGAACCGTGGTCCTACATGAAGTTCCCGTATGCCAAGGACTGGGGGCCGATCTCCATGGACCTTGACAATCCCTCGGCAATTTACAGGACGAACGCATTGGCGCGTATCAACGTGTGCGATAAGATGGCCACACCGCTGGCCCAGGCGGAACTCGAAGAGTTCCGGGATACCTTCGGCCGGCCGGCCCAGCAAACGCTGCTCTACAACTACGCCAGATTGATCGAGCTTCTCTACAATGCCGAGCACGTTCTTGAGCTGCTGAACGATCCGGAGATCACCGGCCAGGAGACCCGCGTCCCGGTCACCCCGCGTGCCGCTCGCGGCGTCGGTTGCGTCGAGGCTCCCAGAGGAACGCTGATCCATGACTATGAGACAGATGAGAAGGGGCTGATTACCAACGTCAATCTCATCGTGGGCACCACGCACAACAATGCGCCGATCAACATGTCGGTCAAGCAGGCGGCAAAGACCCTGATCAAGGACGGCAACTATGACGAGGCCATTCTCAACAAGATTGAGATGGCTATACGTGCCTACGATCCGTGCCTGTCCTGCGCGACGCACAAACTGGATAGTTCGATTGCCGTCAAGCTCGAGGTTCGGGATTCCAACGGACAAGTAATCGACACTATAGCCAACTGGTGAGCCTGTGTGCCGTCTCTGTAGCTGGCAAATTGCAGAGAACTACAGGTTAGAGTAAAGCTGACGATATTTATTCAGGCTTGTGTCGAATGGAATCCGAGTGGTTTGGCAAGTCCATCCTGATACTGGGATGCGGCAATATATTAATAGGAGACGACGGATTCGGGCCGGCGGTCGCTCAGCGTCTTATGAGCGATTTCGCCGTTCCGAATGACGTCTGCGTTTTTGATGCCGGAACCTCAGTCCGGGAGATCCTCTTTGACACGGTCCTTTCGGAGAAGAAACCCTCTAAAATAGTCGTAGTTGACGCTATGGACTGCGGCCGCAAGCCAGGTGAGTTGTTCTACCTGGACATCGACTCTCTGCCGAAAGTCAAGATTGACGATTTTTCTATGCACCAAATACCCACCTCGAATCTGCTCCGTGAGTTGCGGGATATTTGTGGACTGGAGGTCGTAGTGGTTGCCTGTCAGGTGGCAAATACCAGCGAAATCGTGAATCCGGGCCTTTCTGCTCCCGTCGAAAAGGCAGTGGACAAGGCAGTAGAGATACTTGCTCTTGAGCATTTCAAGTAACTTAAGCCATCGTCTCCCACCTCCATAGGGGCGTAATTGGGCTAAATCGGCCGGTTACGGCCATTTTGCGATGTTCTCTGCTGTTGCGGCGGTAATAAGGACGGTGAAGTCGCGTGCAAAACAAAAAAATTAAATTTTTGTGTTGACACGCCAAATGGGATTGTGGTAAAGTTGGATAACTTAGGATGAGGTGGTAAGCAATAGAAAAAATGTTTTTTTTACATTTTCTCATTGACTTATAAATTGATTAGTGGTAAACTTGGGTAATTGGTGAAGTAGGGTGATTCTAATGGTGTTAGTTTTAGGATCGCGACACTTTGCCTAAGCGGTGCATATTTGTCTTGTGCCGCGAAAAACCAGGATGGTGGTGAGAAGCAACAATCTCATTCACACCATACTATATCGAAAGTATAGGTTTTTTAGCGAAAAACGCTGAAAAAATGCCGCGCAGGTAATTACCTGCGGCACTGTCGGCACTCAAGGAGAGGGGATCGGCAGATCAACAGCGGGGATGATTATCCCCGAATCCAACGGATTGGCAAGTATGAGTCGCTGCGCGCAATTTGCAGTGTGAAGTGTTGGACGTTTGTTTTCGGGGGGGAGGAAACGATGAAAAGAGTACTGATAACAGCTTGTTTATTGGCATTGGCGTCGATCGGATTGGCGACGGTTGCCAAGGCTGTACAGACTGACAAAGATCCGTTTGTTCGCGTCGTACCAAGTACCTACAGTCTGGATCTTGGGAGAGCAGCGGCATCAGGTTATCACACTGTTAACAAGGTGCTAAAGCTGAGAGTCGAGTCCAACTGCCTTCATGGGCCCATTAAGGTATATTCCACGGAATTCAGGCAAAAGTTGGGAGGATCCATATCGCCCGATCGTATCTTCGTCAGAAGTAAGGCAACATGGGGATTCGTACCGATGGACAAGCCCGTGGCGGTTTCGAGACCCCAGTCCGGATCTCACGATATCATCCTGGATATGCAGGTGGAGACCGGATTCCATGATCATGCCGGACAATACCGGGGCACAATTACAGTTACAATAATGCCCCCGGTTTAGTTTGAGAGAAGTTAAAGTGTCAAGTGAAAAAATAATTGTCATTATATATGCCCAGGATTGTGGATAGAAGTTTATTGTCCAGAAAACTGAAGAACCCTCTTCCTTGTAAAAAGGTGATGGGAGAAAGGAGGTGTGTGAGGTAGTGAATTGCTGATAAGTCGCAAGTGCGAATCATGCTTGCGAATCGTCTTTATGAGGTGCGGCCAGCTTCTCGAGGCGATCGAGCGATTGAAGAAACGACGATTTAAGATCGGAGATTCGATGGAATCGCAAACCTCATGTGGCCCCGCCCGGCCGAAAGGTGGGTATGTCGGTCGGCGTTGGTGATACAATAGACCCCCTGATTGTGGCTCAGGTATTAATTTGACCTGGGCATGAATAACTTTGATGTGCTCTGCTATTAAGGTGGAGCGATACTTTGAAGAGGGAAATGAAATGTTAAAAAGAACTTTGATTGCGGTTGCGGTTGTAGCTTTGCTGGCAACAGCCGTCCAGGCTTACGGTCCCGATCCTGACACGGGCAAGATGGATAAGCACACCGGCATCAAGATCGATCCGATCAAGATGGATATCTTCTGGCCGTTTGTGACGTACCAGGCCCTTGACCTGTGCGAGATCCCGGTGAAGATGGAAATTGGTGTCTTCGTTCAGATCATGGAATGCAATAAGCGCAAGATCACCCTGAAGCAGGTCCAGTGCGGCGACATCGGCAAAAACGCCAGTGGCGACTGGCCTTGCTACAAGGGCTGCGACACCATTAAGGTCAGGGCAAACTTTGATGTCAAGCTCGGACTGAGGAAGGAAAAAGTTGGTCCCGTCCTCGATAAATGGGAAGCCTACTTCACCGATGGCGACACCGTCGATGCTGGTGCCGGTTGGGTTTCGCATGAGATTTGCGTCAAGGCCTGGAGAGCTAAGCTGTATGAGCAGGAAGTGCTCGGCAAAGCCGGTGAGACGTTTACCGTTGGTAAAGTGTTCGTCACGGTAAAGCCAAACGTTTAATCGCAAACTCTTGCAGTTTAGAAGAGTATGTGGAGTAAATTTGGGAGGGATGGATTCAGTTCATCCCTCCCAATCTTTTTTTATTCTTTGAAAAGTGGAATTCAGATCCGGCGGTTTGGTCCTATAAAGGCACGTGGCGGATATTGACTGGCGGTCTTAGTCTTCGTGCGAGTCCCGGAGTTAGATGAGTTGTTCGGATACGAGTTTTCTGCGATCCATACCCCAGTCGTGAGTAATCGGACCTTCCAGGATCCAGGTCTTTGATCTTGACGGCTGTATCGGCCTGCCGTTTGAAAAGACAGAGTCTTTGCTGTCTTGGATGTCAGATTCGCCCTTAACCAAACACAGGTGAGGATCATCTGACTTTATAAGAGAATTTGGGTATAATGGGCAGTTTTGGCTTGACATGGGGATGTGGAAATGGTAAAATTGCTAACATGCTATAATAGGCATTGGTGAATGCGAGGGAGTTGCTTCATCGGAGGCAGGGATGTAGGAGAGCAAGCACGAGCGGGGTTATAGAGGGGCGGCTTTCTTGACGATTTCAGAGGGATTTGCGGAAAAGTAAGGTCATAATATAGCCGAAAAGAAGGGAGTTGAGAAATTGTGCCAAAACCGCACAAATCAGCCACAGGAGAAGGGATCAAGTCAGGGATTGGATGGAGGACACCGGACGTATTGTCACGCTGCCGGCGTATCGCCGGCAAGTAATTTAAACGGAGATTGAGAAACCTTAAACAGGTTAGCTATCTTAGATGTACTATTATGGTTTTTCGTGTTAGGAGTGATGAAAATGGAGATCAGGGACAATAGAACGGATTCCTGCCCGGACGGCAGGGAAATAAGCGGAAGTAACGACCGCCGAACGGTCATCGGCGTTGCCCGCAACATGTCCTTGTTGTGCAGGCTCGTCGCGCTGACGGTTGTTTTGTTTGCTTCGTCCGGATCTGTCTTCGGCCAGTTCACGGTTCAACCTATGAAACTGGACCTCCAGATAACCTCGCGGTCAGACAAGCTTCTGCCTCAGGTGATCGATATCAAAAACACCGATATGGAGGAACGTCACACAATAGATCTTTCGATTGTCGATATGACACAGGACATATATGGCGACTGGCAGGTTATCGAGCCCAACTCGGGCTTCGACACCTCGAAGCTGGCTTCTCTTAAGGGCTCGATACGTGTCAATCCTACTTCAGTGACACTGGAGCCCGGCCAGAGCACCTCGGTCGAGGTGCTGATCGCTGTGCCGCGCGGGAGTCGTGGATTTTCCTGTGCGGGCGTTCTTGCCACGCTGGGATCCATGCAGGGGACAGATATTCCTTTTCGTCTGCGATTTGTGGTTCCGGTTATACTTCAGATCATGGGTCGTTCTATGCGTCATCAAGTGCTACCCGTTGACGTCGGGATGCAGTTCATCGAAGCCGGCACGCGAGGGACCGGCTCACCGGCAACGACACTGCTGTCTATGGACATTGAAAACAACGGCCCGACTTTTCCCCGTTGCAGGCCGCTGGCCAGAATATGGTCCTGGGCCGGAGAACACTGGCGTCACGTGACGACGACGGCATTCCAGGACATGAGCAACGATATTGGCATAATTCCCGGCGCCAAGGTAACGGTGAAGACCGACTTGTTAAAGACTCTGCCGCCCGGCAGGTATAAAATTGCCGGTGAACTCTATGTCGACGGCAAGCGCACCAAGAGGCTTGATAAGATAATCGAATTTGCAGGCGATCCTGATACAAGCAATCTTGCAGTTGACAGGGCGCTGGATCTGGATCAGAGTTCTATTGTCATCGAGAGTCTGCCGGGTTCTACCCGAACGAAGATGATGAAAGTACAGAATGCCTCGAACGAGATCGTGAACGTTCAGGCCGTCCTGGAACTGCCGCAACATATGCCCAGCGCCGTCCTTGGCGATGTCAAAGGATTGGACATGGACTGCTCGCCGTGGGTAAAGATAGAGCCTCGAAAGTTTACTCTCAAAGGAGAGGGTGCTACCCAGGTCGTACGCATCACTTCCTCCATGCCCAAATCGGCGTTGAAGTGCCCCCATTACTATGCGGACCTGAAGTTCTGGTCATCGTATCCCGACGGTCAAATCGCCGGCTGGACGACTGCACAACTGATTGTATCGAATATCAAGTTTCAGGATGTTGAGCCGAAAGCCTGGGTAAAAAGCATGACGCCTTATCATATAAGCGGGTCGAAGTACCAGATTGCGGCCCAATTCAATAATCCCGGGATAACGCACTTTCAACCCATTAAATGCAAGGCGGCAGTTACTCAGTTGACGTCGAATATACCCAGGGTTGGTGCTGAGCTCGAGAGTGATTTCAGAGGCTATATGCTGCCCTTCGAGTACAGAAATTTCTCCGGTATTATAGATCTTTCGGCGATCGACGCCGGCGATTATCGTCTTTCGGTGGGTCTGCAATATGCCGTGGGCAAGTGGGAATGGAAGCAAAGCGCAATAAGGGTGACTATCGAGGGAGGTCGGAGAGTTTTGGAAACCACGGGTACGCAGGAGGATTTGAAACAGGTACTTCCAGTGAAATGGTAAAACGCCGGAAACGGCGATCAAAGATAATGAAAGAGGCTAAGATGCCTATACGAGGCGGAGAGCTGAGGAACTGCCATTGAATAATGGCTACAGAAAGGGACATTGACTCATGGTGAGGAAAAGAATCCGTAAAATCTTATCTGGCGGTGCGGTCGTCTTCATCGTACTGTTGTGCACTGTGGACGTAAGTCTTGCGTGGCAGGGGACCGAAATAAAGTTGACGATCTCCGGTTCAGTCGGCGCGCCCGATGTGACAATGACGGGGTTTCCGTCTCAGGACGGGAAAACAGTCGTAACCGACCAAAACGGCTTCTATAGCGCGGTGGTTCCGTTCAACTGGACCGGCGCGGTCAAGCCTGTAAAGGAGGGCTATCGGTTCGAGCCCGCCAGTAGACCCTACCAGCAAGTCCAAGGTAACAAGGACAATGAGGACTACATGCCGACGGAGATAACGTACACTATCTCCGGCAAGGTTACCGGGCCGTCAGGACCCATGTCGGGCGTACAGATGACCGGCCTGCCGGGTACTCCAACTACCGGCGCCGACGGCACCTACAGCGCCACGGTTTCCTATGGCTGGTCTGAAACGTTCGCGCCGATCAAAGAGGGTTATGAGTTCACGCCCTCTAACAAGGGATTTGGCCCCGCAAAGTCCGATCAGGTCCAAAACTTCTCGGCTGCCGCCGTCCAGTTGCTTATAACGGGCACCGTCGGTGTTCCTGGCGTGAAAATGAAAGGCCTGCCGAACGATCCCGTTACCGGCGCCAACGGCACTTACAGCGCCAAAGTCGACTACAACTGGACCGGAACCATTACTCCCGAAAAAGAGGGATATGAGTTCGAGCCGGCCGAGGTGCCGTATGGTAATATTATCACCGATCAGACTAATCAGAATTTCAATGCGAACAAACTGACATATATGGTTTCCGGCACCGCCGGCATGGCCGGCGTGGAGATGAAGGGGCTGCCCGGTAATCCCTATACCGATCAGAACGGCTTTTTCAGCGCCCAGGTTGACTGGGGATTCACCGGCACGGTGACGCCAACGAAGGAAGGTTACGAATTCGATCCGGCCAGTTTCATACTCGCCAACATCACAAGCGAGCGGAGCAACCTGAACTGTACCGGCGAAGTGATCAAGCTGACCATATCCGGCTCAACCGGGATCGAAGGCGTGCAGATGACCGGCCTGCCGGAAAATCCCCTTACAGACAAGCAGGGCAAGTACAGCGCTACCGTAGACTATGGCTGGTACGGAACAGTGATGCCGATCAAAGAAGGCTACAAATTCACCCCGGAGCAAATGCCTTATCAGGCCGTCACTGAAAATGCGAAGAATCAGAACTATACCTACAC